>Ga0315268_10009149_pt1 | contig 10302 bp, 8 predicted proteins | sample C1_top_MG_FD_204535 | JGI IMG/M metagenome (GOLD analysis project Ga0315268, IMG submission 204535) | Sediment microbial communities from Yellowstone Lake, YNP, Wyoming, USA - C1_top | ecosystem: Environmental > Aquatic > Freshwater > Lake > Sediment | place: USA: Wyoming | collected 2017-08-01 | reverse complement strand
AGCAGCAGAAGGAGATCGAGAAGCAGCAGGAGTTCATCCGTCGCTTTCAGGCCGGGCAGCGGAGCAAGGAAGCGCGAGGGCGGGCGACGCGGCTGGAGCGGTTCCTGAAGAGCGACCGGGTGGTGCAGCGGGTGGCCGCGCAGAAGCAGATCCGCCTGTCCCTGAATACGGACCAGCGGGCCGGCGACCAGGTGCTCCACGTGCGCCGGCTGGCCAAGGCGTACGGGGAAAACAGGCTGTGGGAGGATGTGAGCCTGGACATCCGGCGGGGCGAGCGGATCGGGCTGATCGGCCCCAACGGCTCGGGAAAGACGACGCTGCTTCGGGTGCTGCTGGGGCAGGAGGAAGCCGACGAGGGGCAGGTCAAATGGGGCGCGAACCTGAACATCGGCTACTACGACCAGCGGCTGGACGAATTCGATCCCGACAACAGCGTGATCGAGGAGGTGCGCGAGGGCCGGGAGGCACGGGTGCAGGAGGTGCGCGATCTGCTGGCCGCGATGCTCTTTCGCGGGGAGGATATCCACAAGCCGATGTCCCTTTTGTCCGGCGGCGAGCGGGCGCGCGTGCGGCTGGCGCAGCTTCTGCTGGACCGGCCGAACGTGCTGCTGCTGGACGAGCCGACGAACCACCTGGACATCCCCTCGCGCGAGGCGCTGGAGAAGGCTCTATCCCAATTCGGCGGCACGATCCTGTGCGTCAGCCACGACCGGTACTTCCTGGAGAAGATCGTGAGGCGGCTGCTGATCCTTGGGCCGGCGGGGCTGGTGGATTTCGACGGGCCTTACAGCGCGTGGATGCATCGGCAGCAGGAGGAGCAGTGGGCCGCGGCGGAAGCTGCGGCCCGGGCGAAGCAGTCATCGCCGAGGCCCTCGCGCCCGGCGGCGACCCGGCCGGCGAGCCGGAAGGACAACCCCTATTTGCGTCCGTATGGACGGCTGGAGACGGGACAGCTTGAGAGCGAGATCCACGCGACCGAGCAGTTCATTCTCGAATGCGAGCGGGCGTTTGCCGATCCGGAGACGGTTCGCGACCCGGCCAGGGCCCGGCAGCTCCAGGCCGACTACGATGGCACCCGGCAGAAGCTGCGGGAGCTGGAGGAGGAGTATTTCATGAGGGAGGAGTAGTCGTGGATAATGGATAGCAGACAGTGGATAGCAGATAGGGGTGGTGAGCGGCGCGGATTTGGGTTGGATTGGGTTTGTTTTTCAGAGGGGTGAAACTGTAAGTGGCTTTTGGATCGGCATTTACACATTTCAAATTGGGTTTGTCTGGCGCGGGCGCAACAGTGGGCGGCGAGGGGAAGGGCTGGTGTGTGGTGCGTGATTCGTAATGCGTAATACGTAACGCGCAGCTGAAGGCACGGCGTCCGCGCTTGGCGGGAGCGGGTATGCACTTGTTAAAGAGCGGCAGAGCAAGGGAGCGAATGGGCCCCCTTTGGACTGCATCAGCAACGCGGCGGGCGAGGCTGACGGGGTGAGCATAGCACGACGGGGAGCCGATGTCAATATGAATTTGACAACAATGTTCGGGCCGACCGAAAACGAATTGAAAGAAAATCGGCGATCCGTGGTTTGGACGCCTGTGGGCAGGGCGCCCGTACACCGGCAGAAGGGGGACGGAGGCTGAAGGCGCTCCTGCATCACTGGCAATCGCAGGTGTATATCCTTCGCGGGCGAACTCCAGAGAGATCGGATTGCCGTGAGGTCTGGTCTCGACGAGCCCATCTTTGTCGCCCGGAAGGAGTTCGACGGCGCTTCTTAACTGCTTATCCGAATTGCGCTTGCGATGGCAGAAGGCACACGCCAGTCATTTGGTTTATCGATCTTAAAACAGTGAATTCAAAGAGTTTGCATTTAGATTACAATATGTTATTATGGTTTAGATGAGTTCAGATGGTGTAGATTACCGCGATCCGGAGTGGGTCGCCAGCCGGTTGGGGCTGGACAAGAACACGCTGTACAAGTTCCTGCAGGACGGAACGATTCCGGCGATTCAACTGGGGCGGAAATGGCTGATCTCGGAGAGCCGACTGATGCGGTGGCTTGACGAGGAAGCGAATCGCCAGACGCAAGCGCGACGCAGCGTCGCTTCCTCGGCCGAACGGACTGTCCGAAGGATGGGTAACTTTACGCCGAGTGCGCGCGCGGCGATCCGGCTGGCGCACTCGGAGGCTCGTCACTACAACCACGCGTACCTCGGGCAGGAACACCTTCTGCTGGGGTTGGCGGCAGACGTCGCATCGCCGGCCGGGCGATTCCTGGCGGCGCGAGGTGCGGACGCGAATCGCATCCGCGAGCTGATCGAGGCGCGCGTGGCACCGGGGGAGGCTCCCGTGCCGCGAAGGCTGGGCCGGACTCCTCGAGCAAAGAAGGCCATGCGCCTCGCCGCGAAAGAGGCTGAGCATCGCGATTGCCGGCATATCGGCGACGAGCATCTGCTGCTGGGCATCGCACTATGTGGCGAAGGGCTCGGTTTTGAGCTGCTGCGGGAATTGGGCGTGAGCGGCGATGAGGTACGGCAGGCAATCGATGGTGTATCTCCTGCGGCCGACAGCAACGGCGAAAAACGAGGAGGACTCAATCATACGTGACGAGAACGAAGTGCTGGGGAGGTTTGCGGAACTCGCCGCGGAGCAGGCGGGCGTGGATCCGTCCCAAATCACGCGCGAGACTCATCGCGTAAACGTCGCCACCACCGGCCGGTGGTCGGATTCGCCTTTGTTGATGACGCGGGCGGATTCGCAGCGAAGGGGTTTTGAGTAGAGGATGCGGTCGTAGCGGTCCTTGAGGGGGCCGAAGCGGGTCTGCCATTCCCACGTGTGGCTGGCCTTGTCAGGACCCAGCCGTGAAACCAGGACGTTTTGGGCAGCAGGTAGGCGCGCTGCTGAATGGGGTGTCTGGAAAGCACGGCCATTCCGCCGGCGGCCGGCTCGTGCTTGAAGAGAATGACCGGATAGCGCTGGCGCAGAGGGGGGCGGAGGAAGCGTTCCCAGTCGGGGTTGGTTTCCTGTAGGCAGACGATGTCGGCCGCGGCATCGGCGATTGCGTCGAGTGCGAGCTGGGGGCGCGGGCCGCCCCAGTTGATGTTGCAGGTCATGACGGTGAGGGCGGGGCGGGTAGTGGGACGGGAGCGGGGCTGGGAGGCGAGGGAGGGGGAGGCGAAGAGGAGGATGAGAATCGCGGGAAAGGCAATTTCATATTTCCGCCATTGCGCTCCGGGCAACTGCCGGCGATGACTCCGCCGGCGGAACGCGGCGGCGCGATTCGTGCGCAATCATACTTGGGCTAGAACAGGAGTCCTTGTTTGGACCTCGTCCACCTGAATGCGTCTGCCATGTCCTGGAGGAATGCGCCGAATCCGCGCGGACACTGAGTACTCATCTCATCGAGTCTGGCGTTTCGTTTCCAGTGATCTTCAGCGAATTGTCGGGCTAATTCGGTGTTGCCATCCCCGTAAACGGAATCGAGACGATCGGAGAGTTCCGTCAGCTCGTGCAAAGTCCGCTTTGGCTCGGCGTCTCTCTCGGCCGCGTAGGCTTGGCGGCAGCGGCACGGTGGCAGGCTCGTGTGAGTGAACCCGGACCAGCTCAACGTGTTGGTGCGATCGCCCAACCACCACGCCTCGATTTCTTCTATCGCTATGCCCAGCACGAATCTGCTCTTTCCGCTTGTCAACTGCCGCAGTTCCTGCTGAACGGACCTGGTCGGTCGGTCTGGTACCACAACGAACAGTTCGTATCCGAGCGGCTCCTTCTCAAGGAATCGCACAAGCGTTCGCACCTTCTCCAGCACACCACCGTGACCCATCTTGCGAATCGGCAAAACTTCGGCCATGTCCTCGCCAGCCACTGGCCACCTAAACTGGGCTTTGACTTCCGCGATGCGAGACAAGAGTGGTGGCAGCAGTACGTGGTCGATCGGACCTTCCGAGATGATCCCGATCTTCGTGCTCATATCCCCCTCGCTCCCGCCGTGGCGCCGAGCACGCCGGTCACCCACGCTTCGCCGAGCGACTTGGAGAAGGCCTCCCGTGCCAGGTTAAACTGCCTGTTTTCGCTCAGCGTTCATCAGCGCTCGGTTTGGGTCCTATCGCCGTTGCAGAATCACGGATCGCGCAGGCACGACACGGCGGCGTAACTGCGCCGCACCGTCTGCCAGCGCCGAGTGACGGGGCCATTGTACCAAGCTCTCTCTCGATCGCGACAAGCGTGAAAGCACGCGAGCCTGGTACGCGGGATCAGATCCCTCCTTTGCCTCACGCCGCCATCGACGCTGCGCAAACCAAAGCCGGGGTCGTAGGTAGCTATCCTACGGTGAGCCTGTTTTTTGATGGGCGAGTTGGCTCTTGCGGAGAGGATATGAAAGCGGACCAGAGCGCGTCGGCGATTTCCAGGCGGCGGATCCTGCGGGGCGGGGTGGCGGCGGCGGGCGGGGTGGCGATGGTGGAGCTGCTGCGGGGAATCGCGGGGGCGGCGGAGGGGAATGGGCGGCGGCCGAATTTCGTGTTCATTTTCTGTGACGACCTGGGCTATGGCGACCTGGGGTGCTACGGGAACAGCGAGATCCGCACGCCGAACCTCGACCGGATGGCCGAGCAGGGGCTGAAGATGACCAGCTTCTACGCGGCGGCCCCGGTGTGCACGCCGTCGCGGGCGGCGTTTGTGACGGCGCGATATCCGATCCGGTGCGGGCTGACGCGGGTGCTGTTTCCGAACGACAAGGTCGGCATGCCGGACAGCGAGATCACGCTTGCGCAGGCGCTGAGGGAGCTGGGCTATGCGACGGCGTGCATCGGCAAATGGCATTTGGGGCATCTGCCGCAGTTTCTGCCGACGCGGCATGGCTTCGACCGGTTTTTCGGCATTCCCTACAGCAACGACATGAAGCCGCGCTGGCTGATGCGGGACGAGAACGTGATCGAGGAGACCGCGCCGCTGGACACGCTGACGCAGCGCTACACGGCCGAGGCGGTGAAGTTCATGGAGGAATCGAAGGGCCGGCCGTTTTTCCTGTATCTGGCGCACACGATGCCGCACGTGCCGCTGGGGGCGTCGGAGGCGTTCAAGGGCAAGTCGAAGCGCGGGCTCTATGGCGACGTGGTTGAGGAGCTGGACTGGTCGGTGGGGCAGGTGCTGGAAGCGCTGAAGCGGCTGGGGCTGGAGGAGAGCACGCTGGTGGTCTTCTCAAGCGACAACGGGCCGTGGCTTTCGCAAGGCAAGAACGGCGGTTCGGCGGGGAAATTGCGCAATGGCAAGGGCACGACCTTCGAGGGCGGAATGCGCGAGCCGTGCATCGCGCGCTGGCCGGGGAAGATCAAGGCGGGGCGCGTGGATAACCGGCCGGCGATGATGATCGATCTTTTCCCGACGTTCGTGGCGCTGGCGGGCGGGAAGATGCCGGGCGGCCGGATCATTGACGGGCGGGACATTTCGGGGCTGTTGTTGGGGACGGGAGTTCGGGCGGACGAGGATTTCTTCTACTGGAACGACCGGCGACTGGAGGCGATGCGCAGCGGGCGATGGAAGCTGAAGCTGCCGGCAGCGCCCAAGAAGGATGAGAAGCCCGGGCCGGTGATGCTGTTTGACCTGGAGGCCGATCCGAACGAGACGACAAACCTGGCGGCGCAGAACGCGGAGGTGGTGGCGCGGTTGAGGAAGCTGATGTCGGAGCATCAGAAGACGGTGCCGGGCCAGGCGCAATGAGCGATGTCGCGGCTATCTCGTCGCCGGCCGCGCCATGGGCGGATCATTCGAGCAGGCGCCGGCCGCGCGTGCTGAACAGGCCGACGTAACTGCGGGGCGATGCGCCGGCGCAGGTCTGCGCGGGCGCCGCAGTGAAGATCGCCGGCGCCGCGGTAGCCGCAATCGGCGCGGCGGTCATCGCGTGGGGTGCCTTCTTCTTCGCCTTGTTGACCAGGCCGGACACCGGGAAACTGAAGGCGGTGTCGCCGGCGACGCTGGTGGGGATGATGACGGCGCCGGCGTAGGTTCCGGCCTTGGCGGTGCTCAACCGCACCTTGAAGGCGGCGGAGGCGCCGGCCGCAAGCGTCTTGGGCAGCTTGTTGAGGAGGACGTAGCCTTTGGGCAGCTTGATCTTGCCAAGGGTCATGGGCAGGGCGCGGCCGCTGTTGGTGATTGTGAAGGTGCGCACGGGGGCTTTGGCGCCGGCGCGGACGCTGCCGAAGGCGACGGGAGCGGGCTGGCCGTTCCGGATGTCGGCGAGGACGGTTTTTGAGAGGCCGACGCGAAGGCGCATGGCGGGGGCGTTGGTGGCCGATGGGGTGAGCGTGAACCAGTTCAAGTCGCCGCAGGCGGTGCTGGGCGAGGCCGTGTCGAAGACGACCTTGAGGACCTGCACGCCGGGCTGGAGGCTGATGTTGCTCTTGACGAGGTCGGTATACACAAGCCAGTTGGCCGTATCGGGGACCGGAATGGAGCCGGTCTTGTTCACGCCGTTGGATTCGATGTGCAGAGCAGCGCCCGTTCCGACGCTGGCCATGCGGAGCTTCAGGTCATAGGTTCCGGGCGCGGTGACGTTAATGGTGCAGGCGACCCATTCGCCGGGTTGTGTCCAGCCGACGGAATGGCCGATGCCGCCGTCGATGTTGAGCTGGATATCGACGCCGGAGTCGCGATACCAGTTGCCGGTGTTGGTGGGGTCGGTGTCGTGATAGGCGACGCCTTCGTCGCCCTTGTCGAAGTTTTCGGTTTCGATGAGGCCGGGGATGGTCCAGGGGGCGGCGGTGGCGTTGTAGGGCGCCTGGGCTTCGAGAGCGCGAAGCCGCCGCAGCGGAGGCCAGGCGGCAACGGTGGATTTCCGGCGGCGTAAGAGCTAAAAGAGCGGCCGGCATTCTGGCCGCGGTGCGAAGGCTGGCCGGCGGTCGGCTTGTCTGGCTGAACAAAACTCACCTCGGAGGATCAGCATGAGCAATCAGAGGCAGATCAGTCGCCGCAGGATATTGGCGGGCGCGGCGGCGGGGGCGGTTGCGGGATTTTTCATCGTGCCGCGGCACGTGCTGGGGGGCGAGGGGCAGATTCCGCCCAGCGAGACGATCGGGGGCGCGCTGATCGGCTGCGGCGGGCGCGGCGGGGGAACGTTCGGCGAAATCGTGAATTTCTTCAAACGTCAGGGGCAGAAGGTGGTCCAGCTCGCCCAATGTGATGTGCAGTGGGTCGGCCGGGCGGACAACAAGACCAGATACACCGATTTTCGCCGCGTGCTGGAGCGAAAGGACATCGATGTGGTGGCCATCGCGACGCCGCCGCACTGGCACGCGCTGATTTCGATCGCGGCGGCGGAGGCGGGGAAGGACGTGCTGTGCGAAAAGCCGATGACGCGGACGATCGCGGAGGGGCGCGCCGTCGTCAACGCATTTAACCGCTACAAGCGCGTGTTCCAGGTGGGGACGTTCGGGCGATTCGGCCAGAGCCGCAACCGCGACAGCATTCTAATCCACAAGATCATGCGCAGCGGGCTGCTGAAGGACAACAAGGGCGTGTATTTCCACCGCGGCGGCTTGAAGGTGAAGGAATGGAGCGGCAAGGTGGATCAGCCGACGCAGCAGCCGCCGCCGAACCTGGACTGGGACATGTATTGCGGGCCGTCGCCGCTGAAGCCCTACACGCGGACGCGCGTGGGCGGGACGCATCGTTGGTACTGGGATTACGAGGGCGGCGGGCTGGCCGATATGGGGCAGCATTTGCTCGATCCGATCAACTGGATGTTCGGGAAGGATGACACGAGCCCGGTGGAGGTGGAGGCGTACGCGCCGCCGGCGCATCCGGAATGCACGGGGATGTGGGGGTGGCTGAAGCTGAAATACGCCGATGGCTTCACGATGGTGATCGAGAGCGGCGAGTGGGGCGAGCCGTCGGGCGTGTCGGGGCGGGCGGTGAGGCTGAGCGATCTTTCGCCGGAGGATCAGCAGAAGATCAAGGAGGTGCCCGATCCCCAGCCGCTGCTGGATTTCGCGCAGGCATGCAACCAGCGCAAGCTGGCCGGCGGGCACCCGGAGGCGGCGCACCGCACATCGTCGCTGATGCACCTGTCGAACATCGCCATCCGGGTTGGGAGGAAGATCCAGTACGACCCGGTGAAGGAGCAGATCATCGGCGATGAGGAGGCCAATCGGCTGATCAACCAGCCGATGCGGGCGCCGTGGCATCTATAGAGTGCTGAGTGCTGAGTGCTGAGTGCTGAGTAAGCGAGGAACGATCATGGCAGAGACAACGGATATGGCGGCGATTTTGAAGCTGTTGCCGGAGCTGGATGCGGCAAGAGAGGAAAAAGACAGAGACGGCAAGGTGCGCATGAACCGCACCGATGAGTTCAAGCTCACCGGGCCCAGATGGGCGGCGGCCGAGAAGATTCACGATGCGGTGTTCGCCGGGGGGAAGGAGGCGATCCTGGCGCTGATCGGGATGCTGGGCGAGGGAAACGATCCGGCGAACTATCGGCCCAGATACTTGCTGCACGGGATGGCGGTGTATGCGTGCCGGCCGGGAAAGCAGGCGCAGCGAGCGCTGCTGATCGACGTGTTCACGTCGGAGCTTGCGGGCGAGCAGCCGAACGCTGTGAAGGCGTACCTGGTGCGCGAGCTGGAGGTCTGCGGCGACAAGACGGCCGTGCCGGCGCTGGGGAAGCTGCTGAATGACCAGACGCTGGGGGATCCGGCGGCCAAGGCGCTGACGGCAATCCGCGAGGGGGCGGCGGATGAGTTTCGTTCCGCGCTGGGCCGGGCCCAGGGTGAGCGGAAGCTGGCGATCATCCAGGCGCTGGGCGTGCTGAAGGATGCGGCGTCGGTGGCGGCGCTGAAGGCGGCCGCCGGAAACGGCGATGGCGACCTGAAGCTCGCCGCCGCGTGGGCGCTGGCGAACATCGGCGAGGCCTCGGCGGTCGACGCGGTGCTCGGGGTGGCCGACGGCGAAGGTCTCATGCGCATCAAGGGCACGCAGGCGGCGCTGGTGTTGGCTGAGAATCTGGCCTCCGGCGGGAACAAGGCCGCCGCGCGGCAGATCTACGAGCACCTGCGTCAGACGCGCACGGACAGGTCGGAGGAATATGTGCGGCAGATCGCGCAGGCGGCACTGGGGGGGCTGTAGCGGGCGCGGCGGGTATAATATTGGCGATGGCTCGGGGCCGCTCACCAAAGCGACGGCGCAAGAAGAAAGCAGGTGAGAGAGCGCGCGCCGCCCGACCGCCGGAGATGCGCATCTACAACTCGATGCGCGACGCGGATGAAGCGGAGCGGCGGTACTGGTGGTCGCGCACGCCCGATGAACGCATGCGCGAACTGGAGCGGCTGCGGCAGTTAAACTACGGCTATGGGAAAGGCAAACCTCCACCCCGATTTCAGAGAGTTATTCGAATCGCTAAACTCCGCGGGCGTTAGATATCTGGTTCTCGGCGGGTACGCGGTGAATCACTACGGCTATCGCCGCGCCACAGACGATCTGGATATCTGGATTGCGATCGATCCCGACAACACGCAAAAGATGTCGCAAGTCCTTCAGCGGTTCGCTGGATTTCCGGCCGGCAAGGTGAGACCGAGCATGTTCCGCGTCAAGGGCCGGATCCTCATGTTCGGGCGCGAACCGGTTCGCGTTGATATCCTGACGGACCCTGATGGTCTAGATTTCGAAGCCAGCTATGCGCGTCGGAACGTGGTTGACTGGGACGGCGTCAATGTCCCGCTGGTCTCGTTCGAGGACTTGAAGGCGAACAAGAAAGCCAGCGCACGAGCCAAGGACATGGCCGATCTCGAGAACTTGCCTGCGACACCGGTGAAGAGATCCGGGACGCGCCCACGGCAATCGCGATAGGGAACCTCTGCAGGTGAACATGCCCGAAGACGGCGGGCGGCCTGCCGACGCTTCCTGCGACCTAGAGGAGCCGTGTGTGCGCGGTTTCTTTTGAGAATGGGCGAGCGGTATGATCATTGGGATGAGCCATTCGGAGCCACTATCGCGAGCCGAGGTGCTTGACGGCGCACCGCTACGGTACGCGCCCACTAACGAACTCGGCGTGGTCTTCCTTTTCGCGGATCTCGCGCGCCGATGGAGACTCCGCGTGGATGCGGTGCAATCGGGGTTCCCAGACTGCATCGCATACCAGAAGGTGCAGGGGCGAGAGAAGCGGATTCGCATAGAATTCGAGTACAGATCTCGGAACTTCCCAACGCACGGACATCGGTGTGGCGGCTGCGATTGGATTGTTTGTCGGGAGCATAACTGGCCGGATGCACCCCGGGACCTCCGGGTCGTTGAGCTCAGAAGGGAATTCGGGTTGGGCTTCAACGTCT
>Ga0315268_10009148_pt1 | contig 10302 bp, 6 predicted proteins | sample C1_top_MG_FD_204535 | JGI IMG/M metagenome (GOLD analysis project Ga0315268, IMG submission 204535) | Sediment microbial communities from Yellowstone Lake, YNP, Wyoming, USA - C1_top | ecosystem: Environmental > Aquatic > Freshwater > Lake > Sediment | place: USA: Wyoming | collected 2017-08-01 | reverse complement strand
TTCGGCATCCCGTCGTTCCGGCAATTGCTCCGCCTCATACGGGCGAACTCGATTTCCCTCATGTTGCTGAACAACGACGTGCACTACCACGTCCCGGCGGTTCTGGCGGCCAAGGCCAGCGGCATTCCGTGCGTCTGCCGGAAAGCCGGCGGCATTGGCGAGGGCCGACGGATCAAGCGCTTCCTTACCCCGCTGGTTGATCTGTTCATCAGCATCTCCAAGGCGACCGAGAGGGACCAGATCGAGAACAATCCTGGAACGCGCAAGGTCGTGACCGTGTTCGGGGGCGTTGACCTGGGCAGATTCGCCGGCAGAGTGCGCGCCGGACTGCGCGCCGAACTCGGAGTGCCGCCGGGGGCCAAGGTGGTGGCCAGTATTGCCCGTGTTCTCCCTGGCAGAGGACAGGAGGAATTGCTGCGCGCTGCTCCGCAAGTGCTCAGGAGTTACGACAACGTGGCGTTTCTGTTTGTTGGAGACGAATCGCCTAATGCCGGCGCGTACATGAGTTTCCTGCGCGCCGAGGCAGAACGAATGGGCATTGCCGCGCAAGCGATCTTTCCCGGATGGCGAACCGACGTACCCGAGATTCTTGCGCTGGTCGATATTCTGGTGCAGTGTCCGAGCACCGTGACCGAGGGTCTGGGCGTGGTCGTGCTGGAAGCCATGGCAGCCGGCAAGCCCGTGGTTGCGTCCGACAATGGAGGACTGCCGGACGCGGTGTTTCATGGCCGCACGGGCTTTGTGGTTCCTCGCGGTGACTCCGACGCGCTGGCCCAAGCACTACTAAAGCTTCTGCAGGATGAGGCGCTCGCTCGCCGCATGGGAATAGCCGGGCGGCAGCGGGCGGAAACTGAATTCAACATTAGCCACAACGTGAGGAAATTCGAAAAGCTGCTTGAGGACTGCGTGATCACGGCCGCGGCTGGACATTCCCGTTAGCCGGCAGCTTCCGTCTCTACACCGACGCCTTTCTGCGCCGGCCCACCGCGTCCAGGTAGACCTCGCGCGTGCGCCGCGCCACCGCGGCGGGATGGAAGCGGTCCAGGGCGATGCGGCGGGAATAGGCGCCCATGGCGGATCGCAGGCTATCGTCTTGAAGGAGCTGCGCCAACCGGCGGGCAACATCCTCCGCCTCATTCGGGTCCACCAGGAACCCGCTCTCGCCGTGCCGCACCATGTACGGCATGCCGCAGCGGTTGGAGGTCACGACCGGAACTCCGGCCGCCATCGCCTCCTCGATCCCCATGGGAGAGTTTTCCTCCAGCGAGGTCAGCGCAAACACGCTGCTCTGCGCCAGTTGCTCGCAAACCTGCGCCACGCCAATGGATCCCAGCAGGGACACCCGGTCAACCAGACCGAGCGCGCGTATTTTCTCCTGCACCGCGGCGCCGTACTCCGGATGCGTAATCTTGCCGGCGAGGTGCAGCTCAGCATCCACCCCGGCGCCGATCAGCCGCGCGAATGCCTCAACCAGAACGAGGGTGTTCTTTCTCGGAGAGATCACTGCGGCGCTGAAGATCACGCCTCGCCGCTCCTGCCGGGGAATATCGAAAAAGCGTTCGCCGACGGGGTTGTCAATGTCGTGGATGACGCCGGTTGCGATGCCCGCCAAGCGTTCTCGCACATACGGGCTGATGGAGATGATGTGCGGCTGGTCGGCCCAGGCCGAGGTTTCCACGGCGCGCCAGATGCGCGAACGAAGCCCGGGCCAGCGCTGGCCGGAAACCAGAGTGTCGCCGTAGATAAAGCCGTGGACGGTGAACACGCGCGGAATGCGCAGCCCTTTCACCATGATCCCGTAGGTGTCGTGAGCGTGGACTACGTCCGGGGCGAGTTCCTGCACGTATTCGGAGATCTGCCGCCGGCCCTGGCCGATGGCGCCGCCCAGCGTGGTCCGCCCGAGTTGCGGCAAGCGGTGAATGCTGATCTTGCCGAAAACTGACCGCTGCGCCTCGCGACAGGCGGGATCGGCCGTGACCACGTGCAGTTCGAGATCGTCGAATTCCGCCAGCGCGCGCACCAGGTTGACGCTGACGGTCTCGACGCCGCCATGTGGAGCGTCGGGGTCGCTGGGAAACTGGGTGACAATGGCGACCTTCATGCGCCCACCTTCTCCCTTGCAGCACCTTGGTGTCCCATCACCTGAAGAAAGACTGCTTCGAAGCGCCGCATGGCCGCGTCGGGAGCATGGTTCTCGACGTAGTACCGGCGCGCATTCTGCGAGCGTTCACCCCACAGCCCCGGGGAGTTCAGCAGGACGCGGATGGCGTCCGGCAATCGATTCTTATCGGGGATGGCGATGCCCAACCCGCGTGAGGCAATCAGGTCATCCGGGTCGACGGTCGAGACCACCGGTACCCCGTAGCTCCAGGCTTCCAGAAAAGTGTTGGGAAAGCCCTCGAACGCGGAGGTGCAGCACAACAGCGCGGCGCGGCCGTAAAGTTCAGACATGCGGTCGCGCGCCACGCTGCCGTGCATGGTAAGGTTCGGCAAGGTACGCGCCCGGGCAAAGAGGGCCTGCGAGTACTCATTGTCGGGGTCCGGCTTGCCGGCGACATCGAACGTAACATCGGGCATGGCGGCAGCCACATCCAGCAGCACGTCCAGGCGCTTGACCTCGGCAATCCTGCCCACCCAGAGCACCTGGCGGGAATCGCCGCGCGGCGGAGCCGGCGGCGGAAACTCATCGGCCGTCGCCCCGGCGCAAGGCATCGGAAGCACCACGGATTCCAGGCCGAAACCCTGCTTCAGCATTCGCCGCTGCTTGTTGCTCTGCACGATAATCCGATCGGCATGCCGGATGCCGTAGCGATAGAACACGCGGTCTCTGAGCTTGGGCATATCGGGCAAGGCGGGATCGCACTCCGGATCGCTGGCCGAGGAAAACACGAACTTGCGATGGTTCCGCCGGCACCACAGCGCCACCTGCCCGGTAATGTACTCGGCGCAGTTGTGATAGTACAGGCTCGCATCAGCCCGCTTCAGCGCGGTGTTGAGGCTGCTCCAGCGGGGATGGAAAAACCTCAAGCCGCGCAGCCCGGCGTCGCTGCGGCACATCTTGATGACGCGAACGCCGTCAATCATCACCGCGTCGTCCTGCCCTTCGTCCCAGGTCAACAGAGAAACCCGGTGACCGCGTGCCGCCAGCCAGCGCGCCATGAAGCTGGTCTGCCGTTCCACGCCGCCGGCGTGCCCGCTATGGCCGCCTTTGATGCTGCCAAAGGCGAAATGGGCGATGATGCTGATGCCTTCCATGATGTTCCGCTCATCCCGGCAAGGTCACGAAAGCAGGGATAAAAAGAGCTTTTTAACACGGTTGATGGCGGCCGACAGGCCGGAAACGTGCGCCAGCAAATCCGTCTCGCTGGCTTGCAGCGGCAGCGCATAGCGCCGCAACGTCATCAGCTCCGCGCCCACGCGGTTGGGCCCCTCCTCAGTGGTAAGTCCGGCCACGTACCCGCACTCACGCGCAATCTCCGCCACCCGGCCGTTGTAGCTTCCGTAGGGGTAGGCCAGGTGAAGGCAGGGCCGGTTGGTGTGCGCCTCCATCATCTGCTTGGACCGGGCAAGCTGGTCGCGAGCCATATCCTCGTCCACCTTCGCCAGGCGGACGTGATCCACGGTGTGGCTTCCAAAAATAAGCCCGTCTCCGAATGCCGCCTTAATCTCCTCCCAGGCAAGCACCGCCGACCAGGGATCGGTTTCGAAAATGTCGGCCAGCTTATGACCGGTTTCCGCTTCCAGTGTGGCCGAGATGCCTTCCAGCTCCTGCAACATTTCGCGATTATTCCGACGGGCCACCTTGGCCGCCTCGCGCAGGTCCCGGTAGGACTCTCGCAGCTGCTCGCGGCTGCCCGCCAACACGCGGATTGTGCGGCCGCCAGCCTGGAACTCGCGGCTTTCCACGCATGCATGTTGCAGGACGTAATCCAGGCGATCGAACCAGAAGGGCTGCCGCCGTTCGACATGGCCGGTGGCCACAAAAATACATGCCGGAACCCCCAAGCGGCGCAGCACCGGCCAAGCCTGCGTGACATTGTTGCGATATCCATCGTCAAAGGTAAGCACCAGGCTGTTGGGAAGCAAAGGCTCCTTCCCGGCCAGCATCTGCACCGCCGTGTCTAGCGAGACAAAGGTGTAGTACTTGGACAGGAACCGTACCCACTGCTCCAACCGCCGCGGATCCATTTGCGGACGAAGCGGCTCCCAGGCTTGCCCGTCCTCTGCCGCTCCGGTGCCATGAAGGGTCAAGATCGCCACCGTGTTGCGGCGGGAAAAACGCCACAGGCGCATAATCCCGCTCCACCGCAACAAGGCCAAGATTATGGTCCGAATTCTCAGAGTAGAACCTCCTATTTGACTGCTGCCGCGTGCTCCAGCAAACACGCCTGCATGGCTTCTTCCAGTTTCCGGGTGTTTCTGGCCACATCGAAATCGGCCTCGATCCTTTTTCTCGCCGCGGCCCCGAACCGAGCGGCGAGCGAGCCGTCGCGCAGAAGCTCGACCACCCGTTCCGCCAACGTCTGGGTATCTCCGATGGGAACCACGAACCCGGTGACCCCGTCCGTGACGGCGTCCAGCAGCCCGCCATTGTCTGATACCACGACTGGTTTGCCACTTGCCATGGCCTCGAGGTTGGCGATACCTAAACCTTCGGTCACCGTGCTCGGACAATGCACAAAGACATCCGTCATCGCCAGGATCGCTGGAATGTCACTGCGCCAGCCCGTGAAGATGACTTTGTCCTTCAGCCTTGCCTGCTCGACTTGCATCTCCAGCGCACGGGAATATGCCCCCTTGGCCGGCGATTCATCTCCCACCAGGAGAAAGACCACATTTTCATAGGCCTTCAGAATCTCGGGCGCCGCGGTCAATAATTCTTCCTGCCCGCGGCCCTTCTTGAACCGCCCGATGCTGCAAACCACTTTCGTGCCCGGCGGGATGCCCAACTCGGCGCGCAACTCGCGGTTATCGCCATTCGGCTGGAATCGCGTCACGTCCACGCCTTCATAGATTCTCAGCACCTTCCTAGCGCCCGGGCAGTACTGGTACACGTCCCGTTCGGTCGCGGCGGAAATGGCGATGAAGACATCCACCATGGGGGCCAGCCATTTCTTTACTCTCCTGCCCTCTCCGTAGTTGCCGGTCTTGCGGCAGAGGCAGGGAATGCCGGCCAGTCTGGCCGCAAGCGTCGCCGCCACGTGCCCGTGCACGTCGTTATTGAGCAGCATCAGGTCAACCGCTTCCGCCTTGAGGTAACGGTAAATCCGCCAACAAATTGGCAGTTCGATCACCGGTAAACGCAGCAGGGCCTGGGCATGCTGCAGCAGCCGCGAAGTCAGGTCCCGTTCCACAAACCTGTACAGGAAAGAGCCAATCTGCTGGGTGGCGAAAAACAGCACCGGCACGCGGGACCTGATCAGCTCCGTGTCGCTGGCGTCGTTCCGGAAGTAGAACCCCACCCGGGCACGGAACTGGTCGGCGTCCAGATGGCACAAAACGGAGTACAGGAAGGTGGAGGATCCTCCTTTGCCCCTGCCGCTTTCCATGACGAGCAACTGGGCCGGTGCTGCGTTGCTCTGGGCTTCCGCTGCACAATTTGGCTGTCTTGCCTCAGACTTCAGCGTTGCCATCAGGCCCCAGTACCTCATTCGATTGATGACTCCAACTCATGCCCCGACTCCAGAGGTCCATAAACTGATACTCACGGTTCCAGCCGGCGTGCCGGCCGCAAGTAGCGCCCGGTCGGCCAAACTTCTTTGTAGAACAACGCCGCATTCTTCAGGCTCCTGCAGCCCACGAGAATGTCCCACCCATCGCGCTGTTGCGCCAGCCAGCGGCGCTTGTGCTCCGTCATCGCGCCGAGAAAATCGTATCCCGTCAGGCCTTCCGCAATACAGGACTGGATGACCGCGGCGCGCAGCGCATTGCCCACGCCTTTGAAAGCGTCCGGGTCGAAACCTTCCTGCAAGCTGTAAAACACTTTGCGGTAAACGTACCCGATCTGCACCGCCTTGAAGTTGTCGTTATCCTGCAATCCGAATATCCGCAGCCAGCCATTTTGCAGCGCACGCGGCGCAAAACGCCGATAGAACTCCGCCTCATTGGGTTTTCTGCGGAAAGTACCTTCCTCCCCTAGCGCCTTCCAGCGACGGTAGTGGAGGTCAAACAGGGCGTCAAGGAATACCGGGACTTGGTCGGCGGTTTCACAGCGCGAAATCTTGAGACTGCCGTGCGACGCTACTTTCTTGGCTTCCGTGCGCACCTGGTGTCTGGTTTTCGGGGAGAGAGCATTCAGGTACGCGTCCCAACTGCCGGGCAGGTCAAAATAGGCAAAATCGGCTGGGCGGTCATGAAAATAGAAGCCTTGCTGTTGGCATATGCGGAGGACCCGCTCCCGGACCCCGGTCCAGCCGGAGACGGCCGGCATCCAGATGCAGTCCCAGCGGTCGGCCACCGCAGCCAGCGCCGCCCCAATCGCATCCACCGCGGCATCCTCGCAATCGCGGCGGATGATGCAGTCGGGATATTCCGCTCCGGTGGCGTAATCGGCCAATACCCGCAGCGTGTGGAAGGGCACAGTTTGAAGCAGCCGAAATTCGGTCAAGTAAAAGGGGGCAACGCCCACCAGTACGCCCTGCCGGTCTCGGGCGGTAATGACGAAGGGCTGCAGCTTGTGGCCGGCCACCTCCATCCAGGAGCGGATCCACTCCCAGGTCAGGAAGATTGTGTCGGCGCTGGATGCGGCCAGCAAATCGTCCCACTCGGATTGCAGCGCCTGAAAGGCCGACCAATCGGTAATCAGCTCAGTTTGAGCCCGCCTATCCCCGCACCCATTGCTGACGCCCTCGGCGTGCCCGCCAGTCGCGGGACGCAAATAGCGCCCGGTGGGCCAGATTTCTTGGTAGAACAAAGCAGCATTCTTCAGGCTCTTGCGGCCAATGAAGAAGTCCCAGCCGTCGCGCTGTTGCGCCAGCCACCGCCGCTTGTGCTCGGTCATGGCGCCCAGGAAGTCGTATCCTTTGAGCCCTTCCTCGATGAAGGCTTCGATGGTCTTGGCCCGCAGCACATTGCCAACGCCTCTGACATAAGCCGGATCGAAGCCCTCCTGCAACTGCAGGAAGATGCCGCGATAGGCGTAGCCAATCTGCACCGCCTTGAAGGCGCCGTTCTCCTGCAAACCGAAGACCCGCAGCCATCCATTCTGCAGCGCACGCTGGGCGAAGGAACGGTAGAACTCGGCTTCCCTGGGCTTGCGGTGGAAGGTCCCCACTTCCCCCACCGCTTTCCAGCGGAGGTGGTGGAGTTCGAACAGCGCGTCCAGGAAGGCAGGAAGTTGATCGGCTGTTTCGCAACGCGAAACGGTCACGCCAGGCCGCTGCATGACGCGCTTCATGTCCGCACGCATCTGCTGTCGTCGGTTCTGGGACAAGGAATGCAGATACGCATCCCAGCTCGGGGGCAGATCGAAGTAGGCGAAGTCGGTGGAACGTTTATGGCAGTAGAACCTGTGGTTGTCGCATGCCCGCAGCAACCGTTCCGCGGCGCCCGTCCAGCCGGAAACGGCCGGCATCCAGATACAGTCCCAATCCGGCGAGGAAGCCAGCGCCGCGGCGATGGCGTCCACGGCGGCCTCTTCGCAACCGCGGCGCACGATCCAGTCCGGATACTCGGCTCCGGTGGCGTAATCGGCCATGATCCGCAGCGTGCGGAAAGGCACGCTGCGCAACAGCCGCAGCTCGGTCAGATAGAAAGGGACCGCGCCCACCAGCACGCCCTGCGCATCCCTCACCGTGATGACCAACGGCTGGAAGCGATGGCCGGCAACTTCGACCCAGGTGCGGATCCAGTCCCAGGTTAGAAAAATCGTATCCGCGCGCGAGTCGGCGAGCAGGTCGTCCCATTCCGCCGCCAGCGAAAAAAAGCCGGGCCAATCCGCGATGAGCTCTGTCCTCATCTGATCGAGTTCATGACCAATGGCAAGCTGTGCAATCACTCGCTTCGGTCCCTGATCAGGCGCCGAAGGTCCCTGGAGCGTAAGCAAGGGCCCGTGCTGACGCCGCCGGTCGGACAACTTAGCTCACTCAATCCCGATGCCGAGTTGCTGGTTGACCAAGCAGCAGACATCAATCCAGCGGGGCTAGTATGACAAATTCGGAACAAACAGCTACTGCGGCTTCCCTGGCGCTCGGTACAATTCGAGCGGAAAGGCTTGCGAAGAACGCAGCGTGCGCCGCCGCGAAATGCACGAACCTGTGCACCCGCGTGGTTAGGCATGACAACACAGCTCGTGTGCGGGAAAAAAATACCATATCGCACAGGTGAGTGGAAGTGGAAAGGACTCAGTAGAACTCGCAGGTACACGTCGAAGTGGTTGATAACAGAACCATTGTTATTCCTATTATGGAACGCTGGGCTGCCACGTAACCGAGGGCCGCAGCTTTTGTCATCTCCCCGCACTTGCCGGGTGGCTGGCCGAACCAGGCCAGTTGCTCGCCGATCAGACCGCAGGCGAAATGTTCACAAGTAACAAACGTAACCTGACTCGCAACTGACATCCGCCTATACTGGGTACGCACTGGGAATAACAACAGCACCGCGCCCCAAGTCCGGCGAGGACTTTCCGCCGGTCGGCGGCCCGGTGTGGACGCTTCAAATTTGTATGAGCGCCGTCGATTCCTCAACCGGGCCACCACCCACTTGCGATGCAGCGTTTCCAGGCGCTTCCGGCGTCGCGCTCTCCCGCCGGGAAGCAGCGCTGCGCTGGCTGCTGCTGCAGTTCCTGCGGCTGATGATGTTTGCCTACGCAGTGCTCATGCGGCTGGCGCAGTGGTTTGGACCCAAGAAACCGGCGCTGCCGGCGGAACCGCTGGAAGTGCTCATGACCGGCACTTTTCACTCCGATAACTGGCTTCTGGCGCACTTGCGGCCGCTCGCCGCCTCGCGGCGTTGCCGCCGGGTCCGCATGGTGGCGTCAGCGCCCGTGCCGGCGATGGACAAGGTCGAACCCATTTACCCGCCCGTCTGGCTGACTCGCCTCATCGGCCGTGTTCCCGCGCGGCTGGTTACCTTTGCCTGGGTTGCGATCAACACCCGTCCGCAGGTCATCGGCGGGTTTCACCTGTTATTTAACGGCCTGCTGGCTGCCCTGCTGGCGAGATTCCTCGGAGCGCGCGCGCTGTACATCTGTGGCGGCGGTCCCTGGGAGGTGCTGGGCGGAGGCGTGTGGAGCGAGAACCGCGTCTGTCAGAAGCTGAAGCGTCCTGATGCTGGGCTCGAGCGACAGTTCCTGGAGGCAGTGCGCGGCTTCGACTTCGTCATCACCATGGGATCGGGTGCGATCACTTTCTTCCGGCAGCGCGGAATTGACGTGTCCTTTCGACTGATCAGCGGCGGGCTCGATACCGTCCGGTTCCGTCCCGGCGAGGAGCCTCCCACGATAGACTTGATCGTAGTGGCGCGGCTGGCGCCCATCAAACGTCTTGACCTGTTCCTGGAGGCGGTGAAGCTGATCCGCGAGCAGCAGCGAGCCGTCTCCTCAGTCATCGTCGGGGACGGCGAATCCCGCGCGGCTCTGGAGCAGCTCGCCGGCGATCTCGGCATTGCCGGCGACGTCCGCTTCGCGGGACTGCAGAAAGACACCGCATCCTGGTTGCGCAAGGCGAAAGTGTTTGTCCTGACCTCCGACGCCGAAGGGCTGTCGCTGGCCTTGATGGAAGCCATGATGTGCGGCCTGCCCGGGGTAGTCTCTGAGGTCGGCGACTTGCCGGACCTGGTGCAGAATGGGGTGAACGGCTACCTGGTGCGCGAGCGCACGGCGGAAGCCTTCGCCGACCGGCTGATGGATTTGTTGCGCGAACCGGAACGGCGGGAGCGGTTTGCCAGGGAGGCGCGCCACTCCGCCCAACGCTACAGCGTGGCGGCGGCCAGCCAGGAATGGGACCAGGTTTTTCTGCCTCCGGCATGACGCAGGACCCTGCCACGGGAGACAGGCGGCGGAGACAACATGTGCGGAATTACGGGATTCGTGGGTGTCGATAATCAACCGCTCCTGCAATCGATGTGTCGTATCATGGCGCATCGCGGCCCCGACGACGAAGGCTTCTACGTTGCTCCCGGCGTGGGCCTGGCCATGCGCCGCCTCGCCGTCATTGATCTCACCTCCGGACACCAACCCATCGCGAACGAAAACCAAGATGTTTGGGTGGTCTTTAATGGAGAGATTTACAACTATGACGACCTCCGGCGCGACCTCGTCGAGCGCGGCCATGTGCTGGCCACCGCCTCCGACACGGAGACTAT
>Ga0315268_10009147_pt1 | contig 10304 bp, 4 predicted proteins | sample C1_top_MG_FD_204535 | JGI IMG/M metagenome (GOLD analysis project Ga0315268, IMG submission 204535) | Sediment microbial communities from Yellowstone Lake, YNP, Wyoming, USA - C1_top | ecosystem: Environmental > Aquatic > Freshwater > Lake > Sediment | place: USA: Wyoming | collected 2017-08-01 | reverse complement strand
AGAGACCTTCTCTACAGCGTTCCTCGGCTACCCGCTCTACTACAAGGCGCCCGGAGAGGTCCCAAAGCACGGCCTCTATCGCTGGCATATCCCCGACCCTATCAGGTTCGAGCGCAGCCTCAGGACAACCATCCAGGCGCTCGGTTGGTGGCCCAATGGCAAGTTCCAGCCGCTCAGGGACGACATCGCGTCCGTCGCCTACTGGTACCAGACGGAGCCGCACGCAGCCTTCCCCGAAATGCCTCCGGCCCATCTCAGGTGGCCGAGGTAGTCGGCACCTGCGCTGCACGATCTCAACAACCTTCGGCTTGACGAGGTTCCGGTTCCCCGGCCCACGGCTGTCGGGAATCGCAAGCCTGAAAGGAGACGGGGCGTGAACTCACGCGAGCGCATACAGGCGAGCCTGGCCCACCGCGAGCCGGACGTCGTGGCAGTGGACTTCAGCGGCCACCGGTCGAGCGGCATTATGGCCCAGGCTTACGTCAGGCTGCGCAAAGCCCTCGGCTTGCCGCCGTCGCCGCTTTACGTCTACGACTTCATCCAGCAGCTCGCGCTGGTCGAAGATGACGTGCTCGACATCGTGGGGGCGGACGTGGTCGAGGTCGGCCACGCCTTCACCAGGTTCCCCGATTACTGGCAGAACTGGCGCCTGCCCGACGGGACACCGTGCAGGATTCCGGGGTTCATCAAGCCGGAGAAGGTCGGAGATGACTGGGTGGTCCGCGGCGACGAGGGACAGGTGATCTGCGTCCAGAAAAGCGGCACGCTCTTCTTTGAGCAGACGTATTTCCCGCTTTTCGGGAAGGACACCGACTCATTCGATGACCTGCCCTACCGTCTGAACCAGATCATGTGGTGGCGTCTCGGGGTGCCGCCGGCGCCGGCCGGCCTCGATGCGGCGGGCCTCCAGGCCCGCCGCGACACTGCGAAGGCGCTGCGCCAGTCAACCGACCGTGCGATCTACGGCATATTCGGCGGCAACCTGCTTGAGATCGGCCAGTTCGTCTTCCGCAATGACGGGTTCCTCTATATGCTCGCAGGCGAGCCAAGGCGGGCGCACGAGTTCCTCGACGCGCTTGTCGAGATCCATCTCGCGAACCTCGGGAAGTTCCTCGGGGCCGTGGGCGATTGCATAGACATCATCGGCTTCGGCGACGATCTGGGGATGCAAACGGGGCCGCAGATTTCGCCGGCTATGTACCGCGAGTTCTTCAAGCCGAGGCATGCGCTGCTCTGGAACCGCGCTAAGGAGCTTTGTCCTCACGTCAAGGTGAACCTTCACTGCTGCGGGGGCGTCTATCTGCTGCTTGCCGACCTGATCGAGGCCGGACTCGATGCCATCAACCCGGTGCAGATCACGTGCACGGATATGGACGCGGCGCGGCTGAAGCGGGAGTTCGGCAGAGACCTGGTGTTCTGGGGCGGGGGCTGCGATACCAGGCAAGTGTTGCCCTATGGCAGCCCGGATGAAGTTCGGCGGCACGTGAAAGAGCAGGTAGGCATCCTTGCCCCCGGCGGCGGGTTCGTTTTCCAACAGGTGCACAACATTCTTGCCGATGTGCCGCCCGAGAATGTGATTGCCATGTTCGAGGCCGTGCGGGCTTAGGCGCCCGCTGCCGGTTCCACAAGTTGTCACAATTCCGTACCGCTGACGTTTGCGGTCGCTCCACTGCCCAGGGTCGCCAAAGACCCATCACACCTTACCCCTTGACATTACCGAATTCCTGAGCTATATCCATTTTGAGGGGGTTGAGGAAAGTGAGAGTGAAAGGACTCTGGATCGCGGCGCTGATCGCGATCCCGTGTTTGCGTCTGCCGGCGCCGGCTGTCGAGGACTGCGGGCTGGCATTCACCGATCTGCTGGACCCGCGGCTTGGCTACTCCTATATGGAAGCCTCCACCAGCTGCTACATCGCCCGCCAGTTCACGCTTCAGAGCCCGACCGACATTCTCTCGGTCAAGCTGTACCTGAAGCGTTGGTCGGGGCATGGGGCGGTCAGGCTCGATATCCGGCAGGACGCGGGTGGCAAACCGGCTGAGTCGTCCATCGCGTCGACCAGTTTCCTCGCCGAGTCAATCCCCGCGGATCCAGCGTGGTGCAACTTTCCCGCCCTCGCCTGCCATCTGCTGGCCGGCAAGTACTGGATAGCCCTGTGGGTAGACCACGGCGACCCCAAGATCGACTGGCTCCTGAAGCCGGGGAACTACTGCGGTGCCGTGGACGACCATATGATCCAGCGGAACGCGAGCGGCAACTGGGAATGGACCACGGGCGAGACCAACTACGAGGTTGTCTGCAGCGCTTGCCCCGAGCTGAGCGGCGGAAGGACCTCGCCCGCGGAGCCGAATGATAACAAGCAGCGCACTTACGAGTACTATGTGACCTACAAGAACTCCGCCGGCAACCCTCCGACGACGAGCGAAGTCAAGATCGATGGCGGCGCGCCGAAGACTATGCACGTCCTCGGCTCGAACCCCGACTACCGCACCGGCGCCACCTTCTTCTACTCCGAGTTCACGCAGCTCGGAGTCGGACAGCACAGCTTCGAGTTCGACTTCGCGACCGCCGACGGCCATACCGCGCACCTCTCGGGCAGCGGCCCGCTCGTTCATCCCGGCTATCCGAAGATAACCCGGACGAGCTACACACCCAATCCGGCAAAGACGGGACAGACCATCACGTTCGACTGCAGCGCAACCGACACCGATGGCTCCATAGCCCAGTACCGCTGGGAGCTCGTCAGGCAGGATGCCAGCGGCTATCGCTCGTTCACCACCAGCTCGTCCACGAAAGACAAGCCCGCGGACGAGATCGGAGTCGGACGGTGGAAAGTGCTGACTACGGTCATCGATGATAGCAGCCTATCGTCGGGCCAGTTCGTGCTGAACGACCCGAAGACCAAGAACCCCGTCCTGCTGGACATATCGGACGGCCTGGCGCCGGACGTGACGAACGTTACCGCAACCGTGGATGGGCGGCCGGATGCCAAAGAGGTAGGAGTGTTCGTCCCCGGCCTCGGCATCTACGTTCCAAACAAGTTCACGGCCGCGGTGCAGGACAACGGCGGCGGGATAGGCAAGGTGGAGTTCAAGATGCCTCACCGCAGCCTCGGGACACAGACGATCACGGACTACAGCTCCCCTTACGAGGCCACGTTCGATATGGACCAATTGCCTGACCCCGACCCGGACCCGAACGAACCGTTCAAGGTCCTCCAGGTAGTCGCCTACAACAACTCAGGCACGCCAGGCAGCGTCATGGAGATCGCCACGATCACGACCGCACGCCCGAGTTGGTGGGGCGCCTCGTGGGTCTACAGCCGGAACGCCGTCTGGGAGGAGACCAAACGCCGTTACACGTTCAGCTGCTACGTGCCCGACAATCCAAGGCTGAACTATGACTACCCCATCGACACAGGGGGGTACTTCGGCTATCTCAGCAACCACTTTGAGAGCGATGTCCGAATCGTCGAGCACTTCAACATCGGCGGCTCTCCGACCTGGTGGGATTACTCCGCCTCGGGGACGCTAGATGCTACCGTCCTTGGCAAGACGCTGCTCCGGCAGAGCTGTCCCGGCAAGCAGTTCACCACGACGAACATATCGCACGCCTGGAGCCGGAACCTGGACCGTTACGAACTCAGCTCGCCCGCAGCCAGCCTCTTCAAATGGAGCATCGAAGGGCCGTCGTGGGACTACCGAGGGGTGGCGGATTATGTCGAGTATCATGTCGGCTTGAGCGTCGATGTCGGGTTCGAGGCCAGCATGCGGGTGGACGCAACCCTGAACCCGAACCTCTCGGTCCGCGAACTGGGGATCGTCCCCACCCCGGCGTTCAGCGTTGGCTTCGACGCTTTCGTCGAGATCTACGAGGGATTGGCTCGTCTTGGCGTTCGGGCCGACCCGACGCTCTCGCTTGACCTGCCGATAGTCTACGCCTTCGGCAACCCCGGCGAGGTGTTCGCCGACAACCCCTGCCTGAAGTTCCAGGTGCCGTATAAGGTCTACGCCTCCGCGGTATGGGGTTGGGTCCACGGGGACCTCTACTCGGGCCAATACCCGGACCAGCCGTACTGCTATCCGCCCACGTGCTCGGGCGGGCTAATGGCGCAGAATCTCACAGCCGATACGGCAAAACCACTCTTTGTGGCGCCGACCGTTGCATCTGACAAGAAAGGCGCCAGCTCCGTCTGCGTCTGGGTCCACGACACGAACCCCGACCCGATGCAGACCGACCCCGAGCTTTACTATTCCTACTACCCGGACCCGAACGACGAATGGAGCCAGCCTGCGCCGGTCTTCCTGCAGAACAACCAGCGCTTCGAGACGGACCCGAAGGTTACCTACACCGCTCAGAACCAGGCGATGCTCGTTTGGACACAGAACGAGCTTAGCAAAGAGCAGGCCGAGCCAACGGCGCACATAATGGACCTCCTGAAGCAGCAGGAGCTGTACTACACCACCTGGACCTATAACCCGGCCACCAAGACAGGCTTCTGGACCCAGGCAGTGAACAAGATCACTCACGACGATCCGCCTAACGCGCCCTTCGGCGACGGACTGGTGTCGCTCGCGGCCCACGAGAACACCGGCAGGGCCATCGCAGTCTGGGTCCGTGAGAGCTACAACAACCCGGGCGGGCAGAGAACGCCCGAGGTCTACAACTCGACGTGGGACATCTACACCGCCCTCTGGAATGGCGCGGCGTGGTCTGCTCCCCAGTCTCTGCTCGCAGCAGGCGATAGCACGGCCGATGCCCAGCCCGACGTGGCCATGGACTCGAACGGCAACGCCATCGCCGTCTGGGTCCGTGACCAGGACAACGACTTCACCACCAACAGTGACCGGCTCGTCGCTTACCGTTCCTACGATGGCGGCACAGCGGCCTGGGGACCGCTCACCCTGGAGCCGTCGTGGCCCGAAGGAGCGCTCTCTCCCGCAGTGACCTATGACCTGGCCAATAAGCCGATCATACTGTTCACTTCACGGGGCAGCAACTCGAAGGGGCAGGCGATCCAGGAAGGACCGAGCGAGAGGTTGTATTCGGCCTGCTTTGGAGGCGGAGCGCCGGTCGTGGCGCCGGTCGGCCCGGCGGGCGATCCTCCGAGGGCGCTCGAACCCAAGGTTAGGTGCGACTCACAGAACTACACCGTCGCCATCTGGCGGGGCTTCCAGGGCGAGGGCAGCCAGGGCTTCGACGGCGAAGTCGCAATGAACCTGCGGTATTCAGGCTTGCCCGATTGCTCGAACTGGGGCGCCGCCGCCTATCTGACCGACGACGCCGTAACCGACTGGCAGGTGGATTTCGATGTGGACCCGAGCGATATGGCCCGCATAGTCTGGGTGAAGAAGGAGCCGCCGTCCGGCGATCCGGGGTTCGGGAACGGCTACGACAGCATCTTCCTTACGGAGATCAGCCGCGGGCCGGATTTGCTGGTCGGCAGCGAGGACATCAGCTTCTCGAACGACCGGCCGGCGGCGGGCGAACCGGTGGTGATAACTGCGCGTGTCCATAACAGAGGCAGCCGGCCTGCGGGACCGTTCGACGTGAAGTTCAGATCGGAGGCAGGCGACATCGCCACGCAGCGGGTCGGCACGCTTGCCCCCCAGAGCTTTACCGATCTGCACCAGACCTGGGTGAGCGACGGGCGGGTGCACCTGCTCGGCGCGATCGCCGATTCGAGCGGCGAGGTGGCGGAGACGAACGAGGGCAACAATACCGGCGTCAGGTTCATCGGCAAGCTGCCGGCGCCGACGGACCTGTCTGCCTATGCGGATGCCGCTATGGCGAGCATCATGCTCACCTGGGCGCACTCCGGCGGCGCAGACCATTTCCACGTCCACCGCTCCACGACCTCCGGCGGCGGCTACGAGATGTTGGGCGATTGCACCGACACCGCATACTCTGATACCACCGCCGCGATCAACACGACTTACTACTACGTCGTGACTGCCGTGGACTCGAACGGCGTGGACTCGCCGGCCAGCAGCGAAGCAGCGGCGACGCTCGGCCCGGACAATGATGCTGACGGCATTCCCGACGTTGCCGACCCGGACGACGACAACGACAGCATGCCGGATGCTTGGGAGGTAGCTCACGGCTTCAACCCGCTCGACCCGTCGGACGCGAGCCAGGATGCGGACGGCGACGGCTTCACGAACCTCGAGGAGTGCCAGGCGGGCACCGATCCGAACGATCCGGCGAGCCATCCAGACATCACGCCGCCCGAAACGCCCTCCGTCTCGGCAGGCCCTTACAGCACGAGCGCAAGCGAGCTTTCGGCCTCGTGGACCTGCAGCGACGACTACAGTGGGATCGCCGGCTACGACTATGCTATCGGGACAATCGCGGGCGGAACCGACGTCCGAGAGTGGACTTCCAACGGCACATCGAACGCGCTTACTGCGACGGGGCTCTCGCTCGCGAACGGCCAGACGTACTACATGAGCGTCCGCGCGACCGACGGCGCCGGAAACCAGAGTACGGTCGGCATCTCCCCCGGAGTCATCGTCGATACTACGGCCCCGGCCGTCACCGACGGCCCGACCGTCGAGGCTTGGACGCCGGAGACCAGCATCGCAGCACGCTGGTACGCGGAGGACCCCGAGTCGCTCGTCCGGAAGTACGAGTATTCCATCGGGACCGAACCGGGCGAGACGGACGTCGTCGGGTGGAGTGATGTCGGCTTCAGCTTCCAGATAGAGCACACCGGCCTCACGCTCACGAACGGGCAGCAGTACTACGTCAACGTGAGGGTCACGAATGGAGCGGGCCTTCAGACGGTTGCCAGCTCCGGGCCGACGAGAGCCGTGAAGCAGCCCGCCACCATTGCCGACGCTCTCGAACTCCCGAACAACACTTGGCTCGTACTCCACCACAAGATGGTGAGCGGCTCCTCTGGGGACTACAGGTGGATCGAAGAGATGGACCGGACGGCAGGGCTGCGACTCGAGACGACCATCCCCCTCTCCGAGCCGCAGAAGATCACGGTGATGGGCCAGCTGGTCACGCCGGTATACACCAGGCAGGTCGCGGTGGAGACCATCGAGCTTGAGACGGGCGGCACGAAGGTCGATCCGGTGGGAATGAGCAACAAAGCGGTCGGCGGTGGTGACCGCAATGCTCTTACGCCAGGTGTCGCCGGTGGAGTTGGGCTGAACAACGTCGGCCTGCTCGTAACGACCTGTGGTATGGTGACCGCAGCTGAGGCAGGGTTCTTCTACATAGATGACGGCAGCGCGCTCGACGACGGCACCAGCCACAAGGGCATCCGTGTCAAGTCAGAGGGACTGAGCAACCCAGATGTGGATACCTTCGCGATCGTCACCGGGCTGGTCGAAGCGGCCCAGCTTGTGGAAAGCGGGCCGAGCGTTCGGCTGATCGTCCCCCGCCGCCAGGCCGATATCCGATGAGAGCACGGGGCGGCGGCTGCGACCGTCCCGCGCGGCGCAATTGACCGAGGAGCTGCTGTACGGTATAATCATCTTGCGCCGGCCGCGGCCCAGCCCCACGGCGGAGTAGCTCAGTGGTCAGAGCACACGGCTCATACCCGTGGAGTCGTCGGTTCAAATCCGACCTCCGCTACCACAATACCAAACGGCCCGCCGACCAGCGGGCCGTCTCGTATTGTGGTCTACCTCAAGCCTATCGTACTAGTGACAGGCAGTTCGCTCCTTGCCTCCTGCCCCTACAACGTCCCCTTCGTGCTCGGCACGCCTTTGACGCGCTCGCTTTTCGAGATCGCCTCGCACAGCGAGCGAGCGAACGACTTGAACGCCGCCTCGACGACGTGGTGCGGGTTCGTCCCCGAAAGCTGCCGGATGTGCACCGTCATCTTCGCATTCCGCGCGAACGACCTGAAGAACTCCTCGACCAGATCGGCCGGCAGTTCGCCGATCGCCTCCGCGGGAACTTCGAGAATGTATTCCAGCGACCCACGGCCGCTGATGTCGATCGAGGTCATAACAAGCGCCTCGTCCATCGGCACGGTCGTCGATCCGTACCGGCGGATGCCTTCCTTAGTGCCCAGCGCCTTGTCCACAGCCTGGCCCAGCGCAATGCCTACGTCCTCAACCGTGTGGTGAGGGTCGATCTCCAGATCGCCCGATGCCTTGACCTCAAGGTCCATCAGAGAATGACGCGAGAGCTGCTCGATCATATGGTCGAAGAAGCCGACTCCAGTGCTGACGCTGCTCTCGCCCACTCCGTCCAGGTCAACTTTCACCCGGACGTCCGTCTCTTTCGTCCGCCTCTGCACCTCCGCTGTTCGGGACACTCTACTGTTCCTCCTTCGGCAGCACTCTTATCCGGATCGAATCGGCGTGCGCCTGAAAACCCTCAGCCTCGGCAAGATCGACGACCGTCGCCGCGACCTCGCGCAGCGCGTCACGAGTGTACTGGACGAGGCTGCTCTTCTTCACGAAGTCGTCCACGGTGACCGGAGAGCTGAAGCGCGATGTCCCGCCGGTCGGCAGCGTGTGGCTCGGCCCCGCGGCGTAATCCCCGAGCGGCGCCGGCGAATATGGCCCAAGCATAATCGCTCCGGCGTTCCTGATCATAGGAAGCAGCGCCCATGGGTCCGCTACGAGCAGTTCCAGATGCTCCGGCGCAAAGCGGTTGACCATCTCGGCGGCTTCTTCGAGCGTTCTGGCGAGGATCACAGCGCCGTTCTCAGAAAGCGATTCGTTGACGATCTCCTTGCGAGCAGCCGTTGTCCTCAGATGCCGGACTTCCGAAAGCACTGTATCCGCGAGAGTTCTGCTCGTCGTCACCAGCACGCACCGCGAGTCCTCAGCGTGCTCCGCCTGCGAGACCAGGTCTGCCGCGACGAAGTGAGCATCGACGGAGTCGTCCGCGACGATCATTATCTCGCTTGGGCCGGCTATCATATCTATGCCGACCACGCCGAAGAGCTGACGCTTGGCCTCGGTGACGTACGGATTGCCGGGGCCGACGATCTTGTCTACCTTCGGCACGGCCGCCGTACCGTAAGCCATCGCCGCGATCGCCTGCGCTCCTCCTATCTTGAAGACTGCATCCACGCCGGCCTCGCGCGCTGCTACGAGCATAAGGGGGTCGATCTTCCCATCAGGCTGTGCTGGTGAGCACATTGCGACGAACGGCACTCCTGCCACCTTGGCCGGCACGGCGAGCATCAGCACCGAGCTTGGATACGGCGCCTTCCCGCCCGGCGCGTATATCCCAATCCGCTCGATCGGCCGGATGAGCTGCCCGAGCACTCGGCCGTCGCTCACGTCCATCCACGATTGCCGGACTTGCTTCGCATGGTAGTATTCGATGTTCGCCTTGGCCCGGCGGATCGCAGCCACCAGTTTCGGCTGCACCAGCTCGTAGGCCGCTTCCAGTTCCTGCTCGTTGACCTCAATCGATGTCAGGCCGGGCGAGTCGAACCGCTGGCCCAGCTCGAGTAACGCCTGGTCTCCTCGTGTGCGAACCTCGGCTATGATACCTCTGACCGTCTGCTCGACCTCTTCGGTCGCCGGTCGCTCGGGCGGAGCGAGTGCGGCATCGATAGCCGCCTCCGGGTCCCGCCCGGCCTCGAATATCTTCATACGTTCCTCGTTTCCTCCAAGTGCTGCAAGATTATACCAGAGGGTCGGGGCATTGGCAACGAAGGCTGGGAGTCAGGTGGCGGGAACCACGGGTCGGGCTTTGGGGCGGGGACGGGCCGCGCTGGAGGGAACGGAGAGCGCCGTGGATAAGGCAAACATGGTCAGACGATCTGTAGGCTGCGCATGGGCAATCCTGATTCGACTAAAGCAGAGCGCTCCGAAGATAGGTCTATCCGTGGAACGGAGAGGGGATTCACGAGACTTGCCACGGCGGCGGCTTTCGCGAGCCTGTTCTCCTACGCCACCGTCACGTCCATCACCGAGGCGGCCATGCGTGCGATAGGCCGCACCTACCACAAGCCGGAGTCCGTTCTGGGCTGCCTGTACCTCATGGAGGGCGCCGGGTTCTTCGTGGCGGTACTGGTGGGCGGCAGGATATCCGACAGGCGGGGGAAGCTGCCGGTGATGCTCGGCGGGTGCCTGGCAATGTCAGTAGGCGCCTACGCTTTCGCGTGGACATCGAGCTTCGGGATGGCCGCTGCTGCTATGCTTCTCATCGGCGTCGGAGGCGGGCTCTCGGAGGGCATCGCCATGGCCGCGCTGTCCGACCTTTATGGCGAGCGCAGGCGCACGGCGGTGCTCAACTGGTCGCAGGCGGCGTTCGCGCTCGGCGCTGTTGCTGCGCCGACGGCCGTAGCCAGGCTGCTCAGCCTGGGCATAGGCTGGAGGGT
>Ga0315268_10009146_pt1 | contig 10304 bp, 10 predicted proteins | sample C1_top_MG_FD_204535 | JGI IMG/M metagenome (GOLD analysis project Ga0315268, IMG submission 204535) | Sediment microbial communities from Yellowstone Lake, YNP, Wyoming, USA - C1_top | ecosystem: Environmental > Aquatic > Freshwater > Lake > Sediment | place: USA: Wyoming | collected 2017-08-01 | reverse complement strand
TTGAGTTTGTCGAAAGGTTTCATAATCTGAGAGACTGTCATCTTGGCGCGCATGTCCCGTAGCACGGCCTTCACATCCTGCAGCGTGATCAGCCCGAGCAGCTTCCCTTCCTGGGTGACCACGAAACAACGTCGGCCCAGAGGCAGGATATACTCATTGACCAGTTTGTCCACTCTCAGGTCAGGCGCTACCATGACACACTCGTGGTTCATAATCTCGCTGACGGGATGTCCTTGCAGAGTCTGCTGAATGACCAGCTGGCGGTAGCTGCTGGTGGCGGCGCTTGAAAGGAACCAGCCGATGAGCCCCAGCCATATGCCATTGAACCAGGAGCCGGTGAAGACGAGCCAGACGCCCGCGAAGATAAAGAGGAAACCGATTCCCTGCCCTATACTGGATGCCAGCTTAGTGGCACGCCGCATGTTTCTGGTACGCCACCAGATTATGGAGCGCAGCACCCGCCCGCCATCCAGAGGGAAGCCGGGCACCAGGTTAAAAACGGCCAGCGACAGGTTTATCCACCCCACCCAGAAAGCAATAGCCTTCACCACCTCGGCCGAAGGGGGGATGAGATACCACATCAGCCCGAAAACACTTCCCAGCACGATGCTGGTGAGCGGTCCGGCTACGGCGATGCGGAACTCTGTTCTGGCTTCGTGCGGCTCCTCGGTTATCTGAGAGACGCCGCCGAATATGAAAAGAGTGATGGACTTGACCGGAATGCCGGAGCGCTGTGCCACTACGCTATGCATAAGCTCGTGCGCCAGCAGTGAAGTAAAGAAGAGCAGGCTGGTGATGGTGCCGGCGGTAATGGATGCAGCTATGCTCCAGTGCGGGTAGACCACCGGGAAGTAGCTGGTGGAGAGCGCCCAGATGACAATGGCGAAGATGATAAACCAGGAGTAGTGCAGCCTTATGGAGATACCGAATATGCGGCCGATGGGTATGCCTTCTTTCAACATCTGAGCTTCTCTATTCTTCTGACTGCGATAGAAAATGTAAATTGAGTTTATGATTTTTATGAGTGTCTGTCAAACGTGTTTTATCGTAGGAACAGGCTGCCCACCTGGAATATGATGGTGGCTGCAACCCAGGCAATGGCGGTCGTATAGACAGCGGTGAAAATAGCCCATTTCCATCCTCCGGTCTCCGCCCTGATGGCGTTGATACTGGCGGCACAGGGCAGGTAAAGCAGGCAGAAGACCATGAAGGCGTAAGCCGTAAGCGGCATCCAGCCCAGTTGCGCGGCGATGGTCTGGCCCAGGGAGCCTGAGGCCACCCCGAAGATGGCGCCCATGGTGCCCACTACCACTTCCTTAGCCAGGAAGCCGAACAACAGGCTGACAGCTGCCTGCCACTGCCCGAAACCAGCGGGGGAAAGAGCGGGCGCCAGGAATTTGCCGATATGCCCCATCCAGCTGGCCTCGCTGGCGTACGGCACGCCCCAGGGCATGCTCGACAGAAACCATACGATGAGCACCAACCCCAGTATGACGGTGCCGGCTTTTATTAAAAAAGCTTTGCCGCGTTGCCACATGTGCACCAGCACGCCGGTCACCGTGGGCCAGCGGTAGGGTGGTAGCTCCATGACGAAGTGCGAGCTCTCACCGGCGAACACCCGTTTACGCAGTATAAAAGCCGCTAGAAGCGCCACTAGTATTCCCAGCAAGTAAAGACTGAAGACCACCAGTCCCTGCTGCTGTGGGAAGAAGGCGGCGGCAAGAAGAACATAGATGGTGAGGCGCGCTCCACAGGACATGAAAGGCGTCACCAGGATGGTGGTGAGGCGGTCCCGGGGGTTCTCGATAGTACGGCAGGACATGATGCCTGAGATGTTGCACCCAAAAGATAGCACCATGGGTATGAAGGAGCGCCCGTGCAGGCCTATCTTGTGCATCACTTTGTCCATGACGAAGGCGGCGCGCGCCATGTAGCCGCAGTCCTCGAGTATAGCTATGGCTATGAAGAGCAGGAAAATGGGTGGCACAAAACCCAGGAGCGAACCCAGCCCGCCCAGCACGCCCCGGTCCAGCAGCGAGCCCAGCCAGCCGGGTGAGATACCGGCCGCAAGATGACTCAGCCAGCCGAAAAACTGGTTTATCCAGCCGGTCAGGGGATGCGAGAGGGTGAAGATGAATTCGAACGTACCCAGCATGATGAGCAGGAAGAGAGGGATACCCAGCCAGCGGTTTATCAGCACGCGGTCTATCTTGTCGGAAACAGTGCGGGCTTCCGCCGCCGGTTTTTGCAGCACGTCCCGCAGCAGGCCGGAAATAAAGCCGTAGCGGGCGTCGGCAATCACCGTTTCCGCTTGGTCGCCGAAGATGTTTTTGAGGTGTGACAGGCTCTCAGCCACAGCCACCTGCACCCGCGTGTCGTTGAATCTGGCGCTGACGTCGTGGTCCTGCTCCAGCAGCTTGACGGCATTCCAGCGCGGCAGGAAACTGGTGCCTCCCGGCTGGTCAAAGATAACACCTTCCAGCCGTGCAATCTCGGTTTCGAGCTCCTCGCCGTAGTTAAGGCTGAAATTGGGTGTGTGCTTGCTCTCCACCAGCTCGACCACTTTTTTGAGCATCTCCTCGACACCCTGCCCTTTGCTCGCCACAAGCGGGATTGCCGGGGCGCCGATTTCGGCAGAGAGAGCCGCCACGTCTATCTTCTGGCCGCTTCTTTCAGCCACATCCATCATATTGAGAACGATAATGCAGGGGACACCCATTTCAAGTGTCTGGATGGTGAGGTAGAGATTGCGTTCCAGGTTGGAGGCATCCACGATGTTGACCACCACGTCGGGCGCTTCATTTATAATAAAGTCGCGCGAAATGACCTCGTCGGGGGAATAGGCCGTCAGGCTGTACACACCGGGCAGGTCAACCACCCGGATATCATGGCCGCCGTAGTGCGCCGTGCCTTCCTTTTTTTCTACGGTGACGCCCGGCCAGTTGCCCACCGACTGGTGGCTGCCGGTAAGAGCGTTGAAAAGCGTGGTCTTGCCGGCATTGGGGTTTCCTGCCAGCGCGATGGTGATGTTCAATGCAGTCTCTCAGGCTTGAATTACAAGCACCTGTTCGGACAGGTCCTGGCTTAGAACCAGCCGCGAGCCGCGCAGGTTGATGAGCATAGGCCCGGGGTAGTGGTTTTCTACGATGGTGATAGCCGTATTGGGGATGAGCCCGAGGTCGGAAAGGCGTCTTTTGGCCTCTGACCCGCCGTGGAAGCCGCTGATGATAACCGTCGTACCCGCCGTTATCTTTATCAGCGGCGTGGTAAGCGGCTCGACTTCTATCTCCGAAGCGATTTCCTTGCGCAGGGACAGGTCATAACCCTTGACCTTGATTTCAATAGGGTCTCCCAGTGGTGCTACGCGTTCGAGCACGACTTCGCTGCCGTTCACCAGCCCCATGTCGGAGAGCCGGCGGCGTATGTCGCCGGTTATATTTATCCTGACGATTCGCCCCTTCTGGCCGTTTTCGAGTTCACTCAGACGTTTGCTCATCTTCTTTCTCTCTTTTCCGTCATAGCGGATGCCACAAACTCGGTGAGTTTGTTCACACTCGCCGTGCTCAGGCTGTGCTCCAGTTTACAGGCGTCCTCCTCGGCGGTTTCCGCATCAACCCCCAGCACTCCCGTCAGAAACCGCAGCAGTGTGGTGTGGCGGTGGTACACGTCGCGGGCGACGCGCCGGCCCTCCGCTGTTAGTGCGGTGCTGCCGTATTTCTGGTGGCGGACCAGTCCTGTTTCTGCCAGTTTAGCCAGCGCGGCGGTGACGCTGGGTTTTTTGACGTCCAGGGAGTGGCTGATGGCTGTAACTGTGGCTCCCTCCTGCCTCTGCTCAAGAAGCATGATAGCTTCCAGATAGTCCTCCATGCTGGCGGTGCGTGTTGCCATATATTCCCTCACGTAATTGCCTAAATGTTAGCCTAGACTAACAATTATGACATGGAGTAATATGAATTGTCAAGTGGCTGCTGGCTATGCCTTACACCGCTTCTGTAGAAAATCTGGATAGACTCGAGACCTATTATGTCCGGGCGAGCGATTCTCTTGTCTGGCCCTCGGTCTTTGTTCTCCCCGGATGGCTTAAGGCCTGGTGGCAGGTCTTCGGCGGGGGCTTCAAGCCGCTGGTTTTAGTCTTCAGGGAAGGCGATGCGATTATCGGCATCGCTCCACTTAAGCTCAAAGACGGCACTGCTTCCTTCATCGGTGACAACTCGGTGTGCGACTATCTCGACTTTGTCGTTTCAGCAAACAGAGAAGGTGACTTTGCTGATGCCCTGCTGGACAGCTTGCCGGCCTACGGTATCAAGCGGCTCAATCTGGAGACTCTCAGGGCGGAATCGGTAGCCTTCACCCGCGTTGCGGAGGTTACCCGGCAACATAACCTTGTCGTCTCATGCTCGCAAATAGATGCATCGTTCGAAATGGAACTGCCTTCCATATGGAATAATTATCTTGAGTCGCTGGAGACCAAGCAGCGCCATGATATCGAGCGCAAGATGCGCCGCCTCAGGCGCATAGGAGAAACGCGCTTTCGCATCCTGAGCAACACCGACGTGACGGATGCCGACCTGGCGCTATTTTTTAGGATGATGGCGGACAGCCGCCGCGACAAGGCGCGGTTTTTGACCGCCGAAATGTGCGTGTTTTTCGAGCGTATAGCGCGCGCCATGGCCGCCTACGGACTGCTCAGGCTGGGGTTTCTGGAGGTCGGCAAGGCGCGGGCGGCCTCCATACTATACTTTGATTATCACAGCCGTATCTATCTGTACAACAGCGGCTACGACCCGGATTTCGCTGGGTCTGACGCCGGGCTGGTTTCCAAGCTCTATTGCATCCAAGAAGCCGTTGCTGAGAATAAAAAGGTCTTTGATTTTTTGAAAGGCTCCGAGGTCTATAAGTCCCGCCTGGGAGGCCGTGAAGTAGGGCTTTCCCGGTGCGTCATTGACCTCGGGTAATTTTTTGCAGATGTCATCCAAATTAAGCATCGCCATGTTCAGCAGCCATAGCTGTCCCCTGGGGCGGCTCGGCACGCGCGATACTGGCGGCATGAACGTCTATGTGAGGGAGTTATCGCGCGAGTTGGGGAAACTGGGACATAGGGTGGATATCTACACCCGCGCCCACGACCGGCGTCATGCGCAGATAGAGAGCCCCGCCCCCGGTGTGCGCGTCATTCACATCCAGGCTGGCCTGCCGCAGTATGTGGAGAAGATGGCGCAGTACCATCACCTGCCCGGGTTTATGCGCGGTGTTGCAGCCTTCTCGCAGCAGGACAGGACAGCGTATGACCTTGTCCACAGCCATTACTGGCTTTCCGGGAGCGTGGGGCTATGCTTTGCGCGGGAGTGGGGAGTCCCGGCCCTCATGATGTTCCACACGCTGGGAGCGGTTAAAAACAGCCTTCCGGTCGATAATTCCGAATCCGGCGTCAGGCTGACCGCCGAAAAGGAGTTTGCTGCCTCTTATCAGCGTATCATTGCGGCGACGGAGAGTGAAAAAAACAGCCTGGTGAACCTTTATGGTGTCTCTCCTGCCAGGATAAGCATCATCCCCTGCGGCGTAGATGTGAAGCTGTTTAAGCCGCGTGATAAGGCCGCTGCCCGGCGCGAACTGGGATTGGGCCAGGGCAAGGTCATCCTTTTCGTGGGCCGTGTCGAAGCCCTCAAGGGCATTGACCGTTTGATACAGGCTGTCAGTTTGTTGAAGCCCGAAACGGATGCGAAGTTGCTCATTGTCGGCGGGGATGGGCACAGCCAGGTAGCACAGCTCAAGACGCTAGCAGGCGAGTGTGGCATTGCAGATTCCGTAGCGTTCATGGGCACGGTGGCTCAGGACAGACTCCCGCTATATTACAGCGCCGCCGATATTCTGGTGGTGGCTTCGTACTATGAGAGTTTCGGCATGGTGATTCTGGAATCGCTGGCCTGCGGCACGCCTGTGGCATCCACCGGCGTGGGTATCGCTCCGGCAGTTATCCACAATGGCGAAAATGGCTATCTGGTGACAGATAATACACCCGGCAAGCTGGCTGAGGGTATAGCTGGAGTGCTCCGCTCCGGTCCTGTGAACCCCGCCGCGGTACGCCGGTCGGTGGCTGGTTATGACTGGCCGGAGATAACGCGCATGATGTTATTCGAATATCAATCGCTGCTCGCCGAGTCAAAGAGTAGAGGAGGTTCCAGTTGAGCCCTGAAAGAGCTGACATACTTGTAATTATGCCCCATCCTGACGACTCCGAGTTTGGCTGCGCTGGCACGGTGGCGCGCTGGACGAAAGAGGGCAAGAGCGTGGTCTATGTCATATTGACGAGCGGTGATAAGGGCACCGAAGACCGCTCACTCGCGCCGCAGAAGCTAGCCATTATGAGGCGGAAAGAGCAGCGCGCGGCGGCAAAGGTGCTCGGCGTGAGGGAAGTCGTTTTTCTAGGCTATCCCGACCAGGGGCTGGAGGATTCTTCAGAATTGCGCAAGGACATCGTGCGTCAGATATGACTCTACCGCCCCGATACCGTGGTCACCGTTGACCCTTATCGCCGCTATGCCTGGCACAGAGACCACCGCATTGCGGGGCAGGTGGTGCTGGATGCGGTCTATCCCTATGCCCGCGACTATCTGGCTTACCCCGATTTGATAGCTGAAGGGCTTGAGCCGCATAAGGTTAAAGAGATGTATTTTACCGCCAGCGAGGACGTCAACTTTCGCTCGGACATCACGGATACCTTCGAACTCAAAATGCAGGCGCTGGCCTGCCACCGGAGCCAGGTAGGGGACAGGATGCCCCAACTGCGCGAGGGTTTACGCCAGCGTGCCGAGGACATGGCCGAAGGGCAGGGCTTCAAGCTAGCCGAAACCTTCCACTATATAGACTTGGAGATGCTGGGGCCTTATCGCAAAAAAGCTGTCAGCTAGCAGCAATCAGCTATCAATTTAAAAGCCGAAAGCTGAATACTGAAGGCTGATTGCTGAACGCTCGTCTCGTTTGACTTAGGCACTACCATTATTTATAATAGTATGCCGTTGCTCAGAGCGGCGTACCTTGCCCGAGTGGCGCAACGGTAGCGCAACCGACTTGTAATCGGTAGGTTAGCGGGTTCGAGTCCCCTCTCGGGCTCTGTCTAACTAGAGTGTTGGCATCTGGAGGGGTGCCGGAGCGGTTAATCGGAACAGACTGTAAATCTGTCGCCCTAAGGGCTTCATAGGTTCGAATCCTATCCCCTCCACCACATCTATAGAGAGGGGCAAGCTCTATGAAACTGGAAATGGCCCGGTTTCTTAATGACCAAGAACAGCTATTATCTTATTTAGCACAACAGAACATAGTCCCGGTAAAGGCGCCACCGTGGGCAAAATATAGCTTTGAACTGCGGAGAAATGAAAAGACGAAAAGGAGCCAACCTGGGCAACACCTGCTAGGTACAGAGACAACTCCTCTCGTGATAGATGTTTTGGGAATTCACGATGAACAATCTTGCAGGCAAGTAAGAAAACATATCAAGTGTATCCAGAGAAGCTTACAATACAAGTAGAAAATCCGTGTTGTTCAAACAATTATTGTAATACCGAAATCTGTCTTTTCTCCAAACAATAGTTAGGGAATATCCTCAAGGCCAACACTTTCTGTGTTCTCCAATATTACTTGAGTGCATGCTCTTCATCCTTATCTCTCGCACCTCGGCAGTTGGCCTTTGCGTCCGTGGTACTCCCGGCAGGGCTCGCAGTAGCCATGGCGCTCGCAATTAGTCTTGGGGCAGCTGCAATCGGCTTTGAAAACAAGCTGCCCTGGGTTGTCTGCCTGGGATAGTGCCCCCGAAGGCTGGTTGTGGTGGCGCTTCCTTTCCTGCCGGCTGAGTGACCCCATCAGCTTTTCTTTCCTGTATCTTTGCTGCTCTTGAAGGAATCGGCTATGCTCTTGCCGAAATCTTCGGCGGCCTTGCCCACGTCGCGGAATTTGGCCTTTACTTCTTCATCCTTGAAGCGCCCGGCGAAGGTTTTGGCGGACTCGGCAGCCGAGTGCCCGAAGTCCTTAGCCTTGGCTTTGAGTTCCGGGTCGTTGAATATCTGCCCCAGGGCGGCGCCGAAGGCTTCGAACATATCGCCGAAGCTTTCCGCGGGTTTTTTGCTGGACTGCTTCTCTGAATCTGACATGGTTGACCTCCTCTTTACGCTTCTGTTAATTCTAAGTCCTCGGCAGGGCGGATGCAATGTTTTACAGCCTAATTGCCCTTGACAAATTGAACAAAACAACTTATTCTTAACATAGTAAATAGCGTCGCGACGTGGCTATTAACCAGCGTCGAGCCATCGGTTGCGGCGTATTTTATTGACTTTTAGGTTGTGGTTGTTTAAAATACGGCGGTAATTCTGCCCACATAGCTCAGCTGGTAGAGCACGTTCTTGGTAAGAACGGGGTCATCAGTTCGAATCTGATTGTGGGCTTTATAGTACAAAGGAGAAAGAAATGGCAAAGCAGAAATTTGACAGAACGAAGCCGCATTGCAATGTGGGCACCATCGGTCACGTAGACCACGGCAAGACGACGCTGACCGCAGCGATTACGCTGGTCTTGTCGAAACAGGGTCTGGCTCAATTCCGGGCTTATGACACCATTGACAACGCCCCGGAAGAGAAGGCGCGTGGCATGACCATTGCCATCGCTCATGTAGAGTACGAAACAGCCAAGAGGCATTATGCCCATATTGACTGCCCGGGACATGCCGACTTCGTTAAGAACATGATTACCGGTGCTGCCCAGATGGATGGTGCCATACTGGTAGTCAGTGCCCCGGATGGCCCTATGCCTCAGACCAGGGAGCACGTGCTGCTGGCGCGCCAGGTGCAAGTTCCCTCCATCGTGGTGGCTCTCAATAAAGTGGATGCCATGGAAGACCCCGAGCTGCTTGAGCTTGTTGAGCTCGAAGTGCGCGAGTTGCTTAAGAAATACAAGTTCCCTGGCGACGAGACGCCCATCCACCGTGTCAGCGCCCTCAAGGCCTTGGAGTGTGGCTGTGGCAAACGCGAGTGCAAGTGGTGCGGCGGTATCCTCAAGCTGATGGATTCTGTCGACAGCTATATTCCTATTCCGGCCAGGCCCAAGGACAAGCCCTTCCTTATGCCGATTGAAGATGTTTTCAGCATCAAGGGCCGTGGTACCGTGCCTACGGGCAGGGTGGAGCGCGGAATGATTAAGGGCGGCGATGAAGTGGAAATCGTAGGCCTGCATCATGAGCCCAAGAAAGTTGTGGCTACCAGCCTGGAGATGTTCCACAAAGTTCTGGACTATGCTGAGCCGGGTGACGCTGTGGGTGTCCTGCTGCGCGGTGTTGAGCGCGAGGATGTCGAGCGTGGCCAGGTACTGGCGGCGCCGGGTTCCATCAAACCGCACACCTACGCCGAGGCTGAAGTCTATGTTTTGACCAAGGAAGAGGGCGGCCGCCATACGCCGTTCTTCAACGGCTATAAACCGCAGTTCTATATCCGCACCACCGATGTTACCGGCAGTATTGAACTTGAGCCGGGTGTGGAAATGGTAATGCCGGGAGACAACACCCGCATGAAAGTCAAGCTTATCTACCCGGTGGCTCTGGAAAAGGGTCTGCGCTTTGCCATCCGCGAGGGCGGCAGGACTGTGGGTGCCGGCGCCTTCACCAACATCCTGGAGTAGTATGGCAAAGAAATCTGAAGCCAGAGTGATAATCGACCTGGCATGCACGGTGTGCCAGAATCGAAATTATACCAGCAGCAAAAACAAGCGGAACGATACCCAGCGCATGGAGCTGAATAAATTCTGTCCTCATTGCCGCAAGCAGACCCTGCACAGGGAGACCAAGTAGCGCTTTGCGCTGCCTGGCAGGAGAACGCCGCATATGGTGATGCCAGAGACCAAAAGGAAGCGTTGGAGCTTCGTGACGGATGCCATCGCCGAGCTCAAGAAGGTGACGTGGCTGAGCTGGAACGAGGCCTTCCGGTTGACGGCGCTGGTGCTTGTCATCTCAATAGTGGTCGGGCTTGTCCTGGGGGCCCTGGATTACGGATTTTCGGCCCTGATTAATAAGCTTTTCGTGGGTGGTTAAGGTGGCTGCGGAAACACCTGTGGTGGGGAACGGCTTTCAGTGGTATGTGGTGCATACCTATTCCGGCTATGAGGAGCGGGTGCGTAAAAACCTTGAGCAGCGCATCAAGTCCATGGACGGAGAGGGTGACATAGCCCGCGTGGTGATTCCTACCGAAGATGAGGTGGAGGTGCACAGCGGGCAGCGGCGCACCGTAACCAATAAGATACTGCCGGGTTACATCCTGGTACAAATG
>Ga0315268_10009145_pt1 | contig 10304 bp, 13 predicted proteins | sample C1_top_MG_FD_204535 | JGI IMG/M metagenome (GOLD analysis project Ga0315268, IMG submission 204535) | Sediment microbial communities from Yellowstone Lake, YNP, Wyoming, USA - C1_top | ecosystem: Environmental > Aquatic > Freshwater > Lake > Sediment | place: USA: Wyoming | collected 2017-08-01 | reverse complement strand
GACAGCCTCCCATTCGTCCTCGAAGGACAAGCGAGTCGGTCGTACAGGTAAAGTAGCCACGCTACTTGTCGTGCATGAGGCACAAGGCTTCCGCAGGCTACCCAGGCCCATGACCACAACGGCATGCGATAATGGAGCTAACCCACTTACATTTTCATGCCCGCTACTAGTTTGCGCCAGAAAGTCAGGGGTGCAATGCATCGGACGTACGTCTTCAGGCTGTCTTCAGTGTGTGTGGGGTGCGCTGGTGTGACTGAATCGTAACGTGTTCGCGTTTCTCTGGGCGACTCCTCGTCAGGCGGGGCCAGGCGTGCTGTTACCCCATCATTAGGAGCATAGGTTAAAGGAGAGATGAGAAGAAAACTAGCTGGACGGCAAGAGAAACCAAGACACGTTACATACGCGCACACGCACAAAACTACTCTCCTCCAACTCCTCTCCTGCTCGTAATTGAGATCGTGATGGTTAGGGGAAGAATCCCCTGACAATCCCTCCTCAGCTTAGGCTGCGATTCCCGCCTCACGCTACCGCTCATCAACTTGCGCCTCACTCCGGACGGATAACTACCAACGCCAGCTTCGCAGCATACTCTTCCAGTTGGGCCCGACTGGGCTCCGCGGGCAACCCCTCCCAACGGAGAATGCTTCCAATCATTTTCGGATGCCTCCTCAGTCTCACCTCCAGGAAGTCCGCAATCCGCTTCGGGTCGGTCGTCGTCTCGCCGATGCCGCAAAACCGACGCGACTTCACCTTCACTTCCACCCGCGGATTGGCCACAACATTACGAAACCAGTCCGCTTCCTGCCCCCGGGATGAGGCGACGTAGATGGCCCCATCAATCTCCTCGTACTGCAGCGCGGTAATCCGGCGAAGACCCGTCTTACGACCAGTCGTGATCAGCAGAAGAACCAGCCGACCGACCATCGGTCCGAGACCGAGCGCATAGAGGGCCTTCACCAGACCGCTTGGTGGAGTCGGCGGCCTAGCACTAGGCACTCACAAACGCCCTTCCTTGACGTATCGACTTCCCAGAAGAACGCTCTCTGAAATAAACGACACGAAACTTGTATCCGTGTCTGCGATTCTCTGTGCGTGCCAAGCTTGGTGCTCGCCGTCGTCGTCGCGCACCATCAGATCCACGCCCTTTCTTGCAGTTCAAAGTGTGTGCCATCCTTGGTGCGCGCGCACACACGCAAGATCAGAAACAGGATGGTGAATCGCCATGCAAGTTGAGAGGTTGACCCGCCAATGCCATAGTCCAGTGCAACGCGTATGAGTTTCATTTACTGAGTACCAGAGCCAAGCTGACTGTGGTTACATTCTACTTAACTCAGGCAGCCCATGTAAGCCTAGCATGCTGTTGCGGAGACGGAGCGGACGAATACGAGACTGATTGTGCTAGCTGTAATCTTTGTTGCTCTGTTTGGATCAGGTGCCCTCTTTGTGCCGGCACATGCACAAAGTAAATGCCACTTCTCACGCCATCATACTACAATGGAGCTCAGTGCTGATTGCACAACTGATCATACCATCCTAATTCCAGAGGGTTATACCCTTAACGGTGCAGGACACGCCATAACCGCAGTTGATCCGCCTGGCGAGCACTTCCTCGGTGCAGTGGTAGCAAATGCAGGAACACATGCGAACGTCATGAATCTGAGAATTACAGCCAGCAATCTTGATGACGTCTGCGATGTGAATGACAAGACGGCTGGGACTGACTTTCGTCTGCGAGGAATTCAATTCAATGGCGCATCTGGGGTAATAACCCACAATACGGTGACGGGCATTAACCAAGGTGCAGCAAGCAGTTGCTGGGAAGGAGCTGGTATCGAAGTTCGGAACGAGCCCACCGATGGAAGTCATCATACTGTTGAGGTAAGCGATAATGTGGTTATGAACTATCAAATGGTCGGCATCGTGGCAGTCGGCGACGTTAACGTGAAGATCCATCACAATCGAGTCAGCACATCCATGGGGACGGTGCCCGCGAGCGGCGTCCAGCTGAGTTATCATGCGATCGGCGAGATAAGCGACAACATCATAACTGAGAACTGGTACCGACCAATTATCCGAGAGGAGGGCAAGGCGATCGGACAGCAGCCTTGGGTCGCCGCCGGCATACTACTCTACAACATCGAGATGCCGAATATCAAGGTCTTCAACAATGAGTTCAGAGACAACCAGCTCAACATCCTTGTAACTACGTCGGCAAGCTTGGAAAACGGACCGTAGGCCAATCTGCAATAGTAGCGCCTCTCTTCTTGCCGCAATCCGAGTAATGAGAAGTGTAACTCTTTGACTCTGCTTGAGTATTGGCCTGTGGTCGGATTGGCGTAGTTGTGGTCGACCTTTTACGTACTGGCTTCTCTCATTCTTCAGAAATAACGATAACTCGTTTGATTTGGGTCTAGCGATGCTTCAATATGGCTGCCTATCATTTTGCTCCTCGGGACTTTGTACAAATAGATTGCATGCGTTTTATGCTCGGTCTGCACAGTTTCAAACTGCATCGGAAACCAGCCTTCAATTGGAAAATCGTGTGACACTACGCGTGCTCCGTACCTGAGCTCACGTTCGAGTTTAGGCCTCATCAGCGAGTTGACTGAGGGTAGGAGGTACAATGTTACAACATCTGCGTTCGACAGGTCTACGTCGAAGAAGTCTCCGTGAATCACGCTCGCAGACTCTTCAAGCTTCTCCTCTGCTATGCGTTCAGCAATTGTTTTGAATCGTGACTCGTGAAGTTCCACCCCAACAGCAGTGGCGCCGAAGCTCTGTACTGCCAAAGATAGGATTCGCCCGTCCCCGGCGCCAAGATCATAAACCAACTCGCCGGGTTTGGTGCCGGCAAGTGTGAGCATTCGCATGACCACTGGTTCTGGAGTAGGAACGAAGGGTACTCTAAACAAGCCTGAACAAGCCTCTGAACGAGCAGCTGGCTAGGCCAGCCTGTTAGCACGAAGCTTGGGTTCTTTTGAAACTTGGGCTGCGATTGTTCATCAAGGAGAAGATAATAGGTTTTCGTCACGGGGTCATGCTTGCGGCCCTTTTGGAAGATACTTCAGGGTCGCTTTGTTAGTCTCCCTGAACCGCCCTATCTTTCCTCCTATTCCATGACCATCAGGCCCGTCTGGTTGGAAGACTCCTCATCTAAGCCGGATTTTTTCCGGCCGATCAGCTCATGCCAGAGCTTCTGAGGCATTTCCCGGCTCCGTCTCTAAACTCCTCTTTGTCTGTTTTTGATGAGGACTGTGATGTTGTAGACGACTACTTTGGTCATGAGTTCGAGTTTCTGGTGGTCTCTTCTGTTGGATGTGAGTCGGTGGCCTAGGGTTCGTTTGATTGCTGAGAAGGCTGTCTCGGCCATTGATCGTGTATGGTAATGCGTCATCCATCTGTGTCTGTTTCGCTTGTAGGATCGTATCATGTGTTTCCAGGCTGGTGGGCCGATGGGTTTTTCGGGGCTGTGTCTTCTTGGTTTGAGGTATGATGTGGCTCCTTTCGCTTCGACCAGTTCGCATTCACATTCCTTCCACCCCGTTTTCCGCTCACAGAAAGACACCACACGCACCAACATGAACGTCTGAAACTAGAGCGATCCGCTCAGCCACGGACTCCAGTCCCCTCGGGGCTCTCGCTAAATCACCCTTCCGAGTGAGGAGGGTTCTCATGGATTTTGGGCATCAGGTGGAACCCACCCAAGATTGGGTGGAACCCACCCTCGAGGTGTCCGACACTTGATACTGGGTGTCATAGACTCTTGACAGCATCAGGACCCCCGTGGGCACCCTAGAAACCCAAACACGCGTCGTTACTGTCGATGATGAGAATAAGGATGGTATTGATTGCCACAGGCCCGGGCCTCTCCTATGGGAGGGGTACCCCCGAGCCTTCGCTCGCTCACGCGAAGTGCCTGAGCAACCAAGCTCACCGCTGAAGCCGAACCGGCAATGATTCCCAGCTCAACCAGAAGTGAGATCTGCGGGGCCATTGCTAGCCGAGAGTACCAGCGCTTCATGTTTACTTGAAGGTTAAGGTCGTGCGCTCACGCGTAGCTCTCACATTCACTCATCGCCGGAAAGGGTGGCGGCTCGCAACTGAATGTTCTTGTCTCGGAAGAGAGCCCTGAACGGACGATTCCGAAAAGAGACTCTAAGTTCTGATATCAGACCTTGAGGTCCGAAAACGGAACCTATTTCACTGGCCCTGCACAGGTTATACACATGATTCTGGACGCTATGCTTGGGTCAAAGGTGACGGTGAAGGCGCTGCGAGCCATGCTCAGGCAGCCCTACAAGCAATGGTTCTTCAAGGAACTGGTTAGGGATCTTGGCGTTGGAGTTGGACCGCTGAGAAAGGCGTTGAAGGAAATCGTAGCCCAAGGAGTAGCACAGGAACGAATCGTTGGAAAGCAACACTTCTACAAACCAGATCTAGAGAGTAGATTGACGAGATCACTCTTCGACCTGTTCACAATAGAACGAACGCTTGAGATTCCAGTGAAGCTGAGGACTGCACTGGAGGAGGTTGTCGCTAGGCTAAAGGTCGAAGCGAAGGATAATCTGCTCTCGGTAGTAGTGTTCGGATCGGTCGCAATGGGCAGGGCGAAACCAGAAAGCGATCTTGATCTTCTGTTGATATTCAACCATAGCCCGAAAGATGCCAAAGAGATACGCACTCAGCTCGACTCTGTGTCAGGATTTTATGATACGCTTGCACAGGAACACATCATGGCCAGGAACCAATTCCTAGAGATGTATGGCTACGGTGACGACCTAGTTGCAAATGCTCTTGCTGAAGGGATAGTCCTCTACGATACAGGGTTTCTGGTTCCGCTACTCTCGAAACCATTGCCTGTGCCCTCTTCAAGGGTTGCGTTACGGAATCTGGAAGAAGCGCGAAGAAAAATTGAAGATGCAAAACGAAACTACAGGGCCGGCTCACTAGACACGACCATTGAGTTACTTCGACTAGCTAGCTCGTTCGCTGCGCGCGGATACCTGATACTGAAAGGAGAACTACCAGGTTCGAGACACAATCTTGTCTCACAGATGAGGAAATACTCTGCCGAATTTGCGGCATTGTTCGACAATGTGACGAAAACGGCGCACAGAACAGCACATGCCGAGACATCTGTCGACAAAGAACGTGTTTGGAACATGCTCAGAGAGTGCGAAAGATTCGTCAGACAGAGTCTCGAAGAATCGACAAGGGTTTCATGATGTCTGACTTCATTGCTGGCAAACTGAAACTTGCGAAGGCTCACTTGGAATCTGCGAGGAGAAACCTTGCAGACGGTGATACAGAAACTGCCACTAGTCAAGCCTTCCTTGCGGCAGAGAGTGCGGCGGGCGCCTTGATCGCAAATGGTGGTCGACGTGTATTGCCTATCCATGATAAAATCAGGTCTCAATTTGAGGAGCTCTGCGACAAAGGAAAGATACCTTACAAGTTCAGAAACATACTGAGCGAATCGTATCGGCTCAGACTGAAAGCAGACTACGGACGACGTTTCGTCGGAGGACAGGCTATACCAAACTTGACTAGCGTAGTGGTACATGATATGGTAGAGAAAGTATCGGATCTTGTGGCTGCTACAGAAACAATCGTTGAAACTCGAAGATCTTCCGCTCGGCGCTGAATCCTATCTGGGCAAGGTTGGACAGGCTTCAACGAAAAACGTCTGCGAGATGCTGGCGGTTCAAAGGGGATTTTGTCTCATCCACGACTGAGAGTGGCCCGTCGGTAATCACATATTAACAAGGTGGTCCCAGCTCGCTCGTGGACATCCGCACCAATCCGATTCCGCTCGCCTAGGCCGGGTTCTTTTCGGCCGATCAGCTGATACCTGAGCTTCTGAGCCAATTCCCGCCTAATTCGAGGCGCATTCACATTCCTTCCACCCCGTTTTCCGCTCACAGAAAGACACCACACGCGCCAAGATGAACATCGGAAACTGGAGTGATTCGCTCGGTCATGGACTCCAGTCCCCCCGGGGCTCTCGCCAAATCACTCTTCCGAGTGAGGAAGATTCTCACGGATTTTGGGCATGAGGTGGAACCCACCCTTGACAGTATCAGGACGTGGACACTGGAAAGTCACATGCGCGGGGTTGCCGTCGATGATGAGAATAAGGATGGTATTGATGGTTGACGCCCACCTGTCCCCCAGGGGGTACCCCTATGCGTGGGCGGCTGTGGCGGCCCATTTGAGCTCACTGAAACTGCAAAACAAGGGTGTGCTACACTGCGTGCTACACGCTTGATTTCAGCATGCAAAACAAGGCTGACGTACGCCCGACTGGTGATCATGCCGCCAAAGTTTTCATTCAGTACCTTGGATGCCTGGACTACCAAGATGTTGACGCAATCGTCATGCGATATGGCACCTGCGTCAATCGATTGGGAGCGGTCACTACGGAGTGGTGAGCAATTCGGAAATCCTAGCTTCCAGTCTCCTCTTGGTGTTGGCAGGAAGTTGATCGAGCGCTTTCTCGGTTTTTCGTGAAAGAAAGACTTTCAATGTTTGCAAGCGTTGCGTCGACCGCGTCTGAACTGTATGCTCTTTCCTTGTTCGTGTTCCTTCAGAGCCTCTTCCAGTTCTGCTTTCTCGTCCGCCATCATCTCTTCGCCTAGAGCGGTCTCAATCGCGTCGAGGCGGTGTCTGATGAGATTGAGCTCTTTCTCAAGAACGGCTCTTGCCGTGGATGAATGCAAGATTCCCGCAGAGCATTAACCGTTATGGTGAGGTGGATCCCTCGTCGCCTTCGAAATCTCTGACCTCACCTACGTGTGTCATCCTTCCTGTAGTCTACCTTGTTGTATTGAACGCTTGTTGTACGTCGTAGTCGGTGGTCGTTCCCAACCCGCCGAACCACTCCACGACATCACTGATGGCTTTCATGCAAGTTTCGGATGCTACGAGTTCGGAAACAGCTACCTTTGCTTCTTCAAAGCCTTCTTCAGGAATTGCCTCGAAGAACAGATGTCTGTGACCCGCGCGCTTTCCCGACAACGTCTCATGTCCTCTCTGAGAGCTACGTCTCCTGTGATTGTGAAATCTGGTTTGGCCACGACGACGGAAGCCAGCACCGGCGCGTCCTTCGAATCTCTAACTCTGTTCTCCGCAAGAGGAACCCATAGCTCGATCTTCTTGGAGGGAAGCACTTGATGCTCTGTCTTCGAAAGGAATGCGTCCAAAAGCGCTTCATGGCTTGGAAATCGGCGGGCCAACACCATCCTCGCTTCGTCTAGCACAAACTCCGGAAGGACCAGGACTATCCTCTTGTCTTCGGCAAGCTTCAGTATCCTGTGCTCGTTTCCTTTCAGAAATACGAGCCCGGAGACAAGGATGTTCGTATCAATAAGAACGGTGGGCTTAGGCCTTGCCATGCTTCTCTTCACGCAACTTCTCCCGAGCTCTTTCAACGTCCTTCATGAGGAGGCGGCGAGTTATGCCTCTCTTCTCTGCGAGCGTCTGGAGAGTTGCTGAGATATCGTCCAAACTCAGCTCGTCCACCTTCTTCATAACCACGAGCCGACCGATCTTGGTTACGTAAAGATAGCTGTCTTTACCGAGGGATAGGTCTCTCCGCATTTCAACGGGCAGCGTGAACTGGCCCTTCGAAGTCATCTTGACAACTTCACTCACAGTCATGCAAGCACATCCTGGGAGCGTGTAAGAATTCCTTACATTTAATTCTGCCGTTTCGTTTGATCGACCCCTAGGCCTTTGCGCTCGCTCACGCGAAGCGCCCGAGCAGCCTAGCATACTGCTGGAGCCGAGGCGGCAATGAGGTTTGTCATCCGTTCTAGTCCTTTCGTTATGTGTTCGTTGCTGCTTTGAGAGTAAGCTAGCCGTACGTAGCCTTCTCCGCATCGGCCGAAGGCTGTTCCCGGTGTTACGGATACCTTTGCCTCCGATAGTAGGCGTTGCGAAAACTGGGCCGATGTGACTCCGAGCTCTTTGATGTCTGCGAATGCGTAGAAAGCGCCCTTCGGCATTTTGCAGTTGATTTCATGTATTCGATTTAGTCCCTCGACAAGCTGTTTCCTTCGACGATTCAGATCAGCAACCATGTCGCTACTTGATTGAGGTCCACGAAGGGCGGTGCATCCGGCCATCTGTACATGTGAGGTAACATGTTCGAGAACTGCTTGGTGTATTACGTTTGCATGTTCGATGAATTTCTTCGGACCGACAATGTATCCTAGCCTCCATCCCGTCATCGCGAAGGTCTTCGAAAAGGTGAAAATGCTGATTGTTCTGTCCTTCATGTCGGGAAAGGATCCTATACTGTAGTGTCTTCTTCCATCGAACACTATTTCCTCGTAGGCCTCGTCACTGACGACCCAAATGTCATGTTGATGAGCGATTTCGCATAGGTCGTCTAGATCTGCCTTGTCTAGCATCTCTCCCGTAGGATTATTCGGAGAATTGACAATGATTCCCCTGGTCCTATCTGTGACCCGTTCTTCTATCTCTGCATAGCCAGCTTTCCACTCGTTCTCTTCAATCGTGGGAATCAATTGTGGGACCCCTTCAGCCATCTTGACGCAGCTTTCGTACGAAGGGTAACAAGGATCCATCATCAGGAATTCGTCGCCCGGGTTCAGTATCGCCATGAGAGTCGCATAGATCGCTTCGGCGGCGCCTTGAGTTACCAGAATCTCAGTATCCGGGTCAGCCTCTATGCCGTTGCGAGCTGCGAGTTTGACAGCGATAGCGGTTTTCAGCTCACGGTATCCAGTGGTAGGAGCGTAATGCATGTAGCCTTCGTTCAACCAATCATATGCAGCATCTTTGATATGCTGCGGCGTACTGTAGCCCACTTCGCCCGAGTGAAAGCAGACGACATCTTCGCCTCCGTTTAGCATCTCGTGAACTCTATCATTCAAGACTGTGATGTAGTTGACCGAAATGTCCGATCGTTCGGCGAAGCTAGAGATCTTGCTCAATGCAATGTGCTCCGAGCAGACGACCACGTTGATCGCTTAAACGTGTTCCATCGAGTCTTGACTGTGATCTCATGAGAAGGCGGAGAAGTCTATGAGCCAGTGAAGACAGATCGCGCTGTCAGGAACGTCTGACATCGACGACGATTACTTGGTTGAGCCCACGGGAGAGATGATTCATAGGGTGAGCATTGATTTTGGTCAAGCGATGCTTCAATGTAGTTGCCTATCATTTTGCTTCTCGGGACTTTGTACAGATAGATTGCATGCGTTTTATGCTCGGTCTCCACTGTTTCAACCTGCATCGGAAACCAGCCTTCAATTGGAAAATCGTGTGACACAACGCGTGCTCCGTACCTCAGCTCGCGTTCGAGTTTAGGTCTCATCAGCGAGTTGACTGAGGGTAGCAGGTACAACGTCACAACATCTGCGTTCGATAGGTCTACGTCGAGGAAGTCTCCGTGAATGACGCTCGCAGACTGTTCAAGCTTCTCCTTTGTTATGCGTTCGGAAATTGTTCTGAATCGTTGCTCGTGGAGTTCCACCCCCACAGCGGTGGCGCCGAAGCTCCGTACCGCCAAAGATATGATACGCCCGTCCCCCGCACCGAGATCATACACCAACTCGCCAGGTCTGACGCCGGCAAGGGTGAGCATTCGCGTGACCACTAGTTCTGGAGTAGGAACGAATGGTACTGTGAACAAGCTTCAGCACCTGCTTGGGCGGCCTGTCAGAACGAAGCTTGGGTTCTTATGAAATTTGGGCTGTTGATTGTTCATCAAGGAGAAGACAGCAGGTTTGCGTCACGGGGTCATGCTTAGGGTATTAGGAACATACTTCAGGGCCGCTTTGTTAGTCGCCCGAAACCGCTCCGGTTCTTCTCCTATTCCATGACGATCAAGTCCGTCTTGTTGGAAGACTCTGGAAGCTCACATGGGTGGACTTGCTATCGATGGTGAGAATAGGGATGCTATTGATTGTCACGGGTCCAACCCCCCAGGGGGGATACCCCCCTATGCGTGGGCGGCTGTGGCGGCCGATTTGTGCTCGCTGGGACTGCAAAACAAGTGTGTGCTCCACTGTGGGCTACACGCCTGATTTCAGCATGCAAGACAAGGCTGACGTACGCCCTAATGCAGATTCCTTGGAGAGGCCTCAGACACGAGAGGCTAGGCGAGAGTTTGCCATTCAGGCATTTCAGAAGAGATCGATAGGAGATCCTCATAGAGAGATGAGACCTGATCGATCCTCAAGTGACGGGTCTCCAGTATCGGGGTCGTGAGGTCGAAATCTTCAAGGCGGCTCGAAACTATTCTGGCACCTAACTCGGTCGCATGGTCCCAGAGG
>Ga0315268_10009144_pt1 | contig 10304 bp, 10 predicted proteins | sample C1_top_MG_FD_204535 | JGI IMG/M metagenome (GOLD analysis project Ga0315268, IMG submission 204535) | Sediment microbial communities from Yellowstone Lake, YNP, Wyoming, USA - C1_top | ecosystem: Environmental > Aquatic > Freshwater > Lake > Sediment | place: USA: Wyoming | collected 2017-08-01 | reverse complement strand
TATTGGATGAAGCTACCTCTTCGCTCGATACCGCCTCGGAGCGACACATTCAGTCGGCACTCGAGCTGCTGGTAAGAAACCGCACAACTTTTGTGATTGCCCATCGGCTCTCGACCATCGAGCACGCTGATCTGATCGTCGTCATGCAGGATGGCGCCATCATCGAAACCGGCACGCACGCCGAGCTGCTGGCACGCGCCGGCGTCTACGCGCAACTGCATCAGCTGCAATTCAAGGTCTGAGGCCGCTGGCGCGCCCTCATGCACGACTGGCTGCAGCGAGTCTGGTATGGCGGCGAGCGCGCGCCCTGGTGGCTGCGCTCGCTGGCGGCGCTATACGGCGCGCTGAGCAGCGTCCGCCGCAACGCTTACGCGCGCGGCTGGTTGCGTGCCCACCGGGGTGGCTGCCCGCTGATCGTGGTCGGCAATATCACGGTCGGCGGCACCGGGAAGACGCCATTGGTGATCTGGCTGGCCGGCGAGCTCACGGCGCTGGGCCTGAAAGTGGCTGTCATTACCCGTGGCTATGGGAGCGAGGCTCACGCTGGCGTGCTGTGCGTCAACGCCGACAGCAGTGCGAGCGCAGTGGGCGATGAAGCACTGCTGATTTTCCGGCGCGCACAGCTGCCGGTCTACGTGTGCCGCGATCGGCTGGCCGCGGCGCGTGCCGCCGTGGCCGCCGGCGCCCAGGTCGTGATTGCCGATGATGGACTGCAGCACCTGAGACTGGCTCGCGACTTCGAGATCGCCCTGATCGATGCCGCTCGCGGCCTCGGCAATGGCGCACTGCTGCCGGCTGGTCCGCTGCGCGAGCCACCCGCGCGGCTGGGCAGCGTCGGCGCCGTGGTGCTGACCGGCGCGGGCGCTTACCAGCATCCTGGCGCCCTGCGCATGCAGCTGCGCGCTGCGCAACTATTGCCATTGAATGGCGCGGGACCGGTCGTGCCGCTGGCCGCATTCCGTGCCCGGCGCGTGCATGCCTTTGCCGGCATCGGCAATCCGCAGCGGTTTTTTGCGAGCCTGCGCGCCGCTGGTCTTGAGCTGATCGAGCATCCGTTGCCCGATCATCAGGCCATTGCCAACCAGGCGCTGCGTCCGGCCGATGGCCTGCCGGTACTGATGACCGAGAAAGATGCGGTAAAATGCGCCGCGCCAGCGCCCGCGAATTGCTGGTACCTTCCGGTCACGGCGCAGTTGGCCGCTGACGATGCTCAAGCCCTGTTACGGAGAATCCTGATGGACGCACGCCTGCTCGACATCCTCGCCTGCCCGGTGTGCAAGGGGCCCCTGCGGCTGGCCTCGGAGCCGGGCGGCGCGCTGCTCGTGTGCCGCGCTGACCGCCTGGGTTTTCCGGTGCGCGATGGCATTCCGGTGATGCTCGAGGAGGAGGCCCGCGTGCTCGAAGCGGGCGATCCCCTGCTCGAGCGCTGACGGGCAGGGCGCCGCCGTGTTCAAGATCGTCATCCCGGCTCGCTACGCCTCAACGCGCCTGCCTGGCAAAGCGCTGCTATTGCTGGCCGGCAAACCGTTGCTGCAATGGGTCCATGAACGGGCGTGTGCTGCGGGTGGCGAAGTGCTGATCGCCACCGACGATGAACGTATCGCCGCCGCCGCGCGTGGCTTCGGCGCTGCAGTGCTGATGACCTCTGCCGGGCATGTTTCCGGCACCGATCGCATTGCCGAAGTCGCAGCGCTGCGTGGCTGGGATGAAAGTCAGATCGTGGTCAATGCCCAGGGCGATGAGCCGCTGCTGCCGGTCGAGCTCATACGCCAGGTGGCGGCGCTGCTGCAACGCCACGCGCGCGCCGACCTGGCCACACTGGCCGCGCCGATCGACACGCTGGCCGAGTTTCTCGATCCCAACGCCGTCAAGGTCGTGACCGATCTTGAACAGCGCGCGCTGTATTTCAGCCGTGCGCCCATTCCCTGGTCACGTGATGGCGCGAACGCGGGGCTGGCGAGCCAAACGAGCTGGCAGGGTGCGCGCCGCCATGTCGGCCTGTATGCCTACCGGGTCGGCGCCCTGCAGCGACTCAGCGCCCTCGCGCCAAGTGTCCTGGAGCTGACCGAAAAACTGGAGCAGCTGCGCGCGCTGGAAAACGGTTTCGATATTCGCGTCGCCGATTGCCTGGTGGCGCCGGGCCCGGACGTCAATACCAGCGCCGATCTCGCGCGCGTCAGCGCACTGTTGCGCTGACAGCTGTCACAGGAGCCGATCATGCCGGTCTACAGTCTTGGCGAGTCAGTTCCCGATATCGCCATCAGCGCCTACATTGCCCCGGGCGCCAGCGTTATCGGCAGGGTGGCGCTCGGTGATTGCGTCAGCATCTGGTTTGGCGCCACGCTGCGCGGCGACAATGAATTGCTGCGCATCGGTGCCCACAGCAACGTCCAGGAGGGCACGGTGATGCACACGGATATGGGCTCGCCCCTGTCGATAGGCGAGTACGTCACGATCGGCCACCAGGCCATGTTGCATGGCTGCAGCGTCGGTGAGGGTTCGTTGATCGGCATCCAGGCGATCGTGCTGAACGACGCGGTGATCGGCCGCGGCTGCATCGTCGCTGCCGGTGCGGTCGTGACCGAGCGCAAAGTATTTCCTGACGGCTCGCTGATTCTCGGTGCACCGGCCAAAGTGGTAAGAATGCTGAGCCAGGAAGAAATCGCTCGCTCACGCCTGAGCGCTGAGCACTACGTGCAGCGCGGTGCGTACTTCAAAAAGAACCTGCAGCTGATCGCCTGAAGCCACCCGGGCAGGTCAACGATCACTGACCTGCCCGGGTGCGTCCTTTCGCTAACAGCGCTACTCGTCGCGACGCGCGTCCGATTGCCAGCTTGAAGGCGCGGGTCCGGAACTGAAGACCACCTGCGGCCGTTCCGGCGCAACCGGGGCCACGTTGTCGGCACCGCCCGTTGCCGGTGCCGCCGGCGCCGGTGGTGCTGGCGGTCGTACTGGTGTCGTCCAGCTCATGGGCGGCGGGGCCGCAGCCGGGCCGTCGCTCATCGCACTGCCACCGCTCGGTTCGGGTGCGCGCTCAACCGGGGCACGCTCAACATACCCAGCGCCGGCCTCGTGGCCGCCACCAGGCGCATTGAACTCGCTCCCGCCGCCAGTGCCACTGCCCTGGCCAAAGCCCTGAAATGAGCCCTGCGGCGACCCCTGAGCCGGGTTCGCAACGGGGTTCTGGCCGGCGTTCTCGCCGCCACCCTGGCCGCTGCGCTCACCACCTTCGCGGTTACCACCGCCGCCGCCACGGCGGCGACGTCCGCCGCGACGCGAGCGTCCGCTGCGTTCCGTGCGCTCGCCGCGATCGGGCTGTTCACCTTCAACGCGGCGCGGCTCATTGCCGACCGGGCTGCGGCCTTCGTCGCGTCGACTCTGATCGTCGCGTGGTGCTTCGTTGCCGCGTGGCGCATCGGCACGCGGCGCATCGTTGCGCGGGCCATCGCCCCGCGGTCCGTCGCTGCGCGGTCCGTCGTTGCGCCGTGGTTCACGGCGGAGCGCATCGCGCGAGCGGTTATCGGGCCGGCCATCGCCGCGTGGGCTATCGTTGCGATTGCCTTCGTTGCGATGTCCTTCGCCGCGATTGCCGTCACTGCGCGCTGCTTCGCGCCGGGCGCCACCGCGATCGCCGTACGGGCCGCGACCCGTGCCGCCGCGTCGCGGGCGATTGCGATCGAAGCCATCGCGGCGCGAATCACTACGTCCGCCGCGTGGGGCCGGCGTGGCGGTGTCTGCCGCGCTGGATTCACCACCACTGCTGGCAAACAGCCCTTTGAGCCAGGCCCAGATGCCGCCTCCCGAAGCAGTGGCCAGCAACGGCGCGGCCACGGCCGGCGCACGCTCGGGCGCGACGACTAGCGGCGCGATGGTGGTTGGCATGATCGCCGCCACGGCCGGAAGCTCCGCGGCGGCTTTCTTGTCGTCGCTCAATGTCGGGTCGGTAATCTGTGGCGCCACCGGCATCTGGTAGCTGAGCTGATTGTTCTCGGGCAATGCCGCTTCATCATCACGCAGACGGCGGATCGAATACTCCGGCGTCTGAATATGCGGGTTAGGCACCAGCACGACATCGATGTGCGCCTTTTCTTCAACGGTGCGCAACCATTCACGCTTTTCGTTGATGAGATAGGTGGCCACGTCCACCGGCACCTGCACGACGATGCGCGAGGTGCGATCCTTGCGTGCGTCCTCGCCGATCAGGCGCAGGATCGACAGCGCCAGCGATTCGACACTGCGTATGCTGCCGATGCCGGTGCAGCGCGGGCACACCAGGTGACTCGATTCACCCAGGCTCGGACGCAGCCGCTGGCGTGACAACTCGAGCAGTCCGAAGCGCGACAGGCGACCGATCTGGATGCGCGCGCGATCCATCTTCATCGCATCGCGCAGCCGGTCTTCGACCGCGCGCTGGTTCTTGACGTCTTCCATGTCGATGAAATCGATGACGATCAGGCCGCCGATATCGCGGATGCGCAATTGGCGCGCGATCTCATCGGCCGCTTCCAGATTGGTATTGGTCGCAGTCGCTTCGATGTCGGTGCCGCGCGTGGCGCGCGCCGAGTTGATGTCGATCGAGACCAGCGCCTCGGTGTAATCGACTACCAGGCTGCCCCCGGAAGGCAACTGCACCTTGTGCGCGTAGGCCGATTCGATCTGATTCTCGATCTGATAGCGCGTGAACAGCGGGATGTCGTCGGTATAGGCCTTGAGCTTGCGCTGCGCATCGCCCGGCATGTAGCGCTGCACGTACTCCGCCGCCTTCTGGAAGGCGCCCGGATCATCGATCAGCACCTCGCCGATGTCATCGGCCAGGTAGTCGCGCAGTGAACGCGTCACCGCATCGCCTTCCTGATACACCAGGAAGGGCGCACTGCGGCTGGTGCCAGCCTGGGCTATGGCATCCCACTGGGTGCGCAGGTTGTCCAGATCCCACTGCAGCTCTTCGACCGCCCGGCCGACGCCGGCGGTGCGCACGATGGCGCCCATGCCCTCGGGCACGACCAGCTGGTTCATGACCTCGCGCATCTGGTCGCGGTCTTCGCCCTCGATGCGGCGCGAAACGCCGCCGGCGCGCGGACTGTTGGGCATCAGCACCAGAAAACGCCCGGCCAGGCTGATAAAGGTGGTGAGCGCCGCACCCTTGGTGCCACGTTCTTCCTTCTCGACCTGGACCAGCAGTTCCTGGCCTTCGCTGACCAGCTCACGGATATTCATGCGCCCGCCCTGCGGCTGGCTCTTGAAATATTCCCTGGAAATTTCCTTCAGCGGCAGAAAGCCATGGCGCAGCGCGCCGTAATCGACGAAACAGGCTTCGAGCGACTGTTCGACGCGCGAAATGCGCGCCTTGTAGATGTTGGCTTTCTTCTGTTCCCGGGACGGGATCTCTATCGAAAGGTCATATAGCTTCTGGCCGTCTACCAGAGCGACTCGCAACTCTTCTGCCTGAGTTGCATTGATTAGCATTCTCTTCATTTGCCCCTACCAATGGTACTTGTGGGGCCGACCGGGAGGCGCCGGGCCTGCATACAGGCGGCGTCGCATTTTCAACAATAACAGCTGCAAACCCGAAGATTGATTGTCGGCGCGTCCGATGTGACATCGTTTTGATTATGCCGCCACGCGGGCAGCGCCGGAAAACCTTGAGGCCCGCTGACCTTTGAGGGCGCTCGCCAGAGGCTCAACCTTGCGGGGAGCAGCTTTGCGGCGAGGGCCTTGAATCCTGGTCGGCCGAACTCTTGCACGATGGCCCCGACTTCGAGGACCAACTAACATGCGGCACTCAATGGCCGCGAACTTGCCGCCGCGCGCGACCCTGCTTGGAGGGAGGGTCCGCTGCGGGACCGGGGCAGTATAGTGGCAGCCCGCTTTAGAAACAACGATTTACGATTGAGGCCCCTTTGACTACGTCAATTGATCTCCCGCCCGCCGAGGGCCAGCAGCACCCGCCGGAGGGTGCGTACTCAGCCGTTCAGCAGATTCTGATCACGGAGGAAGAGGCGGGCGTGCGCCTCGACAAGGCGCTTGCCAGGGTGCTGCCTACGGTGCCGCGCACCCGGCTATTTCGCCTGATCCGCAAAGGCGAAGTGCGCGTCAATGGCAAGCGGGCAACGCCTGAACAGCGCCTGGTCGCCGGCGATCGACTGCGCGTGCCGCCGGTGCGGGCACAGTCCGAATCGGGCCTGGCTGCCGAAGCTGCCACGGCGGCCGGCCGGCCGCGTCCGGCGCCGGCCACGCTGATTGCGCGGGTCACCGCCGCCATCATCTACGAGGATGAGCGCCTGCTGGTGCTCGACAAGCCTTCGGGCCTGGCCGTGCACGGTGGCAGCGGTCTTTCCTTCGGCGTCATCGAAGCGCTGCGCGCGGCACGGCCTGATGAAACACTCGAGCTCGCGCATCGACTCGATCGCGATACCAGCGGCATCCTGCTGGTTACCCGTAAGCCGGCGGCGCTGCGCACGCTGCACGCGCTGCTGCGCGACGGCGCGGTGGAAAAGAAATATCTCGCGCTGCTGGTGGGTCGTTGGGAGCTGGGTCGCAAGCTGGTTGATGCCCCGCTGCTTACCGATGCGCGTGTCGGTGGCGAGCGCACCGTGCGCGTTGGCACGGGTGGCAAGAGCGCGCGTACCCAGTTCGCGCTGGTGCAGCAGTTTGGCGCCAACGCTTCGCTGGTCGAGGCTGGGCTCCAGACCGGTCGTACGCATCAGATCCGCGTGCACGCGGCGCACTGCGGCCATCCGGTCGCGGGCGATCCCAAGTATGGCAATGCCGAGGCTAACCTCGCGTTGCGGCAGCTTGGGCTCACGCGCATGTTTCTACACGCGCACAGTGTTTCATTCGATTGGCCGCAAGGCGGGCAGGTGAGCATCAGCGCGCCACTCCCGGCCGACCTCAAGGCGGTGCTGGATGCGCTCGGTGCACGCGCCGCGCTCAAGGCAGGGCGTAGCCGCAAGCGCGCAAGGTAGCGCTCAGGCGGATCAGCGGCAGGCCGATCAGGCCCGTCGGATCATCGCTCTCGATGCTCTCACACAGGCTTATGCCCAGGCTTTCACTGCGCAGCGCCCCGGCGCAGTCGAATGGTTCGTCAGCACGAATATAGGCCTCGATTTCGGCCTCGCTCAGTGCCCGCATGCGCACGGTGGTGAGATCGAGAATCTGCTCGCAGTAGTCACGCTGCAGGCACACGACCGCTACGGCGCTGTAAAACTCCACGCTGCGGCCCGACTGGTGGCGCAGCTGCACCCGGGCCTGCGCGGCGTCCCCCGGCTTGTCGAGTATCCTGCCCTCGCAGGCGGCAACCTGGTCTGCCCCGATCACCACCCGGTCGGGGAGGCTCAAGGCCACTGCCCGGGCCTTGGCAAGGGCCAGGCGGGCTGCACGTAGCGCTGGCGCCTCGTGTGGCAGGGTTGCCTCATCGAGCCCTGGAGAGCGTGTCTCGAAGGGCAGGCGCAGCCGGTTCAGGAGTTGCTGGCGGTACCGCGAGGTGGAAGCGAGAATGAGTCCGGGCGCTGTGGTCACGAAATCACCAGAAGAGAAACAAGGGCTTAAGTCGCATGACGGATTTTGACTTGCCGCCAGAGCCTACCTATCATACGCGCCTCATGCTGGGCGGCTGGTCAAAGCCGCGCGAAGTCGCCAAACTGGCGGATACGCGCGCTGAGTTTGAGTTCGCAATTCCCGTCGGTGAGCTGCCGGGTATTCCTGCCGAATTGTCGCTCTCTGATGAGCCCGTGCGGGTGGTGCTGCGTTTCGCGCGCGAGCAGGGTGCGGCGGTGGCGCACGTCGAGGTGCGCGCCAGCCTGCAACCGCTGTGTCAGCGTTGTCTGGCGCCGATGAATTTGGAAGTGTCCTCGTCTTCGCGGGTTGCGGTGATCGAGAACGCGACGGCGGCCGAGACGGTGCCTGGGGAAATGGAAACTTTTCTCGCGCCTGACGGGCGCTGCGATCTGGCGGCGCTGGCTGCCGAAGAATTATTGCTGGCGCTGCCGATTGTGCCGCGTCATGCCGAGGGTGAACGCTGCGCGGTGGCGCCGACGCTGGCGGCGATTGCGCCGGCCACGCCAGGCGAGAGCGCCACGCAGTCGCCCGCGGCAGAGCGTGATACGCAGCGGCCGTTTGCCGATTTACGCGCGCTGCTCGAGCGCGCCAAGAGTTGATGGAACGCATTGTTTTCAGGAGTAGTTGAACATGGCCGTACAAAAAAGCCGTAGGACGCCTTCCACGCGCGGCATGCGCCGCTCACACGATGGCTTGAAGCTGCCGGCGTTGTCGGTCGATTCGCAGACCGGCGAAACCCATCTGCGTCATTGCATCACGCCCGACGGGTTTTATCGTGGCAAGCGCGTGATCGAAAAGCGCGACGCGGAATCCAAGTAACAGATCAGCTAAGGCTAATGCCACAGCTCTGACCGGATAGCCGCCACCATGCACTCGAGAATCGTGGGCACGGGCAGCTACCTGCCGGTCGGCGTGCTCACGAATCTTGATCTTGAAAAGCGCATGGATACCACCGACGCGTGGATCCGTGAGCGCACCGGCATTGAGCGCCGCCATATCGTGGCGCCCGGTGAAACCACAGTCGACATGGCCGAGCACGCGGCCCGCGCAGCCCTCGACGCGGCCGGCTGTCGTCCCGAAGACATCGATCTGATCATCGTCGGCACCTGCACGCCTGATCTGGTTTTTCCAAATGCCGGCGTGATGTTGCAGGCGCGCCTGGGTTGCCGCGGTGGCCCGGCCTTCAGTATCGAGGCCGCCTGCAGCGGCTTTATCTACGCGCTGTCAGTGGCCGACAAGTTCATCCGCGCCGGCGAAGCGCGGCGGGCGCTGGTGATCGGCGCTGAATCACTCTCGAAAATTACCGACCCGAACGATCGCGGCACGGCCATTCTGTTCGGCGACGGCGCGGGCGCCGTGGTGCTGGTGCCCGATGAAGAACCGGGCGTCATCTCTACGCACCTGCACGCCGATGGCACCTACGTCAATCTGCTGCGTGCCAGTGGCGGAGTGTCAGCCGGACATACACCCACGGGCGATGTCGTGCATATGGCCGGCGCCGAGGTGTTCAAGGTGGCCGTCACCATGCTGGGCCGCATCGTCGATGAAACACTGGCCGCCAACCACCTGGAAAAATCAGCAATCGACTGGCTGGTGCCGCATCAGGCAAACATCCGCATCATCCAGGCCACCGCGAAAAGACTCAGCATGCCGATGGAGCGCGTCATCGTGACCGTGCAGGAGCACGGCAACACCTCGACCGCTTCCGTGCCGTTGGCGCTTGATGTGGGCGTGCGTGATGGGCGCATCAAACGCGGGGATCTGCTGCTGCTCGAGGCATTTGGCGGCGGGTTCACGTGGGGATCGGCACTCGTACGGTACTGAGCACGCCGCGCCGCACCGTGCGCGAAGCGCGAGCGGGCCTGGCGCGCGCATGGTTCAAGTCGCTCCCCGATACTCGCTTGGTTGAACCACGCGCGCGCCAGGCCCGCTCGCGCTCCCCGCACGGTGCACCGGCCTCGTGGTCGCGCGAGGGCGCACCCCGCGCGATCGTGCGTGCGAACGCCGCAAGTGCATGCGCACCGTGATACGCCGCGAGTGCCCGAGGGGGAGGCGTGAACAGGGTTCAACCAAGCGAGTATCGGGGAGCGACTTGAACCCTGTGCACGCCTCCCCCTCGGGCACTCGCGGCGCACCGCGTAACCGAATACAGTCCCGGTCTTAACCCTGGAGGCCCGCCATGGACAGACCACCATTGCCCCCGTTCACGCAAGAGACCGCTGCACAAAAAGCCCGCCTGGCAGAGGATGCCTGGAATTCCCGCGACCCGGCGCGCGTGGCACTCGCGTATACCGAGGACAGCCGCTGGCGCAATCGCAGCGAGTTCCTGCAGGGCCGTGAGGCGATTCAGGCCTTTCTGGTTCGCAAGTGGGCCAAAGAACTCGATTACCGGCTGATCAAGGAAGTCTGGGCATTCCGCGACAATCGCATCGCGGTACGCTTCGCCTACGAGTGGCACGACGAACACGGCCAGTGGTATCGCAGCTACGGCAATGAAAACTGGGAATTCGATCCGCACGGCCTGATGCGCACCCGCATCGCCAGTATCAACGACGCCGCCATCAGCGCGGCCGAGCGCCGCTACCACTGGCCCCTCGGCCGCCGCCCCGATGATCACCCGGGATTGAGCGAACTCGGATTCTGAAGTCGCACGAGCGCGGTCGGGCGCGGCATGGGCGCGGGGCTGCATGCATGGTTCAAGTCGCTCCCCGATACTCGCTTGGTTGAACCATGCATGCAGCCCCGCG
>Ga0315268_10009143_pt1 | contig 10305 bp, 7 predicted proteins | sample C1_top_MG_FD_204535 | JGI IMG/M metagenome (GOLD analysis project Ga0315268, IMG submission 204535) | Sediment microbial communities from Yellowstone Lake, YNP, Wyoming, USA - C1_top | ecosystem: Environmental > Aquatic > Freshwater > Lake > Sediment | place: USA: Wyoming | collected 2017-08-01 | reverse complement strand
GATACGTTTACCGTCTCACCCGCAGACTCTACCATAACAGAATCCGTGACCTTCACCGGCGGAGCGCTCACCTATGAACCGCTCAAATACGTTTTGAGCAACTCCGGCGGCACCCCGCGAAACGGCGTATGCGTCACCTTCATTACCGACGGCACAATCTATTACGACGTGAACTATCAATATCCCGTATCATCGACCAGCGGGCTCTCGACCATCTCTCTCCGGACCGATGATTACGGCGTGATCTATGTGTACTGGGCGACGGAAACCCTGCCCCCCGCTGCGGCAACCGAGCAGACCGGCTCGTCGTGGGTCACGGCCACGTCCGGTTCCATATCGGATAAATTCTCGGTCACTTGGACCGTAAAGCAGCTGTAGGATCGCGCCAACACGAGTGGTGATCGTCAACACTCGAACCGGCCGGCAGGTGAGCGGTCCTGAGCTGTTATCTGCAAACAGAGCTGCAAACAAACGAACAGCTGAACGAGCGGATGCTCGGAGGTGCATGATGGATCGAACAAACATACGTTACGCGCTGGTTGCTCTGGCGACAGTTCTGCTTGGGCTCTTCGCCGGGTGTACGGCAGGCGATACTGCATCTCCCATCACCATCACAGGGGGCACTTCTTCGACGAATGTTCCGGCGACCGTTCAGGTATCGGTCCTGCCTTCCGCGATCGCCAATGCAGGCACCGCGACGGTCACCGCGACGGTCATTGATTCTACAGCCGCAGCAGTGTCCGGCGCGACCGTGAACTTCCTGGTGAGCGTCCCGACCGCAGGCACCTTTTCCGCGAACAGCGGCACGACCAGCGCCGCAGGCACGGCCTCGGTCACGTTCACCGCAGGCGCGGCGGTGAACGCTGTTGTGACGATCACCGCATCCGTCGTAAGCACATCGGGGACAATCAGCAACACCGCATCCCTTACCATCGGGACCCCGCCGCAGGTGCCGGCAACGATCGCGGTGGCGCTCGGAGCTGCCACTATCGCGAACCCGGTCAGCAGCACATCGGTGACCGCGACCGTGCGGGATGGGACCAGCGCCGGCATCGCCGGAGCGAACGTATCGTTCTCGTCGAGCACCGTCGGCGCGGGCACGTTCTCGCCCGCGGCCACGGCGGTGACCAGCGGACCCTGCCCGGGCGCGACCCCGCCCTGCGGCGTTGCCTCGGTCACCTTCGACTCGGCTGCTGCAAACACGCTCACGAGCATTTCCGCGTCCATCGGCGCCTTGAGCAACAGCGCGTCGCTCACCATCGGAACGCCCTCACCGCCCGTGCCAGCGAGCATGAACCTGACGGTCAATCCGCTCTCCATCACCATTGCAAGCTCTGCCACGGTGACGCTGACCGTCCTGGACGGATCGGGCAATCCGGCGTTCAACGCGCCGGTAACGCTCACGATCACGTCGGGGACTACCCTTGCAAGCTTCAGCCCCATGCCCAGCGCGGTCCTGACCACGAACCTGACCACCAATGGCTCGGGTGTAGTGACCGCAACAGTTTATTCCGGTGCCTCATCCGGCGCGGTGACCATCCAGGGGACCACAGGCGCGCTTGCACCCGCATCCACGAGTTTTATGATCACCAGCAATCCCGCATCCATCACCTTGAGCGTTGCCAATCCGAACCTCACGACCGGTAGTACCACAACTGTTACCGCGACGGTGCGGAACGTTCTGAACAACCCGGTCACTGACGGGACGGTCGTGAACTTCGCGATCACATCCATCTGCCCGTGCGCGGGCACGCTGTCCGCTTCCCAGGGAAGCACGGTGAACGGTGTCGCAACGGTCACTTTTACGGCAAATAATTCTACGCCGGCCATCACCGGCGGCGTGATCGTACAGGCGTCTGTCGGTACATTGACACCGGTCCAGACGATCATTATCGTGAACGCTGCTACTGCCGGCAGCCTCCTCTATGATTCCGTATTGCCTTCGAGCGGCGTCATAAATATTCAGGGCGCGGGCACCTCGACCGCTATCGTTACGTTCAAATTATTGGACATTAATGGGACTCCACTTGCAAATCAGAATATTAGCTTCAGCCTCATCGGACCGACGGGTGCGTATCTGGGCTCCACTGTGGGAAGCCTCACCTCTACCGGAACGACCAATGCCACCGGTCTAGCGACCACAACGCTTACCGCGGGGACGTACGCGGGGCCTGCGCGTGTTCTTGCACAGACAACCACTGGAACCATCCTGTACGCGTCCTCGGGCGCCATCTCCATCGGCGGCGGGGTCCCTTCCTACAAGTGGCTCAGCATCTCGGTCTCGAAATATAACATCGACGGCATGAGCTGCGACAACGTGCAGGACACGATCAGCGTGAACCTGGCCGACCGGTTCGGAAACTATAATATCCTGACAGGGACGTCCGTGTCCTTTGCAACAGCATACGGCGCGATCGACACAAGCAACATCACCAATGCCTCCGGCCAGACAAGTGTGACGTTCCGGTCGCAGAACCCGCGGTCCGCGGACGGGCAGGTGCGCATCCTGGTCCAGACCACGGGTGAAGAGGATTTCACGGATGTGAATGGGAACGGAGTCTTTGATTCGGGCACGGATACGTTCGTGAACCTCGACCCCAACTACGATCTGGCCGAACCCTACATTGACGCCGATCACAACGGTTCTCGTGGGGCCGGGGAGATATATTTCAATTGGCCTATCAGCGTCACGGGAGCGGTCCCGGGATATAACGGCGGGAACAGCCAGTGGGATTCCAGCTTGCCAATCTGGAAGACCATTGATATCTGGATGACCGGGCCTCCGGTATTCGGCCCGGCTGTCTCGCATATTTCATGCTGCGATCCGGCCACGGACAATACCTGCGTGCCGGGTGATCCCGCGGAGACCATGGGGAACTTCTCCATACCCGCCGGCGGCTATACGGTATGCTATGTGTACGGTGCTGACGCGAACAATAACGCGCTCATCAGCGGCACCAAGGTGACCATGACGGACAGTTCCGGTTTTACGAACATCGGCGCTTATTCAGGCTACACTACGTACATCGACCACATGGTCGCCGGTCCTGAGATCACCGGGTTCACGATATCGAACAATGCGGCATTCCCGCCCAAGACAGCGACGCCATCGGCCACGATCGACTGGCCCGGGAAATGCAATGCGCTGAAGCTTACGATCCCCTATACGGGGACCATTACGCTGCTATGATGAGCCGTATTACACTCTTTGCGCTATTTGTCGCGCTCACCGCGGTCCAGTTCGGCTGCAAGTCGGGCGACCAGGCAGCGGCGATCACGACAGGCAGTTCGGCCACCCTGCCGGCGACGATCGTTACCGCCCTGCAGGCGGAGCAGGCTGCGTCCCAGGTCCTGCAGACCGAGGAGCTTTTCTATACCAGCATAAGCCTCCTTAAAGCCAAGGCGTCCAAGGCGATCGACGTCATGGTGAACGACCCGACGCTTGCGTCCACCGCGGTGGTGGCGTGCGGCGACTACGGAGATTACAAGTATACCGGTTCCGTCAATTCAGCAGGAACGTACAGCCTCACGCTGACCTTCGAACTCTGCAGGGAGGACGGCTTCCAGTTCGACGGCGAACTGGCCGTATCCGGGACGCAGACGAACCTGAACGCTATCATGGGCAGTTCCTCGAAAAATTTCCGGATCGTCGATTTCAGCGATACCGCCTATTCTGCCATTACGGGGTCCATTGCCACGACGCTCCAGTTCAGCATGACAGGGACCAGAACATCGACCCAGGAGAACTACGATATCTCCCCCAGCGGCTCGATCTCGGCATTCGACTACGTGATGCTCGGCGACTTCCGGATCATTTTCGACAGCGCGCCTGCAAAGTATTCGATGTCGATCGATCCAACGACGCATAACAGGACCACGAACGTCACCATGAACGGCGATATCGCGGAGAGCTGGGGCAGCGGATACATGCGCTTATCGCTCACCGGCTTCACCATCTCGAAGGTCGAGACCTTCCTCTCAAACGGGCCGCCCGTACGGTACTCAGCGAGCGATACCACGGTGAGCGGGAGCGCCTCGTACCTGTTCAGCCCCACCACCTACGGGCTCGGCGGGGTCATCACCACGTCCACCTCGGCGCCGATCCATCAAAATTACGCCACCGGGTATGCGAACAGCGGTCAACTGACCGTGAGCGGGACCGGGAGCGCGGTTGTGCAGTTCTCCGCGACGGGCGATGTTTCGGTGACGGTGAGCGCCGGGACCCCGGTCAATTTCAGTTCGCCCGGTGATTATTACCTGGAGAAGCTGGTGAACTTCTACGGGTTCGAGCAGACGCCGCCAAAGTATATGGGGATCATCGGCTCGGTCAGCGCGACGGCTGCCAGCGGCAGCACCTGGCCGTCGACCATGACGGTGACCGCTCTCTCGTCCGGGCCCGACCTCGCGTGCTATACCGACGTGCATGTGAACTACTACAGCCCCGCGGATTACCCGACCAAGACCATCACCTGGTATGTCGATTATCACGTTTCCGGCTGTACATCGCCGTCCTCCATTCCTTTCAAGCAGGCAACTGACGTGAACGGCGACGGCATCTGCGATGCCGGCCTGGACATCAACGCGGCAGCCACGGACAACACTTCAGGCGCGCTCGAGCATTTTACCGCCACGGACCTGCCGACCGGATATTATATCATCTCGATCAACAACTGGAGCTGTGCGACGACCGTTACGAACACGGCGTCCCTCGTTGTCGGGGATTATCTGTTCGGGACCTATTCCTGCAGCTATACGGCATCGGACGGGGACGGCACCGACCCGGGTGCGTGGTGCAGGATCGCGGACCTCCGCAGGAACGCGGACGGGTCGGCGGACGTGCTCACACCCGATGCGACGATGAATCCCTGGCATAATTGATCTGATACCTATCACGCGGCCAAAGAGCTATTCCAGGACAATGGCAGGGCGGTTCCCGCTCTGCCATGTCTGTTTCCACTCCTGTCGCCAGAAGGGAATTTCCCGGGACCATGCAATCACGTGATAAGACCATACGAGATGCGCTTGCAGCGAACGACCTCGCCGCAGTAGTGTCTCTTGCAAAGACGGACCGCAAAGCGCTCTCCTGCCTTGTCCGCATCTCCTACGACAAGGACACCCTCGCCGGCTGGCGGGCGATCAAGGCGATGGGGCTCATCGCGCGGGAACTGCTCGAGATCGACATCGTGTTCCTGCGCGAGACCTGCCGGAGGCTCCTGTGGTCCATTTCCGATGAGTCGGGAGGCATCGGGTGGTCGGCGCCGGAACTTCTGGGCGAGATCGTGAGCGCCGCCCCGGGGCGTTTCCCGGACATCACCCCTCTCATCGTGTCGGTGTATGATGCGGAAGAAGTGACCTTCAGGCCGGGCGTTCTGTATGCCCTGCAACGGATCGCTGAAGCCTCACCACTTAGTGCGGTACCGTATGCGGATATCCTCCTCAGGGGGATGCGGGAGAAGGATCCCCTTGCGCGGGTCCATGCGCTCGAAGCGTTCTGCGTTATCGCACAATACGTTAAAGGCCCCGAGCTTTCTGCGTTCAAGGAGGCCCTGCCTGCGTTACTGAAAGACACAACCGAGGTCATCATATATAAAGAAAATGATTTCACGCATTGTGAAGTGAGCCAGAGCGCTTCGAAACTTTCACGCCTCATCAGTGGTTCCTGAAGATCCCTTCTCCTTGATGCTTCGTTCCGTGCACTTCCCACCTTGTATTTCAACAGGTTATCATCATGAAAAGCCTTGACAGTCAAGAGGGCGTTGGTGTAAAATTCATCACTTTTCAAGGGCTACTAGAACAAAAACATATTAATAATTAATAGGTTATAAGTTCTAAAGCCAGCGGTAACCCTCACAAGACCAAGGGATTTTCATTCACGGCATGCATGTCCTGTATGCTGTTCGCAAAAGAAGAACTTCCTGCCGTTCCGGGCCGTTCTTTTAGAACGCATCTACTTACATGAACAAGCTTGCACTCATAATCGGCGGCAGCCGCGGCATCGGTCGCGCCATCGCCCTCCGGCTGGCCCGGTCCGGATTCGACATCTGGCTCACCTACAAAGGCAATCATGAGGCGGCTCGGCAGGTCAAGGCCGAGATCGAAAAGGTCGGCGTTGCCTGCGAGGCCATCGCGTTCGATGTCGCAAGCTTCGAAGAGACGCAGCAAGCCCTTGCGGAGCGGGTGGAAGCGCGAACTCCCGACGTGCTCGTGCACAATGCCGGCATCACGCGCGACAACCTGCTCATGTGGATGACGAAGAAGGAGTGGGACGACGTCCTCTCCACGAACCTCGACGGGTTCTTCAACGTGACCCGGGCGGTGCTCTTCCCGATGCTCAAGGCCAAGAAGGGGAGGATCATCGTCGTGTCGTCCGCCTCAGGGCGGATCGGCCAGGCGGGACAGGTGAACTATTCCGCGTCCAAGGCGGGGCTCATCGGCGCGGCCAAGGCGCTGGCCCGCGAGGTCGGAAGGAAGAATATCCTGGTCAATGTCGTTGCGCCGGGATTCATCGAGACCGAGCTGACCGAGAAGATCCCGAAGGAAAAGGTCCTTCCCCTCGTTCCCCTGAACCGCCTCGGCACCGCGGAGGACGTGGCCTCCGTGGTCGATTTCCTCTCCCGCGAAGAGCACATGTATATCCACGGCCAGGTGATCGGGATCGACGGGGGGTTGGCGATCACGTAGCACAGCAGGGACCAAAAGGGACAAGGTGATTTGCCGCGAAGAAGCGCAAAGTTCGCAAAAAGCACAGGAGCGAAGTTCGATCATTCCTGTGCATCTTGCGCTTTTTTGCGGCACTGTTTTTCCAATTGTTGACGCAGAACGATCAAGGATGTTGGGTAAGTATTCCGAGCATTGAGAGAATGACGAAAAGATACGATGATATTGTCGTCGGGAGCGGTATCAGCGGCCTGACCATGGCACTGTTCCTCGCCCGCAGCAACAGGCGGGTGCTGCTCCTCGAGAAGGCCGCGCAGATCGGCGGGTCCGTCGCGCGCTTCCGCAGGAACGGCATCCCCTTCGATGTCGGCTTCCATTTCACCGGGGGAATGCAGGACGGCGGCATTCTGCACAACATCCTGCTTCTGCTCGGCATCCGCGATCGGGTCCAGCCGGTCTTCTTCTCGAACGAGAACGCCGCGTCATTCCTGTTCGAGGACTCCGGACGCACCTTCGAGCATCCCGCGGGGATCGATCGCATCAAGCGGCGGTTCAAGGACTATTTTCCCGGCGAGGCTTCTGCGATCGACCGGTATTTCGACCGCGTGGTCTCGGTGTGCGAACGCACGCCGTCCATGAACTTCCAGGCAACGATCACCGCGCCGCCCACCCTGGACGAGGACTTCGTCACCCTCGACGACGTGCTCACGGACCTCACGCAGAATGAGGCCTTACGGGGACTGTTGTCCGGGTACACCATGCTCTACGGGGTCCGGCCGAAGGAAGTCTCCTTCGCCAACCACAGCCGGATGTGCCAGAGCTTCTATGAGTCCATCGCCACGCTCGTCGAGGGCGGGGATGCGTTCGTCAATGCGTTCCGGGGCGCGCTCAAGGAACAGGGCGTCGAGGTTCGCTGCAAAACCTTTATCACGGAGCTCGCGGATATCAAGGACCAGCGGGCCGGCAGGTTCCTCCTGAACACGGGCGAGGAGATCGTCGCAGAGAACTGCGTGCTCACGATCCATCCGAAGGACATCGCGGCGCTCCTGCCCCGGGAGCATGTAAGCCGGGCGTTCTTTTCCCGCGTTGCGTCGTTCGAGCAGTCCGCCGGTTTCTTCACGGTCTTTGCTACCATCGCCGAGGGCGCGGCTGATCCGTATCCCGACCAGGCGATCGTTTCGCTCTTCCCGTCGGGCGACTGCAACCTCCTCCTGGACCCCGCCTACCGCGGCGACCCGGCGCTGGTGATCATCAAGACGCCCGAAGAGGCCACAGGCGGGAAAAAAAGCATCCATGTGCTTGCACCATCGTTCCTCGAGCATGACGCGCGCTGGCAGGACACGCGGATCGGGAAGCGTCCACCGGAGTACTACGAGGAAAAGGAACGCCGCACCCGCGCCATCGTGGAACGCATCCAGCGATGGCTCCCGGCATACCAGGGACGTCTCTCGGTCGTCGATTCCGCATCGGTATTGACGTACCGCGACTATCTCAACAGCCCTGACGGTTCAGCGTACGGCATCAAGCAGAAGATCGGCCAGTACAACCTGGTGGGCAAGCTCCCGATCCGGAACCTCTACGCTGCCGGACAGAGCGCGGTCCTGCCGGGCGTCATCGGCGCGATGATGTCGTCCCTGATCGTGGGGCGCACCATGGTGGGCAAGGACCAATACTCCGCGCTGGTGAACCAGGGCCTATGCAGCTGAAGCGCGTGGTGATAACCGGTATCGGCGCTGTCTCCCCGTTGGGCGGCGATGTCGCGGCCCTCATGCAGGGCATCGAAGCAGGCAGAAGCGCGGTCCGTTACATGGAAGGGTGGGACGCGTACATCGGTATGCGCAGCCTCGTGGGGGCGCCGGCCGAGCTCAAGGACGAAAAGAAGATCCCGCGCCAGACGCGACGCACCATGGGCAGGATGAGCATCTTCGCGGCCCAGGCCGCGGAGCAGGCCGTCAGGGACGCGGGGCTCGCGCCCGCAGATATCGACCCGTCCCGCACGGGATGCGTGATCGGCTCGACCATGGGCAGCGCCAAAAGCCTGAACGACACGTTCGAGCTCATGCTGCCGAAAAAGGACATCAGCCAGCTGAACTCCACGATGTTCTTCCAATGCATGTCCCACACCGCGGCGGTGAACGTGGCGCAGTATCTCGGCCTGACAGGCGTCACCCTGTGCACGGCGGCGGCATGCGCATCCGCCCTCCAGGCCATCGGCGCGGGGTATGACCTTGTCCGCCTGGGGAGGCAGGACCTGGCGCTCTGCGGCGGCGCCGAAGAGCTTCATCCGACCGTGACCGGATCGTTCGATATCCTGTTTGCCACGTCGGCGAACTTCAATAAAGACCCGCAGCGGACACCCCGCCCCTTCGACAAGGACCGCGACGGACTCGTCTGCGGCGAGGGGAGCGGCATCCTGGTCCTCGAGGAGCATGACCACGCAGTTGCTCGGAAGGCCAGGATCCACGCGGAGATCATCGGATACGCGACCAACAGCAACGGGCTCCATATGAGCCAGCCCAACCGGGAGGCGATGGTACGCTGCATGGAGCAGGCGCTCCGGGAGGCGGCAATTTCACCGGAGCGAGTGGACTACGTGAACGCACACGCCACGGGGACGCCCCAGGGCGACCGCGAGGAGGCGGCGGCCGTGCGCGACCTTTTCGGCGACCGCGTGCCGGTCAGCAGCCTGAAGGGCCACATGGGCCATACGCTCGGCGCTTCCGGCGCCCTGGAGCTCATCGCCGCGCTCCAGATGATGCAGCGGGGGACCATCTATCCCACGCGCAACCTCGAATCCATCGACCCCGAGTGCGGCGGGGTCCGGCATGTGATGAGGCCGGAGCAAAAGGACATGCGGATCGTGCTCAAGAACTGCTTTGCGTTCGGCGGCATCAACGCAACGCTGGTCTGCAGGAAGTATGAAGGATAGTGTGAAATTCTTCTCAAACGGGAAGAATAATCACCGCGAAGACGCTAAGAGCGCGAAGGGAATCATGGATCGCTTCTTGAAGAATTCAAATCTTCGCGACCTTCGCGCCTTGGCGGTTCAAGGATGTTTGTTCCCTGTGTTCGGGTCAGGAAGAACGTAACCATCACCAGGCTGGAGGGCTCATGATCGATCAGGACATCATCAATAGGACGAAGAAGGTCTTCGTGGAGTTCTTCGAGATCGAGGAGGCGCGCCTCCTGCCCGAAGCGAACATCTTCACGGACCTGGGGCTCGACAGCCTCGATATCGTGGACCTGATCGTGGCGCTCCAGAACCAGTTCGGGATCAAGATCCGGAGCGAGGAGGACGTGCGGAACATCCGGACGCTCCAGGACCTCTACCAGTTCATCGCGGCGGTCATGGCGCGGGAAGCGGCGAAAAAGCACTGAGATGGCGGACACGCTTAAACTGGTCCTTCTGAACGTCTATTTTTATTCACTGTTCCTGGTGGGATCGGCGGTAGTCATTCCCGCGCTCATCCTGCTTGTTGCCGCCTGGCAGCCGTTCCACTCGTTCCGGAGCACGATACGACGGGTCCGACGGGCCATCAGTTTCTACGGCAGGGTGATCACCCGGCTTCCGTATCCGCTTGTGCGTCTCCGCTATGAGGACCGGTCGCAGAACGATCCAACGGGTCCGTATGTCTTCATAGCGAACCA
>Ga0315268_10009142_pt1 | contig 10306 bp, 12 predicted proteins | sample C1_top_MG_FD_204535 | JGI IMG/M metagenome (GOLD analysis project Ga0315268, IMG submission 204535) | Sediment microbial communities from Yellowstone Lake, YNP, Wyoming, USA - C1_top | ecosystem: Environmental > Aquatic > Freshwater > Lake > Sediment | place: USA: Wyoming | collected 2017-08-01 | reverse complement strand
TTGCATGCTACATCCCGCCTTCGCCTGCGGTCATCACGGCAGTGGTACCAGCTGCACTGATGTGAGCCAGTGTGTCGTGGTCCTGAGGCTTCTCGATGTTGAGCACCTCACCTGGGTAGACTGGCGTGTCAGCCGCAGTTGCGGTCACGGTGCCGTCAGATGCTTTGCCAGTGCGGAAGAACAACGGGTTGGTGGCTCCAGTGTTGCGAACCCGAATGGTCTTGTTGCCTGCGCCAATCGTGATAGCAGCCGAAGCGGCAGCTGGCGACACGCTTTGTGTGGACCCGTAAGTAGGTTGGAATGCTGAGCGAATTGTCATGAGAATCTCCTAAATTGTGGACTAACCTACGCGGTACCAGACCTTGAGAACACCGTCGAACTTCAATGTGAAGAAGCCGTTGGCCGCTAGGGTTGTTGGGGCTCCGTTCACAGTGGCTCCGTTGCCGTTCACAGTCAAGGCAGTCACGATCTGGGTGCAAGTGACTGTGACCGTCTGCTTGTCTACACACGAGGACAAAGCAGGCAGCAAGATGGTTCCTGTGGCAAACGTGCCTGTGGGAGTCAGGATCAAATAGGCACTTGCGCTTGAGTTCGCAATGGTCGCGGTGAACCCGGTAGCCGACGGAGCGGAGTACTGGGTAGTCTGGCCTCCAGAAGCACTAACCAGAGTGGCCAGGAAGGCCGCTAGGGTTGTCAAAGACGCTTTCCTGGTATCTCCTTGGGCCTGGGAATACAACGCGACCTGGTCACCAGCAGAAAGTGTGGAGTCCGATGAGAGTTGGTTGATTGTGGTCATGTGGAGCCTTAGAAGTCGAGGTAGGAGTCGTTGCCAGCCTGGAGCGGAGCATCTTGTTGTGGAACGAATGGGTTCTCATTGCCGAGTTGGTACGGCTTGTTGCCAGCGCCAAGTGGCATTGTAATGGGCAGCCGCATCTCAGTCGGTTGCACTCCGGCAAGGAGTAGGTTGTTGTACGCGGCTTTGGCGGCCAACTTTGTGTCCATCGAAACCACTTTGCCCATGCCAGGAGCAATCCGGATGGCGAGGTTTGCGTACACGGCCTCATTGGCGCGATCTGGGACTGAGGTGGCGGCATCGAGGTCACTTTCGCCAGGAGAATCGGGCAGCGGGTACCCAATGCGGATCCCAAGCGCGTTCCACGAGGCCATCATGGAGTCTAGGCGCCGCAAAGCAGTCTGCAACTGCTCAGGTTGCAGGTCGTAGACATACGCCGCAATGCCAAGCTCATCAAAGGCTTGGACAACGAACTGCTTTTTGGTCCAAGACATGTTTACTCAGCCAGTTTTGCTGCAATTGCGTCACCGAGTTCTGCATCGGTGGTCTTCTTACCGAACTTCAGGCCCAATTCTTTGGCCTTGGTCTCAAGTTCTTCACGTGTTGGTGCACCTTCAACAGGTTCTTGCGCGATGGGCTCATCCAACTTGCCTGCAATTGCTTCGGGCACGCTGGGAAACCAACCATCGGCGATTGCCATGTCTGTTTCTTCGTCAGAGTGAACCACCTTGAAGCCGTACGACTTACCGCCTGGCAGGACTTGGTCGCCTGGGGATTTGAAAACCATCTTTGGATACATGTTGAACTCCTAGCAGTTGAAAACCAGGACCCGAAGGTCCTGGGTCTTAGGCTTACGCCAAGCGGTAAGTCACGAAGGTGTTTGCCGCAGTCTTGCGAGTGCGGAAGCGACCAGACGTCACAGTGGCCACCGCAGCCACACCAACGATCGTATGACCAGCAGCGGCAGTCACAGTGAACGCGTTTGCGCCCGTTGCAATTACAGACCAGTCAAACGAATCGTTGACAGCGAACTCAGATGCCAGGTCCATCACGGTACCTGTTGGCAAGGTACCAGCCACAGCTGCTGCCGTGGTCGAAGTGATGAGTCCACCAAGCATGCCAGTCGTGGTAATTGGCCCGGTTGCGTCCAAGGCAACAGGGGTCGCTTGGATTTGGCTGGCATACAGAGATTGAACCACAGGAGTGGTGCCAGTCTCGTACAGCACAGGTGCCGCACCAGCTTCGATCAAGATGACCGCGCCAGAAGCAAACGGACCGAACACAGTTTGGCCGTTGTTTACGACACCTTGGAGGGTAATCGTGTCAACGCGATTGGGAAAGCCAACGACGCGAGACACTGTGGCGATACCAAGAGTTGCAACGGCGATACTTTCAGCAGCAGCGATTGTGATGGTCGCGCGGCCTTGTTCATAGATGGATAATTGCATGATAATTCCTTGAAGTTTGTAAAGAAGAAGTACCAGGACCTTCGGGTCCTGGCAGCTTTCGTTAGGTTTGTGAGAACAACATGATGCCACTCATCTGAGGTTGCTTATTCACAACCCCGAACAGCGTATCCAAGCGGTACTTGGTCTTCATGGTATCGATGTCGTACTGCTTCTGGAACACCAGCTCAATGCCCTGGTCAGTCGAAGCGCGCATCACCTGAGCACCCGCGTCGGTCGGCACAGCGTAGCGACCTGGCAAGATCTCGATGGCGTCCTTCTGCCAGAACGGATTGATCGCTGCAGCAACAGTGTTCAAGAACACGATGGCCGAGTTGGACACTGGAGTGTTCACCACGCAGTTCTTGTACTGCAACTCAGGACCTGTGCCGCCTTGGCCAGTCATCAGAGGAGGACTGATGACCATGGTCGTGGAGGACAGAACCGAGATGACGCGGAAGGTCTTCAGCTGTCCGGTATCCGCCTTGGTGATGTGATGCACAGCATTGGTAGCGGCGATCGTAAACGCATCACCTGCAGCCACGTTGGTGGTGCTGGAGATGGTCACAGTTTGGAAGCGGTTGTCAACGTTGCTCACTTCACCCAGTGCTGAGGTAGACGTCGCGGCAGGCACGTAGACGTTGCCACCAGCTGCTGTGGTGTTGATAGTGAGACCACCACCACCCAATGCGGCTGGCAAGCGGTTCGCGTAGTCCAGTTTGTAGGTCTCAAATGAGGACACTTGGCCCACGTACGCTTTCTCATACGCAGTGACTGGTTTGCCCTGCATGGTACCGCGACCTGCCAAGTTGCTAGCCATGCCGTTGTAGTCACGAGTGGAGAGTGCCAAGTAGCGGTCAAAGTTGTTGATGCCTTGCTCGTTGAAGATCGCATCGCACTGGGCAACGTCGTCAAAGCCAGAGGCCGCAGTGGTACGCTTGACCACCAAGGTGCCTTGAGCAGCTGCCACGTTCATGACTGCCACGTTGATGTCAGATGCGAGCTTCTGCTTAGCAGCTTCGCCCAAGCGGTTCTCTTGCAATGCATCACGCAAGTCAGTGGCAGACATGATCCACGGAGAGCTTCGGTTGAAGCCAATGGTGGCAGGTACTGACAATTGAGTCTGGTCGTTGAAGTTGGAAGTTTGGTCAGTGCCAGCATACGACTGTGCGATGTAGGGTTGTGGACGCCAAACTGTGTTGTTAGTCCGCTCCATCATCGTCTGGTCGGTGTTGTAGATGGAGACGTTGCGAGAAAGAACCAGGGCATCCTGGAAACCTTCAAGAATGTCTTCGAACGCGACGCGCTCTTCTTTTGTGAAATTGTTGCTCATGTTGAGTCCTTAAAAGTGAGTTGAATTACTTGGCCTTTGCCTTCAACTGCTTACGGTATGCCAAGACTTTCGTCATGTCACCGGACTTAGCAGCTTCAGCGCGTAGACGCTCCAGGGTCGAATCGACGGAACCAGACTTAGGTCCAGTGCCTCCAGACAGTTGCCGCTCTGGTGGCGGTGCTTTACGGTTTGTAACTTTCAAGGTTGTCTCCAGTTTTGCTACCGCGAAAGCATATTCCACGGGGTCTTTGATTGCTGCGAACTCCTTCAACTTGGCTGGGTTAGTACCAAGCGCGTAGACCACAATGGCAGAATTCGTGGCGCCTTTGATGAGGATACCTTGTTGAGTCACAGAAAGCGCTGCTTTCACAGCTTCCTCTGCATCTTCGAAGTCTTTGACCTTCAGTGCTGCTTTCGCATCAGTGAAGACCTTCAACCTCGCATCCCAACTGGCCTTCTCGTCAAGTGCTGCCTGTTCAACTGCACGTTGCTCGTCTTCTTTCTTTCGTGCCTGGGCGTGGAACGCGGCCAAGTCCTTCTCGAACTTCTCCTCGTCGTAGTCACAACCAGCTAGCGTGGGCTTCTCAAGCGCTTGTGGCTGTTCAGCCGCAGGAGCCTGCTTAACTTCTTCTAGTTCACGAATACGCTTTGCTTGCTCACGGTTGGTTTTACGCAACTCGCGAACCCATTCAGGTGCCGGAGCACTTTGCTCTTCGTCTGGAAGTGGCGTTTCTTCCCCGATACTAACAACGACCTCTTCAGGTTCTTCACCGGCCGGAGGATCTACAGGTAGGTCCTCATCAGGTGCGTCAATGATTTGGTCATCAGTAGTTGTGTCTGCCGTTTGTACTGTCATAAAACCCCTTCAACTCATCGATTTGTAAGGCTCGACGGATTACCTGTGAAACATTATAGACCAACCCACTTGGGTTTGTGCACTTATTGCATGGGTGGAGCCACGGGTGCTTGTGGAGCATCCACGGGCTGTGGGGTCTCAACTGGTTGTGGCTGCAGTGCATTGTGCAAGGCATCTACAGTTGCCATGAGATGTTGCTCATTTGAAATATCTACACCGGACAACGTCTCTGCAGTCTGCGCCTTAGTTTGGTCTACCTTGGCCATGGTCAAGATAGTGTCGGCCTTGGCCTTGGTGCTGTCTGCGGCGGCTTTGGCTGCGGCTGCCATGAGGTACTCAGCCTGAGGATCTGGTTTCTGAGCGGCCGCCTGCTGTTCTTCAGCAAGTCCCTGAGCTTCTTCAGGTGTGGGCTTGATAACTCCAAGGTGAATGAGCTTGTTGCGGTAGAAGCCACGCACGTCTTCAATGCCCTCGCCCTCCATGTTCATCATGGCCATAGCGCCAAGGACCTGGATGGTCTCAGGATCTGCACTGATCTGCATCATGCCTGTTAGGGCACGGACCGTGGAGCTACGCTTGCTGGCCGATGACGGACCTACATCAGACACGACGTCAAAGTTGGCATCGGCGAAGTGGTTCTCAAGGACCACGGCCCCAGTCTTGCGATTGATGTTGGGTCGGTCGATTGTGATGCTGCTGACTGTGCCAGATGGGTCGATGGTCTTCAAGGTGCGGCCTTCGTCGACCAAGATCTCTTTGGCCATACCCAACCAAATCTCACCGCCGCGCTTCACGGACTTGCTCATGTTGCTCATATAAATGAACGTCTGCATGTCGAGTTTGTTCTGCACCAACTCAACTGCCACGCCACTCATGTTGGGCTGCAGTTGCTCACCGGCCTGTTGGTTGCCCAAAAGGTCTTGCATGTCTTGCTCAGTGATTTGCAGCAATGCAGCCATGGCAGGCGGGATCTGAGGAACACGTGTGTATTCCATTGGTGCCAAGACTGGGTTGCCGTTCAGATCCAGCGCACGATTCTTGAGCAGGTACGGGTAGTTCTTGACGTTGTCCTCAGACCACATGACCGTATGGCCCGCAATCTCTTCTGGTGTCATGATGGGCTTCTCGACCGTGCTCAATGCACTGATCTCGCCGAGCTTGGAGAGTTGCATGTTCTTCAAACGCTGCGCGTCCTTGGCCAAGCGGACGTGGCCCATACAGCGTTCAACGTTGTCAACGAACCAGCGCTTGCCGTACACAGGCACGATTGGGATGTTGGGTCCTGCAATGTAGCCGCAGTCTTCAAGGATGCGGCCACCGTCCATGATGTACTTGCGGACCTTCTTGGTTTTGATCTTCTTGGTGCGGGCCAAGGTGAAGCCGGTTGCCTTCAAGGTCTCAGCCACTGTGCTGTCCTCGTCATCGAGTTCAGACTGGAGATACCGCTTCTCAGAACCATCAACACCGCGGAAGACGTTCACCACATCCTTCACCATCTCAACCACGTAGACCTCAGCCACGAAGACGACGTCTGGTGTGAACCAATCGAACTGGGTTTGGAACACGTCCTTAGACCACGATGCTGGGCTCGTCTCCCACTCTTCTTCAAACGCGTCAGGCGTCATCGAGCTAAGCACCCAGCACTTCTTGGCATCAGACTTGTCTTGGCGCTTGGCGTCCAGGTTCCAGAACACTGAACTGTCAGCGTCAAAGATGGGCTTGATGCGAATGCGTTGAGTCTCATCTTCCTCGTCAGACTCATCCATGTACTCAGTGGTGAAGCGGTAGGCACCATAGCCGCCACCGACTGCTTCCTCAAAGGCGTTGTCGTATGCTTCCTCAGCGACACTGTCCTGTTCGTCTGCACGGTACAGACCTTGGCAAGCATCGGCCAGTTGATTGTTCTGCGCTCCGTCCTTAGGCACGAAGTTCACAGTAATGCGGTTGTTGCGGTATTCGTTGATGATGCGGATGACTGCCAAGTGGACCTTGTTCACTTCGAACTTAGGCTTCTTGGCGAATTGCTGCCCCAAAGGACCTTCCCACTGCGCACCTGTGATGGAGTAGAAGCGACGATCTTGGAGGCATTGCAGTCGCTCATCGCTCACGGCTGATTGGATCGTGTCAAACTCGGCCACCAAGTCTGCATGGAGCATTGCCAGCTTGTCTTCGTTGTTGAGACGCTTTGGCTTCTCGTCTGCTGAACCTTCTGTATCGTAGGACATGGTGCTACCTCTTTTCGAAATGACTTACTGATGGAATAGGTACGGAGTTTCCGACCTTCTGCTCGACTCTGATTGGCCACTCGTAGTCAACACAATACCCGATGGCTGTCGTGATGTGTTGGTAATCGCTGTCCTCTTCGTGGAACGTGCTGCCTGACTTAATCTGCACAGTGGCCAAGCCCTTATGAGCATACGGTGCCAGCTTGGGGTTCACGAACAGACTCACTTGGCCCTTAGCATTGTGGATCTTAGCGCGTACTGCATTCTGCCTGTCCTTGATGGCAGGAGCCGCGGACTTGACACGGCGCTCGACCTTCCAGTTGTTGGTTCTCAGCACCTGCTCCATCTCAGTGTAGTCAGATGCATGGCCGTGCTTCTCACCGGCTCTGCCTGCAGGGTCACCGTAGATGATGACAGACCTGTTGGTGTGGTTCTTGTACTTCTCGACGAACTCCAGTGCAGACTGCCGCGATGTTGCTGAACGCAAGATGATCTCATCAAGGATGTAGAACGCTTCGCCACGGCGGACCCCAAGACCTGAACTCATGGGCGTGAAGTTGAAGTCGTGGTGCCACATCAGCTGCTCATGGGGCTTGATGGTCTCGTTGGTATGGTTCGCAGAACTGTAGTCTTCGTATACGCGACCGGTCGCTGTTTCAAAGCTGGCTTCGTATTCCTGGCGATACTGGCGAGCAGACATGCGGCGCTTGGCGGCCTCGATCACATCGGCTGGCAAGATGTCTGCACTCTTCCATGTGTAGAGCTTCCAGTCAGGGTCGCCTGCGGTCCTCGCATACTCAGCCATCTCGTAATAGTGGTTGAGACCGTCAGGAACACCGATCAACCAACACCATGGACGATACTTAGGCCGCAGTGGATTGAACGTATCGAGTGCGGGCGAGATGTTTTCTTGCCAAGCGCCTTCACGTACGTCTGCGATCTCATCGATTACACCACCACCCCAGAGCACACCTTCCATGCGTTGGGGCTGGTCAAGTCCAATGAGGCTGATAGTGGATCCATTCGGCAATCGGATCTGAAGTTCGGACTCACTGACAGACTTGTCGCCAAGAACTGAAGTGAAGCACAAGCGCTTGAGGTCTTGCCAGTAAATCCGTTTTACTTGGTCCCGAGTGGGAGCGGCCACGAAGTACGGCATGGGTTCGTGAAATGCCTCTCGGACCACGAAGCGCTTGGCGCGTTCCGTCTTACCAGAGCGGCGTCCTGCTGGGACCACCTTGAACCGCACCGCGTCATTGACCAAGTCTGTCTGCACCGAGTGCTCAGTCAATGGATACCAGCGGTCAACGTCGCGTTGATGGATGAGTGGGATCGTCATACTGGCAACACGGCCGCGATGGCCTTCAATGCGTCTGCTGTGGCGTTGGAACCAGATGCAGAGCCTGGAGTTGTGACGGTTTGCGCAGCAAGTTTAGGTGCGTAGAACGGGGCGGCTGCTTTTGATGCGTCAATGCGCGTGGAGAAGTCTGCGTAAATGGTTTCCTCAATGAGGTCACGACTAACTTCCTTGCCCTTCGCGTCATACTTGACCACCCAACGTTTGTGCACGATGCCTTCACCGCGCGAGACTGCAAGCAACCACTCATGTGGTAAGAGCCCAGTTTCTTGTGCAACTTGCTTAGATTTGGCTGTGACCTTGGAAAGCGCGCCTTTTGGTCGCCCGGCTCCAGGTTGTTTTCCACCACTTGCCATAAACTTTGCTCCACAATGAATTCTGCGATAGGAAATCTCGCGATGGAGCGGATCATAAACTGGTTCCATCAATGTGCGAACGGATCCTCGCGTCTTTATGGGACCACAAATAACAGGCGAAAGTGTCAAGTCCACATGCCGCTACAGAAAAGCGGTTAAAGGCGTCGGGCTTTCTTTTAAAAGTAGACTAAAGAAGATAATAGAATATATAGAAGTATTCTTTAATCATCTTTAGATTAGATCCTTACGGGGCCTTTTCAAGTATCTGTAGCAGGAACTGTAGCAGGAACTGTAGCAGAGACCTAAGCGCTATAATTAAAGTTCATTAATAGGAGAGCAAGGTGGAAAAGTCCTTACTAATCAACAACTTACACAAGGTGGTCATGTCACTTCCAAAGGCGAAGCGTGAGTTTCTTTGTGAAGAGATTAAATCTTTACAGGCCCACTTCGGTGACCATGAGAACCTCATCATGGATGGTCGCAAGAAAATGTGGGCGATAGGTGGAGTTGCTCGACTCAAAGTGGAGACACGTCCGGAACCAAAAACCCATAGAGTTACGTGGCGCAACGGCGGAACCATTGAATGCACAACAGCCGAAGCGGTTAAACTTTCGCGCCGAAAAAGCGCAGGTGCATTGGCAGTTACCATCTCTACGCACGGCGGAAAGTTCCATTTCATGGACGGCGACGACATCGCGACTATCGCGCGGCTCTAAATACTTCCGTTCACTAGCTAACGCTTGAAGTATGCGGCGGGCGTAGCACGTCCGTCATGAGTGAAATGTTATGCAGCACTGCTGCGAAAGGAGAAAACGATGAAAGTCCGTGATTTGAAAAAGCTACTCGAAGCCGCGCCTGATGATGCCACCGTGGTGGTGCCAGCAGACGACCACAGTTACCGCGAGGCGCGTTGTGAGCTTGGAACTGGACTGCTGGAAGGCTATAGCCAGTGGACTGAGGACTACGGCGAGGAAACGACCCCGGAAGCCGAATACGGGAAGCGCCTACCAATTCTGTTGGTTGGGGCATAACATACAAGATAGAATCGTGACTGTCAACCAGGGTACGTCGTTCTCCTCTAGCCTCGTGCTAAGGTCCACGTCAAAATCCCTCAGCAAGATCTACCTTGGTTGACACCTTTCATGCGGCTGAGCGCGTGACGCCGACGCTGAGGCGGCTAGTAATAATGACGAGGACCTGACTACATGGCAACCAAGAAGAAAACGGCAAAAACAGCCGACCCTAGAGCATTGTCTTTAGGTACTGAGAAACTAAAGTCCTCAGGACTGACGTTGGAAGACGCTGAGATACTAGGCATTCATTGCCTAGGACAACCCCAGACCCAAGCGCTGCATCCTGCCTTCAAACCACTTTGCAGCATCAAGATCGATTATCACGGTCCAGATGGCCTCCCTATCATCGACCACCCAGGTTCTTCACCTTTCTACCGTCTGCGGTTTCTTGAAACACCATCAGACTTCGGCAGTCTCACAGACAAGAAGCCACCACGTTACGTCCAAGAACCAAACACGGCGCCCGTTGCCTATTATCCTCGTAACCAGGATTGGAGCAAGATTCTTGACGGCGTCGACCAACCCCTCATCATTACTGAAGGCGAGTTGAAAGCGGCCAAGGCCTGCAAAGAAGGTTTCCCCACTGTCGGCGTCGGCGGCGTGTATAACTGGCGCAGTCATAAGCTCGGACTCACATGGCTGCCAAGCCTTGAGTTCATTAAGTGGCCCAAGCGCAACGTGTATATCTGCTTCGATTCAGACTACATGACCAACCCCATGGTGTGCTCAGCGCTCAAGGAGTTTGCCGACGAGTTGCACAGGCGTGGAGCATTCGTCCACCTCATTACGTTGCCTGCGCTGCCAGGTGTTGAGAAGGTAGGGCTTGACGACTTCTTGCTCCATGCAGGACCCTCAGCTGTTACGATGT
>Ga0315268_10009141_pt1 | contig 10306 bp, 10 predicted proteins | sample C1_top_MG_FD_204535 | JGI IMG/M metagenome (GOLD analysis project Ga0315268, IMG submission 204535) | Sediment microbial communities from Yellowstone Lake, YNP, Wyoming, USA - C1_top | ecosystem: Environmental > Aquatic > Freshwater > Lake > Sediment | place: USA: Wyoming | collected 2017-08-01 | reverse complement strand
GCTGCTTCAGGAGAAGCATGGCCTGGCCCTCGACCTCACCTACACCGCCAAGGCGGTGGCGGCCCTCCTGGCGCTTCTGGAAGACAGCCGCCTGGAGGGCCCGACGCTCTACTGGCACACCTACAACGCCCTGCCGCCGCCGCTTCCCGAACCTGGGCCGGAGGATTATCGACAGTTGCCGCCGGCGTTCCATCGCTTCTTTGAGACGCAAGGCTAGGTGCTGGGGGAGAGACGATGGAGGTCCTGCGCACTCCCGACGAGCACTTCAGAGACTTGACCGGCTACCCGTTCGAGCCCCACTACGTCGAAGCCCCGTCTGGCGACGGGGGCAGTCTGCGCATCCACTACGTTGACGAGGGGCCGGACGCTGCCGATCCCGTCTTGCTCCTGCACGGCGAGCCGTCGTGGAGCTACCTGTATCGCAAGATGATCCCCGTGCTCAGCGCGGCTGGTCACCGCGCTGTGGCGCCGGACTTTGTGGGCTTTGGCCGCTCCGACAAGCCCGTCCGGCGCGAGGACTACACCTACCAGCGCCACGTTGACTGGACGCGGGCGTTTCTGGAGGCAGTCGACCTGCGGAACATCACCCTGGTCTGTCAGGACTGGGGTGGCCTCATCGGGCTGCGGCTGGGCGCCGAGCACCCGGAGCGCTTCGCCCGCATCGTAGCCGCCAACACCTTCCTGCCCACGGGCGATCGATCCCCCGGCGAGGCCTTCCTCGCCTGGCGGCGCTACTCCCAGGAGACCCCCGAGTTTCATGTCGGCGGCATCGTAAAGGGCGGCTGCGTCAGCGACCTGCCTCCCGACGTGGTCGCCGCCTACGACGCCCCTTTTCCCGACGATCGCTACAAGGCGGGCGCCCGCCAGTTCCCGGCGCTGGTGCCGATCTCGCCCGATGACCCGGCCGCCGCGCCCAACCGCAAGGCCTGGGAGGTGCTGCTGCGCTGGGAGAAGCCTTTCCTCACCGCCTTCAGCGACTCCGACCGCATCACCCGCGGCGGCGACCGCGTCCTGCAGGCCATGATTCCGGGGGCCAAGGGACAGCCGCATACTACCATCGAGGGTGCTGGCCACTTCCTCCAGGAGGACAAGGGGGAGGAACTGGCGGCCGTGGTGGTGGGGTTCATCGCGCGGGCCAGAGGCGCTCGGTCTTAGCGTTTCGTCTGCGCTAGCGCTTCCCTTCTGCGAACTACGGTGTAGAATGGCCTTGTGGGGTAGACTCACGGGGTCTGCCATGACGCGTCTGGTCATTCTGCTGGCGCTGGCTCTTTGCGGCCTGGCCTTTGCCTGCGCCGGAGGCGACGACTCGACGTCGCTGCCGCGGCAGGTGGACGTCGAGGATCTCACGTTCGAGGAGGTCCGCCTTCAGGCGGTCGCCGCCCTGTCCCGCTCGGGTCAGGTGTATCACGAGGTCGGGACCAGGAAGGCAACTGAGGCTGAGAGCGGCGGCTTCACCGTTGAAGCATGGCTGGACATGGAGCAGGACGTGGCCAGGGTGCTGGAGGGTGAGCAGAGGCTGCGCATCTTTCACGAGGGCAAGATCGCAGAGCTTGGGCCCAACGGGCGCTTTCAGGATGCGGATATCTGGGCTGCACCCGGTCTCACCAAGACAGCGGCCCTCTCCCTGGAGCACATCACAGCGTTCTTCGACACGGACATCGAAAGCTCGAGCTTCGAGGCGGCGGAACTGGAAGGCGTGCCCGCTATCCTGGTCGAGGTGGTCGACCCTTATCACGGGGACTATTCGGGCACCCAGAAGCGGAAGCTCTACCTGGACGAGTTGTTCCTCCCTATGCGCATCGACTACCACGCGGACATCAGCGGGGCGCCGGACGTGGACTGGTCAATGGCGGTCCAGAACGAGTTCATCGACCGGGCCAGCCTGCCCGAGGACTTCTTCTCCCCGGAGGTGGTGCGGGAGCACGAGGTGACGCCTGTCGACGACATCGCGCGGGCCGAAGAGTTCGGGCTCGAACCGTACTGGCTTGGCGAGCAGTTCGAGGAGATGGTGCTGCAAGACGCCATGCGCATGGGCGTCGAAGACGCGGAGCTTTACGGAGCGGACGCCGAGCAGTGGCTCGTCCTGACCTACCACGGTGGCGCGGCAGGGCCGGAGAGCCCTGGCTTCGGCGTCACTATAGATGAGTACACAAGCGCGGGATGGGAGCGCCGCATGGCCAACCTGAACCGTACCCTCTGGTGGGAGCAGGCAACCGTCATCAGGACCCAGGTGCTGGTACAAGGCAGCGAGGCGACGCTCTACGAAGACCCGTACGGCCAGCCGCCGCTCAACGTGGGGCCGGAGGGCAAGCCGTCCTCCTGGATGCTGGTGGTCCCTCTGGGTGATACCATGCTGGAAATCCTGCCAAACGTTGGCGATCCGGCAATCAACCCATATGTCGACAACCCCGAGGCCCTGGTCCGCCTCGCGAACTCCGTGCAGCCGTTCGAACGGCAGCCTGAGTAGCGCAGCGGACCAGGTTCCGAGTTCTGGGTTCTGCCACCGCCGTGGCTCGCACCGCCATCGCTGGCGTGCCCTTGCCCCGCGCCGTTGCGCCGTGCTGGCTCTTCCAGCGGCTGGTGCGCCTTGGCGATGGCCCTCCTTCGGTGGCTTCTTGCCGCCACCGTGCTAATAGCCTATCGTGGAATACAGGGCTAATCTCGTAAACATTGTCTGGCCGGGCTTGAGCGAAGGTGAGGAACCATGAAGATTGCGGTCATCGGCACGGGGAACGTCGGGGGCACACTGGGGCGGCGCTGGGCCAGCAACGGGCACCAGGTGGTGTTCTGCAGCCGGACACCGGGGAGCGACAGGGTGAAGGCGCTCGAGAGCGCCGCCGGCCCCAACGCCAGCGTCGCCGGTGTCAGCGAGGGCGTGGCGGCCTCGGATGTGGTGGTCCTGGCCACGCCCTGGCCGGCGACGCTGGCGACGGTGGAGGAGGCCGGTGGGCTGCAGGGCAAGATCGTGGTCGACTGCACCAATCCGCTCAAGCCGGACCTGTCCGGCCTCAGCGTCGACGACGGGACATCGGGGGCGGAAGAGATCGCCAAGAGGGTGAACGGCGGCCGTGTCGTGAAGGCGTTCAACACCATCTCCTCTCTGACGATGGCCGACCCGTCCTTTGGGTCGGAGAGGGCGGACCTGCTGCTCTGCGGTGACGACGCGGATGCCAAGAGAACGGTCGGTCAGCTTGCTCAGGAACTTGGCTTCGCGGTGGTGGACACAGGCCCTCTCAGGTCGGCGCGCTATCTGGAACACCTGGCCTTGATGTGGGTCGACATGGCTTTCAAGGAGAACTGGGGGCCAAATTTCACCTTCAAGGTCCTCAAGCGATAGACGTCCGCAGACGGCGTTGCATGGACAGCGGCCATGGCCACAAGAGCACAAGACACGACTGACCTGAGCGTCCTCGCGGTGGAGCCATTCTGCTACTTGACCACGACGGGCCGGGTAACCGGCCGGCCGCACACCATCGAGATCTGGTTTGCCATCAGCGGGCCCACTCTCTACATGCTGTCCGGCGGCGGTGACCGCTCGGACTGGGTGAAGAACCTCATCCGCACACCTGAGACTACCGTGCGCATCGGCTCGGCCGAGTTCCCCGGCCGGGCGCGGCTGATGAGGGAAGAGGCGGAGGACGCCCTCGCGCGGCGCCTCCTCCTCGAGAAATACGAGCCGACCTACTCCGGTGACCTGTCCGACTGGGGCCGGACGGCGCTCCCGGTGGCAGTGGACCTGGACGTCAACGGGCAAGGTGTCAACCAGATGTAGCTACGCCATCGGACGCTCTCCCTCTTCCCCTCCTCGCTCGCATGTTCTACAATGGGCGGCGTAGGCTCTGGTTCTGGGTTCTGTTACCGCCATGCCCCGTACCGGCATCGCTAGTCTGCCGCTGCATTACGGAGCCGCGCCGCGCTGGCTCTTCGAGCGCATGGTGCGGCTCGCCCGCCAGATCACGCTCGTGCTGGTCGAAGAGTACGGGCCGCAGGAGGTGCTGGCCCGCCTCTCCGACCCGCTCTGGTTCCAGGCCTTCGGCTGCGTGCTGGGCTTCGACTGGCACTCCAGCGGCCTCACCACCACCGTCTGCGGCGCCTTGAAGGAAGGCCTGCGCGGCCTGGAGGGCGATTCCGGTCTGTGTGTGGCCGGCGGCAAGGGCAAGACCTCGCGCCGGACTCCGGCCGAGGTGGAGGCCTTCGCCGAGCGCTTCGGCTTCCTGCCGGCGCCCCTGGTCTACGCCTCGCGCATGGCCGCCAAGGTGGACTCGGCCGCCCTCCAGGACGGCTACCAGATCTACCACCACACCTTCATCTTCGTGCCTGGAGGCGTCTGGGCGGTCGTCCAGCAGGGCATGAACGAGGCCAGCCGCTACGCCCGTCGCTACCACTGGCTCTCCTCGGGACTGGAAGACTTCGTGTGCGAGCCCCACAAGGCCGTTTGCTCCGATGGCCGCGGCGACGTACGGCTGAACATGGTGGCCCAAGAGGCCGACGACTGCCGCAAGGTGAGCGCTCGCCTGGCCGCGGAGCCGCCGGAGAAACTGGTGCGGGAGTTGAAGCGGCTGCAGGCTTTCTCGCCTCTGCGGGATGAATCCCGCAGCTTCCCCAAAGCTGAGGGTTTCAACCCTCAGGGGCGTTTCCACTCCCCTGACGGCCGTAATGCGCTTGAGCTGCCGGCCCGCCACCATCTGGACCTAAGTGACATCCACCCCGATAAGCTGGCTCGCATCTTCCTCCGCACCTACGAGCAGCCGCCGGCCGACTTCGAGCGCCTGCTGGGCACGGAGGGTGTGGGCGCTAAGAGCATCCGCGCTCTGGCCCTCGTGTCGGAGCTGGTGTACGGGGCGAAGGCCAGCGTGCGCGATCCCGCCCGCTTCTCATTCGCTCACGGCGGCAAGGACGGCCACCCGTACCCCGTGGACCGCGAGACCTACGACCGCACCATAGAGACCCTGCGGGCAGCGGTGGCGCGTGCTAGACTGGGTCAGCGGGAGAAGCTGGACGCGCTGCGCCGCCTGGCGGCAGTATAATGGGGACGAGCGGAGTTCTCGACCCCCGCCTTTAGGCGGGGGCATCGATTCAGCCTTTCATGGCCCCAGCCCTGCCTACCGGCAGGCAGGCTTCAGGCTGGAGCAGCGTGCGAACAGTTATGGAAATCCGTGACCTGCATCCCTGGAACGTCTCTCCGGCGGAGGCGATGGCCATCCAGAAGCAGCTGGCCGGCCAGGTGATTCTCAATGGCGCGCCGCAGGATGTGCGACTCGTGGCTGGGGCCGATATCGCCGTCGGCGGCGACCGCGCTCGGGGCGCCGTCGTTCTCCTCAGCTATCCCGAGCTGCGGCCGCTGGAGCAGCAGGTGGTGGAGGCAGAGCTCACCTTCCCCTACGTGCCGGGCCTGCTCGCCTTCCGCGAGGTCCCCGTCCTGGCCGAGGCCTTCCGCCGCCTGTCGCGGCGGCCGGACCTGCTGCTCGTGGACGGCCAGGGGCTGGCCCACCCGCGACGATTCGGCATCGCCTGCCACCTGGGGCTGCTGCTGGACGTGCCGACCATCGGCTGCGCCAAGTCGCGCCTGGTGGGCGACCACGGGCCGCTGGGCGAGGAGGCGGGCAGTCGCACCGAGCTGCGGGACGGGCCGGACGTGCTCGGCCTGGTGTTGCGCATGCGGGCCGGCGTCACGCCCGTCTACGTATCGGTGGGGCACCGTATCGGCCTGAGCGAGGCGGCGGAGTGGACGCTGCGCCTCTGCCGGGGCTATCGCCTGCCGGAGCCCGCTCGCCTGGCGCACCAGGCGGCCGGCGGCCAGACCGTGGTCCGCCTCAGGGGGACGCGGGCGGGTGGGCAGCTCTCGAAGTTGTAGTCGGAGGTGTTCGGCAAACCCATGGATGACATCCGCGAAGCTCTCAAGCAGCTCTCCGAGCGCATCTTCCACATAACGGAGAGCCTTTGACATCGCTGCCAGCGAACGCGAAGCGGCCGAACTGGAAGCCCGCTCTTCTCGCCCCGACTTCTGGGATGACCCTCAGGAGGCCCAGAACGTGATGCGCCGGCTAGCCGACGTGCGCCAACAGGCGGAGGCCTGGCGGGGCCTGGAGACGCGGGTGCGCGACTTGTCCGGCCTGTTGGAGCTGGCCGCCGGCGAGGGCGACGAGGGCCTTGCGGTGGACATCGCCGCGGACGTTCAGGCGCTGACCGCCGAGCTGGACGAACGCGAGCTCTCGCTGGCCCTCTCGGGCGCGTACGATCGGCGGGATGCCATTCTGACCATCCACGCCGGGGCCGGCGGCACCGATTCTCAGGACTGGGCGGAGATGCTCCTGCGCATGTATCTGCGCTGGGCCGACGGGCGCGGCTACCAGACACGGGTGCTGGACGTCATGCCGGGCGAGGAGGCGGGCATCAAGAGCGCGACGGTGGAAGTGGCCGGCCCCCATGCCTACGGCTATCTGCGCGCCGAGCGCGGCGTGCATCGCCTGGTGCGGCTCTCGCCCTTCGACCAGGCCCACGCCCGCCACACCTCCTTCGCTCTGGTGGAGGTGATGCCCGAGGCGGAGGAGGCGGCAGAGGTCAGCATCGATCCCGACGACCTGCGCATCGACATATTCCGGGCCAGCGGCCACGGCGGCCAGAACGTCCAGAAGAACGCCACCGCCGTCCGCATCACCCACGTCCCCACCGGTATCGTCGCGTCCTGCCAGAACGAGCGGTCCCAGTATCGCAACAAAGAGCTGGCGCTGAAGGTGCTCCAGGCGCGCCTGCTGGAGCGGGAACTGGAGCGCCAGGCCGACGAGAACGCCCGGCTGAAAGGCGAGCACGTGGCCGCGGCCTGGGGGAACCAGATCCGCAGCTACGTCCTGCATCCGTATAAGATGGTGAAGGACCACCGCACCGGCTTCGAGACCAGCGACGCCGAGCACGTCCTGGACGGCGAGCTGGACGAGCTGGTTCGGGCGTATCAGAAGTGGAGTCTGGGGAAGGAGTGAGAGCCATTCCGAGATTCCACGAACACCGCCCCGTAAACGGGGCGGCATCGATGCCCCCGCCTTTAGGCGGGGGTGGGCCGCCCCGCTTGAACCTGGGTCTGTGGGCGGCTGCATTGCTCGTCCTCGTTCTGTCCGCGGCCTTCGCCGCTGGGCTGGCGGCCGGCCCGGCGCACGCTCAGCAGATCGGGATCGGCGCTCAGGACGTGACCAACAGCTTCCCCGATGAGATCGTCTTCCACATCTCGGCGACCAGCGTCGCGGGGAACATCGAGAAGGTGACCGTCCTCTACCAGATCCTGCCCGACGGCGTGCTCGCCTATGGCGTGCCCGAGTTCAACCCGGGACGGCGGGTGCAGGTCGACTTCCATCTCAACGCCAACGACGGGCAGATCTACATCGCTCCCGGCGCCGACATCCTCTACCACTGGGAGATAGAGGACGCGGCCGGGAATGTAGTCGTCACGCCCACCGCCACCTTCGTCTACGATGACACCCGCTTCGACTGGAAGGGCTCCGGCAGCGAGGACGGCGTCTCGGTCTCCGTCTACTGGTACGGCGGCGGCGACGCCCAGTCCTACCTGCGAGTGGCCAGCGACACGCTGGACCGGATGTCGGCCCTGCTGGGCGCGCGGGTGGACTTCCCGGTGAAGGTCTGGGTCTACGACGACAACAACGACATGCTCGCCGCCCTGCCTCGCCGGAGCCAGGGCCAGGAGATCGAGAAGCGCACCGCCGGCGTCCGGGTGGCCTCGGACACGGTGCTGATGCTGGCCGACGGCGGGGGCGATATCCTCCGCCACGAGCTCACTCACGTGGTCACGAAAGTAGCCGGCGAAGGGCCCTACGGCGACCTCCCCGCCTGGCTGGACGAGGGCACTGCCATGTACGGCCAGTCGGAGCCCGGCGAGGGCTTTACGGCGGCTCTGGACGGGGCCGTGAAGCGAGACCACCTCATGTCGGTCCGCTCCATGACCTCGCCCACCGGCGATCCGGACAAGGTGACCCTGTTCTACGGCGAGGCGTGGAGCCTGGTCAGCTTCATGGTAAAGGAGTACGGCGAGGAGAAGTTCGCCCAGCTCTACGCCGTCTTCAAAGACGGCAGCACCACGGATAAGGCCCTGCAGAAGGTCTACGGCTTCGACCAGGAGGGTCTGGAGGACGCCTGGCGGGCTAGCCTAGGCCTGGCGCCCCGCCAGCAGGCGACCGCCACCCCGACTGGCACGCCCACCGCGTCCCAGCCCTCGCCATCGCCCACGCCGGCCCAAGGGAACGGCTCACAGGCGGAGAATGGTGGGGATGACACGCCCTGGGCCACGGCTGCAGCGCTGGGGGCGGCGGGCTTCGCCCTCGTGGCGGTGAGCCTGGGCGGCGGCGTCTTCCTGGCGCGCCGGTTGCGCAGACGTTAGGGAGATCGGGCCCGCGCAGCACCCCCGCCTGAAGGCTGGGGCGTTGGGACGAGAATTCGATGCCCCCGCCTTCAGGCGGGGGTCAAGAACAAACCCGCGGCGTCTTCCTGGCGCGCCGGTTGCGCAGACGTTAGGAAAGACGCGGGATTCATCCCGCAGGGTGTCCTATCACCTTAGGGCAGGATTATCTTTCCGCTGGCGGCGGCCTTGGGCTGCTCTGTCGGTGTTGTGGGGCCGGCCTCGGGCACCGCCTCGGCGAGGCCCGCCGGCTGGGCAACGCGCTCGATGATGTCCATGAGGGCACTGTCGGGCACGGCGCCGGGGATGGTGATCTTGCTGTCGACGACGGTGGTGGGAACGGCCCGCACGTTGAACCGCTTGCTCAACTCCTGGAACTCCTGCGCCTCGATGACCTCTGCCGTGACGTGCGGGCTCTCCAGGGCCATGTGGAAGGCCAGGCGGGCCATCTGCGGGCAATAGGGGCAGGAGGGCGTGACGAAGACCTGGATGAGGACGTTATTCTTCAGCTTGCGCAGTCGCTTGCGCACTGCGTCCGCCAGCAGCCTCTCCCCTCGCGACAGGTCGACGATGGTCTCCACCAGCGTCAGGAGCTCGTGGCCCCCGGGGAAGCCGTAGTACTTCAGCCAGCGCCCGTCGCCGGCGGGCAGAACCACGGCCGGTATCTTGTCCACGCCGTGGCGGGTGAAGGCCTCGCGGTCTTCGTCGATGGTGTACTGGCGGAGGCTGATGAGGTCGCTGAGGGCGGCCACTTCCTCCAGCATTTGGCGGGCCGGTTTGCAGTATTGGCAGGGCTGGCGGCCGGGCACGAACAGTGATGACTCCTTCTGGGTGAAGAAGTCGATGCGCACCCGCCTCACCAGCTCACGGGCGAACTTGTCGCGCAGGTACTCCTGATCCTTAAGCGGTATCACTCGATTCTGCCTTGGCGCCCTCTCGGGTCTTGCGCCAGATGAGGTACAGGCGCTGGAGCGCAGTCAGGTTGGCCAGCACGGCAAGGATCCACAGCGCGATCCTCACCTGATCAATTATAGAGCCGCCGCCGATGAGGATCACTCTCTCCGCCCGCGTGAACAGCCCCTCGCGGATGGTGATGCCCAGCACCTCGCCCCGCGCCTTCACGTAGCTCACCAGCAGGGAGCCGACGATGGCGGCGAACGCCAGCAGGCTCTCCTGGCCGGCGTCGCGGTCGACGTAGTAGTAGAGGATGCCGAAGAGGATGGCCGCCTCGGAGACGCGGTCCATGGTGGCGTCGAAGACCTGGCCGAAGCGGGTGACCCGGCCGGTGGCGCGGGCCAGCGCCCCGTCCAGCAGGTCCATGGCTCCCGCCGCCAGGACGACGATGCCGCCGGCCAGGAACTGGCCCCGCGCCAGGAGCACGGCGGCGCCGACGGCGCCCAGCACACCCACCGTGGTGACGGCGTTTGGGGTAACGTGCGCCTTGGCCAGCACCGCCACGATGGGGTCGGTGATGCGGCGGGGGACGGTGCGCGGCAGGAGGGAGAACATGTCGCGCCCCTACGGGGCCGCCTGAGGCGGGCAGGCCACCCGCTGGTAGAAGTCGAGCACCTGCCGGGAGACGCGGTCCCAGGAGAACTGGCGCGCCCTCTCCTGGCCGCAACGCCCCATCTCGTGGCGACGGTCGGCATCGGCCAAGAGCTGCACGAGGGCGTCCGCCAGGGCGTCAGCGTCGCGTGGCGGCACCAGCAGGCCCTCCTGCTCGTGGGTCACCACGTAGGCGAACCCCTCGATGTTGGAGGCGATGACCGGCGCGCCGGTCGCCATGGCCTCCAGCAGGATGACCCCGAAGCTCTCGTTGCCGGTGTTGGGGGCGCAGAAGACATCGGCGGTGCGGTAGTAGCGGGGCTTGTCTTCCTCCGGGACGTAGCCCGTGAAGACCACGTC
>Ga0315268_10009140_pt1 | contig 10307 bp, 8 predicted proteins | sample C1_top_MG_FD_204535 | JGI IMG/M metagenome (GOLD analysis project Ga0315268, IMG submission 204535) | Sediment microbial communities from Yellowstone Lake, YNP, Wyoming, USA - C1_top | ecosystem: Environmental > Aquatic > Freshwater > Lake > Sediment | place: USA: Wyoming | collected 2017-08-01 | reverse complement strand
TGAATTTGCAAAAGCTTTGGGCATTGACGAGGTGGCATTAAAGACCGATATTTTCAGTTTAAAACCGGAGTTAAAAATATCTTGCGCGCAACTCTATAATTCCATAGTTAGCCTACGAAGCAAAGATAGCATGGATAACTTTTTTGAAAAAGATAAACTTGCGGGAAACAATTTCTGCGATTTCCCTTGGACATATCCTACAATACTTGCGGATAAACAAATAGTCGTTTGCTGTCGTGATGGCCAGTATAAAAGTGTTGTGGGTATACTCGGAGATAATAGTTTATTACAGGTTTGGAACGGAGAAGGTTATCAGGAATTTCGAAGAAAATTCTTAGAAGATGAAATCAAACCTTATCCTTGTTGTCTTTGTGAATGTAGGCCAAAATAAAAAGTGCATACATTTTAGGAATATATAATTCTATTATTCGGATAATTAAGAAATAATTTAATTCTATGGATATAATTCTTATCCAATCGCCCTGTTGGGGTTTATATGCACCACCGCTTGGTCTGGCTAGTCTTACGGCGTTTCTAAGGAGCAAAGGATTAAGTGTAGCGGCTATGGATCTAAATATAGATATGTTTTATAGATGCAAAGATACATATAAAAAATTTTGGGAAGGCGCAGAAATGGAATTTTGGCATAATGAAACGTTGGTGAAAAGATTTTTCTTGGATAACTATGAATTAATAGATGCTTATTTAGAACAGATTTGTAGCTCTGACGCAAGAATTATTGGTTTCTCTGTATATGATACTTCACTGTTTCTCGGCTTGTTTCTGGCAAGAAAGATTAAAAAGAATTGTCCTGATAAATTAATTATTTTCGGAGGTCCACATTGTTCGCAATATATGTGCAGGGATTTTATTGTTTCTCAGGAGTGTGTAGATGTGGTTATAGAGGGAGAAGGAGAAGAGACGTTATTTCAGATTGCTGATATGGTAATAAGGGGAAATGGACTTAAATTCTGTCCAGGAGCTTTAATAAAGAGAGGTACCGAAATTATAGATGGAGGAGAGCGTTCCCTTATAGATAACTTAGATTCTCTCCCCTTTCCCAATTTTTGCGATTATCCTCTTGGCCATTATATACGCACAAATGTTATTCCTGCATCTACAAGCCGCGGATGTGTTAATAGATGTATATTTTGTAATGAGTGGACGTATTGGAAAAGGTATCGCTATAAAACAGGTGAATATATTTTTCGTGAGATCAAACATCAATTATCAAGTTATCCGCAGATAAAATATGTCGAATTTTATGATTCTTTATGCAATGGTAATTTAAAAGAACTTTCTATATTAGCCGAATTTATAATTAAAGATAAACTTAAAATCCGCTGGGTCGGACAGGCAATTATAAATAGCGGTATGGATATAGAGTTATTGTCTAAATTCAGAGAGTCTGGTTGTTGGTGTTTAGCTTATGGCCTTGAGAGTGGTTCACAAAGGGTGCTCGATAGAATGAGAAAGGGATTCCGTATTTCTGATGCGGAAAGAGTAATCAGGCAAACGTATGCAACAGGCATTGATGTGGCTTTAAACTTTATGTTTGGCCATCCAGGAGAGACAGAAGATGACTTTAAAGAAACTTTGGATTTTATTTCAAGAAACCGGAAGTATATAAATATAGTAAATCCGAGTCCATCGTTCTGTGGCATAGCGCCAGGAACATATTTATATAATCATCCAGAAGAATTTGATATAGCTACTCCGATAGACAATAATTTATTTTGGAAATCAAAGGATAATAGTAACAATTATTTAGCTAGACTTGACAGGTTTGAAAGATTTTGTGATTTTGTGCACTCTTTAGACATTAAATCAACTTACCCGGCTACAACTTTAGTTAATAGATATAGAATAATTGGCGATTATTATTTCTATATTCGGAATTATTCGGAGGCATTAAAATATTATAATGCATCTGTTGAGAAGGAAGGTGAAAATAATAAGATATTACAGCTTATAGATAATTGCCGCCAATTATTAAAGCAGGGCTCCCGACCAAATTTAAAAACTAAAAGTTTAAGCATAAATCTTATAAATTTAATATGAAAGTAACTTTAATTCAGACCCCTTGTTGGGGAACGTTGTGTCCACCCTATGGACTTGCCGTTTTAACCGGATATTTAAGAAGCAAAGGTTATCAGGTCTATATAAAAGATTTGAATATAGAGTTCTATTATGAAAAAAATGAATATACAGATGCATGGAATCCGGAAAGTCACCTTTTTTGGATAAACCCAAGATTAGTTTCTAAATTCATTTTTGACCATAGTGAGCTAATAGATAGGTATCATACTCGGTGAATGCGGGGCATTATGGGAGTCGAAAGACGGGACAAATAATTATGCAGTACGATTAGAAAGATTCGAAAAATTCTTTAAAAAAATAAATAAATTGGGAATTAAAAACTTTTACCCATCTACACGATTGAGGGAGCGCGATACGGTATTGGGCCACTATTATTTCACAAAACACGAATGGAAACAAGCGGTATCCCACTTAAATGAAGCAGTAAAACAGCAGCCTAAGGATGAGTCAATCTGGATTTATCTTGCAAAGAGTTTGATTTATATTGGGGCAAGAGATAGGGCGAAAGAATGTTTTGATCAAGTGATTAAAATTAAAATTGCCAAAGAAGATTTTCAGGGAGCAGAGGATATATTAAAGGAAGCCGATTCGATGTCAATAGACTGTAACTCGCCCCTAAACTGATGGTTACAGTAGTTAACATTTAAGTTACCAATAAAGAACTCTTTCAGAAGTCTAATGATAAAGAAGAACCGTATTAATGCAGGGTGGGCATCATTATTGCAGAAATTTATCCTGATATGCATCGGCATATTTTGTGTTTTCGTCATTCTTGAGACAAGTCTTCGTATGGGAAGTTTTGCAGTATTGTTTCTGCAGGAACAAAAAAATTTACAATCACTGAAGAAAAAAGGCACTTATCGGATTATGTGTATAGGCGAATCTACTACAATCGGGGAATATCCGCGGTTTCTCGAAAATATACTAAGCCAGAACTGTACTAAGATTAAATTCAGCGTAATAGATAAGGGTATTGTAGCTACTACAACGTCCGCAATAATTTCTCAGTTACCGCATAACCTTGCGATATACAAGCCGGATATGGTTATAGCGATGATGGGAATAAACGACCGCACATCTTATATGGCCTATAAGCAAAATACCGATTCTCGGCAGTTTTTAGGCTCACTAAAAACATATAATTTGGTAAGATTCATTTGGTTAGCTTTGACGAATAAGAAGAAAAACGATATATCAAAAGCTTCTACACCTATACCGCCCGCACCGGTAAGTATTTCAGACCTATCTTTTACGAAGGATAAAATAAATACTTCACAAGGAATTGCATTTTGGGAATGCGGAGAATATCAAAAGGCGCAAGAAGTATTTTTAAAGCTCATTCAATCTAACCCTGAGGATTCTAATTCATATGTCTATTTAGCGACCATATATTGGGCATTAGGTAATATTTCGCTTACGAAAGAAACATTCAAAAAAGCAATCCAAATTAATCCTGGGAATTCATACACATATTTTCAATTAGGCAAATTTTATAGATCACAATTGAAATTTGAAGATGCGGAAAATGTTTTTAAAAAAGCTCTTGAACTCGAAGAAAATTTGGTTCTCGGTTATATTGAATTAGCAACATTATATATAAGGCAGAATCGATATAATGATGCGAAGGCTCTGTTAGAGAAGGGAATCGCTTTAAGTTTCAATGACGACCCTCAATATATACGGCTTTATGGGGCGTTGATAAGAGTTTATGAGGCAGAGGGAGATTATATTTCTGCCGGTATTATCGAGCAAAAATTAAAAGAATGGAATATGAAGTTTTATAGTCCTGAAACGGCAAGCAATTTTCTTGTTTTGAAAAAAATATTGGATGCGCAGAAAATAATCCTTGTTGTTGTTCAATATCCAATACGCAGTATAGAGCCACTAAAGCGGATTTTTAAAGATGAACAAAATATAATTTTCGTTGATAATGAGAAGATATTTAAAGAGGCGATTAAGAAAAAAGGATATAATATTTTTTTTCAAGATACGTTTGGAGGAGAATTCGGACATTGCACTTCTGCGGGGAATCAACTCTTGGCTGAGGATATAGCAAATACGATATTAAAAAAAGTGTTTAAGCAATAGCTATATTAATCTAGATTGTGTAAGTTGGTGATAGAGTTTTATATTTCTATTGATTCCAAAGAGTATAAGCTAAAAACATATTTGGAAAATTAGCTCTTAAAAAAATAATTAAGAGTGATATATTTTAGATTATTATATTTAACTTTCTAACGGCAGAAATATATCTATGCATGTCGCAGTCCCTTTTAGACAAAAAATAACTCTTATTCTATTTGGTATAATATTAACAGTTGTTCTGCTTGAGGCAGGGCTGCGTGCAGCAGGGTTTACCTTGCAGTCATTACAGGAATACCGAAATCTAATTTCTATCAAACGCGGGGGAGAATATCGAATTATGTGCATCGGGGAATCTACAACAGCTGGGGAATACCCCCCATTCCTAGAGAAAGCCTTGAATGAGCGCAACATTGGTATAAAATTTAGCGTGATAGACAAGGGCATAGTTGCAACTAATACTTCATTAATTCTTGCTCAATTAGAAGAAAACATTGGAAAATTTCGTCCTGACTTGGTAGTGGCGATGATCGGAATCAATGAAGGTGGCATACATATGCCTATCGGGTTCAACTCACGTTCGCAAGCATTCTTTGGTTCCTTGAAGGTTTGCAAGCTCATAAAATTGCTTCTACTACATATGCAAAATAAAATCAAAGAAGTCAAGGCTAAAAGAAAAGGTAATAAAGTATCGATACCGCAAGTAAAAAATGAACAGATGCTTCAATCATTCGTTGCCTCTGAACAAGATTCTCTAAGGGTTGTTCAACCAGGAAACATCACAGACAAAGGGAACGAAGATGATAGTTTTTTTAATGAGCGGGGAAAACAACTAACTGCTCAGGGGGATTTGCCTTCAGCACGAGAAGCGTTTAAAAGGGCGGTCGAACTTAATCCTAATAATCTAGATGCTTATTTTAGGCTCGTTGCTTTATCTGGCCCAGACGCAAGTGGATTGTTAATCAGAAAGTTATTTGAGACTTACATTAGCTTCATTAAGGCCGGCACTCCTGATGATTTGCGAAAAAATGATATTTTCGTCCTGGGGAATATGTTAATTTATTATGATAAGTATTTAGAAATAGAAGAACTTTGTAGAGAAATGTTGGCTAAAAATATTATGCGCAAAGAAGCATATATTATTTTAGGAATGAGTTCTATTGCACAAAAGCAATATTCCGTAGCGGAGGCGTCCTTTAAGCGAGCCAGTGAATTGGATAGCCGTGATGTCAGGGCATTTGATGGTTTAGCATTAGTATGCCATGAGACTGGGAGATACGATTTGAGCGAAAAGTATTTAAGAAAAGCCAATGAATTGAGGCCTTGTTATCCTACGATGTTAGTAACCCGTAATTATAAGAAAATCAAAAATATTCTAGATGGGAGAAATATCAAGCTTGTTTGTGTACAATATCCTATGCGTAGCATAGAGCCTCTGAAGGCAATATTCGAAGGAGAGAGAAATATACTGTTTGTGGATAATGAGCTAGTGTTTAAAAGAGCTCTTAAAAGAGGATATTATAAAGATTTCTTTAAGGATATGTTTGGGGGTGATTTTGGACATTGTACAGAAAAGGGCAATAAACTTCTAGCGCAGAACATAGCAGATGTTATTTTGAAAGATACCTTTGGTAAGTAGAAGAATAATTATGAGATTAAGTAAGCCAAGTTTATTAGTGAATATACTAATATGCCTTTTATCTTTTGAGCTTATTCTACAAATAACAGGCCTTTTCTTTGCATTAAAAATAAAAAAACAGAATTTAGCTAAAGGCGGAGATATTCATATTATCTGCATCGGTGATTCATTTACTTATGGTTTAGGAGTTCCTCGTTCAGAAGCTTACCCAAGTCAATTAGAAAAAGTTTTAAATAACGCTTATCCCCAAAAACACATCAAAGTTATCAACCTTGGGGTCCCAGGTTATAATTCTTCTCAATGTTTAAATACTATAAAGGAAAAACTCGATTATTATAAACCTAAAATTATACTTGTAATGTCTGGCATGAATAACTGTTGGAATTTTACAGACAGCAGTTATTTTAAGATTAAACAAACCAAACACAATAGTCCTCTGAATTTTAGAGCGAAGCTTATCGATACATTGTTGTGTAAGTTAAAAACATATAAATTGATTAAAATTGCTTTTCTTAACATCACAGATAGATTAAAGTCCACTAAGCCACAGCATTATCACGAGCAGCCTACTTTGCCAAAGAGAGAGTTTCTAATGCCATTACGCTCGGCTGAATTAACGGGGCTTCTTAAAGAAGGACTAAGGTATTTTGAACAGGGACAATACGATTTATCTGAAGTTTATTATCGCAAGGCATTAGAATTAGCTCCGGATGATTATGAGCCGCATTGGTTTATGGGTAGATTCTATAACCAAAAGGGCCAAAAAGAAAAAGCGACAGAAGAATTAGTTTTAGCAACAAAATATGCTCTCCATCCTTACACCGTAACCTGTATCTTAGCCGATATGCAAGAACAGTCGCAGCCATTAAATAGCAAATATTTTCAGGAATACGCTGATTTGATCAAGAATTTAAGAAGTGTCTGGATAGAAAAATTTGGCGAAGAATATGTTCAGCGATTTATAGATCCCATGATTTCATACGAAGAGAATGATTTAATAAATGTTTTGGCTTATGACCTAAAGGAGATGAAAAATTACATAATAGAAAAGAAGGCAAGGCTTGTTGTTCTAACTTATCCTTGGCCGGCTACTAAATTCCGATGTCCTGTGGATATTTATTATAGAATTGCAAATTATTTAGACTTGCCACTAGTAGATAATACCTCTCTTTTCGACAAATGTTTAAAAATTTATCGATATGAAGATTTATTTGTTGCTGACGGTCATTGTACAAAGGAAGGCTATCGGCTTATAGCAGAGAATGTATATGATACATTAAAAAGGTACAATTTGATAATAGAAAATTAACCGAATATTTTCAGGAAAAGTTTAATTATATTCGATATGTTGAGAGAAAAAAGACGAATTTGCATCATTAAATTAGATGGAATGGGAGACGTTTTGCGCACTACCCCCATACTCCGGCGTTTTGAAGGAGAAGATGTAACGTGGGTTACAGAAGAAGGTTCAGTTCCTTTATTGCGGTATAACCCGTTTATCAAAACAGTTATTCCCATTTCTGAAGCTTCAAGTATCAGAAATTCAATATTCGATGAACTTTATAATTTTGATGAAGATAAAAAGGCCTGTTTATTAGCCATGGATATTAAGGCGAAAAGAAAGAAGGGTTATGGATTTAAAGATAACAGTTATTTCCCGTTTGACTCTGATTCCGTATATGCTTATGAATTATCCAGAAATGACGATTTGAAATTCAAATTAAATAAGAAAACATATCAGCAAATCATATTTGAAATGGCTGGGTTTAAATGGGAGGGCGAAGATTATATTTTGGGTTACAAACCAAGGAGCGAGATTCAGTATACAGTAGGCATAAATTATCTTGTAGGTGATAAATTCCCTAATAAGTCATGGCCTCATTGGCGAAAGCTAGCGGATATGCTGGATTCTGTTTCTATCCAACGGGAGTTTGAGAATATAGAAGGATATGTTGATTGGATAAATAGTTGCCGGATTATTGTAACAGGAGATTCTTTAGGAATGCATATTGCTTTGGCTTTAAAAAAGAAAGTCGTTATTCTTATGGGCTCCACGAGTTGGAATGAAATCGAGACTTATAACCGCGGGGTTATATTGAGAGCTCCGTTAGCGTGTTCACCGTGTTACAAAAAGAACAGATGTAATATCGTTCCTTCTTGTATGGATTTGATAACTCCTGAGCGAGTATATTCGGAAATTATGAAATTAGATAACCAGATTCCATCGCTGCCCCAAAGGGCAGAGTTTTCAAGTGGCGAATGTATAAAATGACAGAGATTGGTATCTCAATTGTAATCCTTACAAAGAATGAGGCAAAATATATTGGTTCTACGCTGGATATGGTATTTGGGCAGGATATAGATAAGAAATTTGAAGTAATCATTATCGATTCCGGCTCAAAAGACTCAACCTTAGATATTGTCAGGCGTTATCCGGTGAAGATATCAAAGATCCCTGCGCAGGATTTCGGCCATGGCAGAACGCGTAATCAGGGAGCCAGGATGGCAAGTGGTGAGATTGTGGTGTTTTTAAATGCAGACGCAACCCCGATGAATAAATACTGGCTCAAGAGTCTCGTTGCTAATTTTAACGGCGATGACAAAATGTGCGGAGTTTACAGCCGCGTTTATCCCCGTCCGGATTGTAATCCTTTACGTTCCTGGGAGATTTTAAATGAGGATGCCAAAGAGAAACAGGTAAGATATATAGATGATTTTGATAAGTATCACCGTATGAAACCAGGATATAAACGGATGTTTTTGGCATTCCAGAGTATCAGCTGCGCCATAAAAAAAGACAGTTTACTTGAATACCCATTTAAAAATTTGGAGTTCGGCGAGGATTTAGAGTGGAGTAAGCGGATTATGGAGCGGGGGTTTAAGACTGTTTTTGAACCCGCTTCGGCGGTTCTACACTCCCATGACTTTTACTGTTCTTTCATTGGCACTTTTAAAAAATATTTTGACGATGCGCAGCTTAATAATCGCCTCCTGGATATCTGCTCCTGGCGTGATTACCCGATGCTATCTGTGCACATAGTATATAAAATACTCAGGGATATAAGTTATATCCTGAGTTTGGATAAGAGCGCGTTCTATAAAATCGGCTGGTTATTTTACTCCCCGGTTATCCGTCTGGCTGAATTATTTGGTATAATTGCCGGCGCTAATAGTAAATATTTACCATATAGGTGGCAGCCTTATTTTTCCTTGGTAAGCGCAATTAAGAAAAATTAATTCCACTTTAAATGAAAATACTTCACATAGTTCATGGTTTTCCTCCTCATAACACAGCTGGAACAGAAATATACACATATAATCTGTCTAAAGAGTTATTGAGAGGGCATGAAGTCTCTGTCTTTTATCGTATTAGTGAGCTGACGAAGAAAGAATATGAGCTCGACTGTGATAAGTCCAGCGGGTTGAATATCTTTACTGTCAATAATACTTTCAGGTTCTGCGATTCCTTTGAGAAGTTCTACCGCAACGATGCCATCACCAAGCAGTTCATCAGAGTCTTGGACCAGATAAAGCCGGATATAGTGCATATTCAGCACCTTATATTTCTATCGACTACAATTATTGATGAGGTTAAAAAAAGAGGAATCCCTATTGTATATACCCTGCATGATTATTGGTTGATCTGTCCTCAATGGCATTTCTTAAAAAAGGATTTGAGTGTATGCGATAATAACGATACATCTGGATGTATAGACTGTCTTGATTATCAATTAAGTATCAAGAAACTGCCCAAGAATATTTATTTGGCCTTGCGAAATGTTATACCTGATCTTCTGGTGTATTTTTTGAAAAATATTTATTTGAATCTGGTAAAGGCCAGTGCAAATCCTCAAGAGATGCTCGAAAAGATAGAAATAAGGAGAGCACATATCAAAGAATTATGTTCAAAGGTAGATTTATTTATTGCTCCGTCGCAATTTTTAAGAAAAAAATTTATGGAATTCGGGGTTCCCGGAGACAAAATTAAACTCATTCCTTACGGTATAAAAACAGAATCTTTCAGAGAATTCAGGCGAAAACTTTCGGATAAAGTCAGGTTTGGTTTTATCGGAACTATATTGCCTGCGAAAGGACTGGATACGCTTATTAAGGCATTCAACAGGATTAAGGATGTGCGCGCGGAGTTGAAGATTTATGGCAGGTTATTTCCCTACAATGGCTTTGAATTTTACCCAAGGCATATAAAGAAACTGGTAAAGAATAGGAATATCAAGTTTATGGGCGGTTTTGACCATAAGGATATCTTTGATGTATTCTCAGAAATCGACGTTTTGCTTTTTCCCTCCATCTGGAATGAAAATTGTCCTTTGACTATCTTGGAAGCTTTTTCGACCGGGACTCCCGTAATCGCTTCAAGGATCGGCGGTGTACCTGAATTGGTTTCCGATGGCCTAAATGGCCTATTATTTAATCCCGAGGATGATGATGAGCTGAGCAAGAAAATAGAATATATAATAAATAAACC
>Ga0315268_10009139_pt1 | contig 10308 bp, 8 predicted proteins | sample C1_top_MG_FD_204535 | JGI IMG/M metagenome (GOLD analysis project Ga0315268, IMG submission 204535) | Sediment microbial communities from Yellowstone Lake, YNP, Wyoming, USA - C1_top | ecosystem: Environmental > Aquatic > Freshwater > Lake > Sediment | place: USA: Wyoming | collected 2017-08-01 | reverse complement strand
CCTCCTTTCTTGTGCCAAAGCAAGGATGCACCCAGAACGGCTATTTTGTCAACTTGTCAAAGGGCGGCTAGGTTCGATTGACGAACCCATAGATAGAGTAGAATAGAACATCCAAGATAAAAGTCATGGGGTTCGGGAGATCCTCTGGCCCCAGTATCCCCCACCCGCTTGTTGGAGAACCACCACCCGGATCATCTACCAGAACTGGCAAGGGCAAGCCCGCTCGTTGCTCCCCAAAACGACAGGCCCCACTTGGACAAGGCGTTTGTTCTGGCGCATCACACATACGCTGGCAATCTGCTGGCCGGACGAACCTTAGTGATATAACGGTGAGACCGATTGCCAGCAAAATGATGACACCATACAAAATGATCGAATTCGACGACTTCATTTCAGTCCCGTTCCAAAACGCCACATCGTTGCACTTTTAGCTCTTTTTTGTTGACCCTCGCCAATCGGTAGTATATGTGTATCACATTGTAATCCTGGACCCGCTGAGCTTCAGCAAAGCGCACCAACGGCAGGCGCATGTCATTTTGCCGAGGAAGCGAACGTCGAATAAACTTACCACAGGTGATGCACTTGCGCGCGAATGTGGCGGTCGTAAATCGCTCGGATTTTCTCCATAGTGGAGTCTGAAAGCGGAGGCAAGTCGGCGGCACGGATATTGTCCTCAGCCTGCGTCGGGCGCTTGGCTCCCGGAATGGTACAGGTCACAGCATCGAACATGAGAATCCAACGTAGAGCCATTTGCGCCATCGTCGCGTTTGGTGGAATCAGCGGACGCAATTCCTCGACGGCTTCAAGTCCGGTCTCAAAATCCACCCCTGAAAACGTCTCGCCCCGGTCGAACGCCTGGCCTTGACGATTGAATGTGCGGTGGTCATCGTGCGAAAAAGTGGTGGTGGGCGTCATCTTCCCTGTGAGCATACCGGACGCGAGAGGTACGCGAGCGATAATTCCCACACCACGGCGTTTGGCTTCACCTAAAAAGCCTTCGGCAGGTCGCTGGCGGAAGATGTTGAAGATAATCATCACGGATTGAACGTTGGGGTATTCGATGGCCTTCTCGGCCTCCGCGATGCGTTCCACGCTAACGCCGTAATAACGAATCTTGCCCTGTTTCACCAGATCATCCAGGACGCCAAACACTTGCGGATTATAGACAGCGATGGGCGGACAGTGCAGTTGCATGAGGTCTATCACCTCGACACCCAGGTTCCGTAAACTATTTTCGACGAAGGCGGTTATATTCTTGCGAGTATAATCTCGCGCGTCGGGGTTGACTTGCATGCCCATTTTGGTGGCAATGTAAAACGGCTCGTGCCGTTGCTGCCGCAGTTGGCCCAACAGCGGCTCGCTGCCATAGACGTCAGCGGTGTCGAGGAAGTTAACGCCGAGATCTAGAGCGCGGTTGAGAGTAGCGAGCGATTCGCGGTCGTCCACCGCTCCCCACAAACTGCCCATCGCCCACGTACCGAGGCCAATAGTTGATACCTTCCAGCCTGTGCGTCCAAGTTCACGATAATCCATTTTTCCTTCTCCTTTCACTCTTGGCGAGTGCGCCTAACGATTAACGACTCATGCGGCGCGGTGATAGCGAACCTGCCCGCGTCGCAACGCGCGACCGGTTAGCTCGTGCGCGTGGATGAAACGAGCAAAAGCCGCCCGGCACGCGAAGTGTGCACGTAATCCAGAGTTGAACAAAGCCGGTCGAGGTGGGGTCCTACTTTGGAATTAAAGCCTGACGCCCCCCGCGACGTGGGGCGCCAGGTCGTGCTCCTGAGGGATATTGTACTCCCAACAGGCAGGGTGAGACAAGTGGCGATAAGATAGGCGGTCGGCGAGGTACTGAAATGCACAGCCCTTTTCTAACCGCTGAGTATACTTTAAAAGTCCCGCAGCACCAGCGGCAGGTAGGCGCGGTACTGTGGGCGGATGGCGATAGTATGAGTCGCCACGTCGCTGCCGCCGCAGTTGACCGCCGTGACGGTGACAGTGTGGGTGGCGGCGATAGGCCAGGAGAAGGCCGCCGCATCGCTGAGCCGGCAGAAAGTGTGAGTGACTGGCGCCTGCCCGCTGGCCTGCCAGGTGTAGGTGACGAGCGAAGTGGCCGTCGGCGGGCCGACGGTGGCAGTGAAGGCGGTGGCAGTATCGGTGATACCTGTCGTCGGGCCGGCGATGCTCACCCCGGTCAGGGCGTAGCAGTAAAACTCGTCGGCGCCGATGTCGGGCTTGGCGCCGTTGGGGCGAGCCTCGCCGTCCACGTCCGTCGTCACCCCGGCGTTCGTGCCCTGGTTGAGCGCCGCCGAATTGGGGTAGATGTGATAATCACCGCCGGAAGGATCGGTAAAGGCCGGATCTCCAGTCAGCGGGTGAGTACCGACGAGACCAGGGTAGGAATTGGCCCAGAATAACGTGTAATCGGCTGCCACGGTGGAACTGGCCGGGAAAGTGTTGGTGACGCCCCAGGTGTGGCTGGCGACAATGGTGTTCGTCAGGCGCAGTGAGACGTACTGCCCCACGTAGACGCCCCTCCCCGTGCCGTCGCCGACCAGGGTATTGTGGATCAGCGTGATGGTCATCGGGTAGGCCACAGCGCCCTGTGCCCACAGCGTCTCGTTGCCATTGGAAGCGATAACGTTGTTGACCAGGGTAGGGCCGCTGCCATCTCCATACTGCAGGAGAACGCCCACCGGCGTGAGATTGTTCACCACCCGGTTGCCCTCGAAGCGCGACCGGCTGTAACCCAGATAAACGGCATGAGTGCCGCTGTTCCCCCTGACCTGGTTACCCCGGTAATGGGCGGAACCATACCATTGGTAGAGACCCACGCCCCAACCACCGCCGCCATCGTTGTTCCGGTTGCCTTCAATCAGGTTGTCCTGGATCACCACGCCATCCGGGCCGCCGGAGATACCACCGCCCCAGGCGCCGACCACGTCCATGAGCGTAGCGTGGTTGCTGAGCACTTGGTTGGACTGCACCCGCGCGCCGTCGTTGTCTCCGTATATGGACAGGTGTATTCCTCCCCCGCTCCCGCAGTTCACCGTGCTGCCGGTGTTGCTGATGATCAGGTTATCGCTGATCACGGCGCGACTGGCGTCTTCCAGGTAGATCCCACCGCCGAAGCCGGTCGTGCCTGTAGGGAAACCGAACGTGGCAACCGCCGCGACGTTATCTCTGATCACGTTGTTGACGATGACCGGGTGCCCGCTGAGCACAAAAATCCCCCCACCGCAGCCGTCGGGTTGCGTGCCGGCGCAACCGGCGATCAGTCCCGTGGCGTTGCCGCGCTTGATGATGAACCCATCCAGCGTGGGAGTGATGTTGCCGCTGATGTAGATTACCCGCCTTTGGCCCTCACCGTCCAGCGTGGTGGGATAGATCGCTGGGGCGCGCACGATAGGCCCGGTCTTTGCGCCATTCCACCCGCCGTAGAGCGTGATGCCCTTGGTGACCGTGACGACGGCTGACCCGCTACCCACGTAAACGCCCTGCGCCACGTAGATCGTGCTGCCCTTTACAGCCATGCTCAGCGCCGTTTGCAGGCTACAGGCAGCAGATTGGGTGCAGGCAGAACCGCTGCCGGTGGATCTGGCGAACAGGATAGTGGCGGCCGGCGCGGCGCGAGCGGCGTGCAATCCAGCCAGCAAGGCCAGGGTCAGTCCCAGGGCCAGGACCAAAACTGTGAACAGGCGTTGGGTGCGCATTCGATGTCCTCCTTTTCGTGACTGGGAGCAGGGATGCGGGGGTGACGCGGACTCTCCCTTGCTCCCCCGCTCCCCATCCCCCCTGCTTTCCTTCTCCTTTCACTCTTGGCGGGTGCACCTAACGTTGGGCGGATAACTTGCGGGTGAAGCGAGTCAGGTTGATCCGCTTGTTAGGCACACACGACGCTGCGGCGCGGCAGTTCCCTAGAACCGATACAGAAGCAGTCGGTTCAACCTCCGCAGCTTTGGAAACGGCTCCATCGCCCGGACGAGTGCGCGCATGGTAAGGGGTAGCCGCTCATATGCGGGCAGCTGGGGAGTCGATGCCTCGACGATGAGCTCCATTTTGGGGGCGAACTGCTTGACGTCGTTAGGGTCGTCAAGCCCCCAGCCGAACTCAGCGCCGGTCGCGCTGACGGCTCTGTCGGCGCCGGCCATTCGGGCGCCCGCAGTGCTCAATGCGTCGAAGGCCATCCGACCGCTCGGAAAGTGGTCTGCGAGCCTCGCCAGCAGTGGCCCGGCCCCACTGGCTGGCAGATACATCATGACCCCCTCTGCGACGACCATCGCCGGCAGGTCGCCGGGGATCTGCTCGAGCCAGCCCGTCTCCAGCAACGAGGAGCCGACCATGCGGTAGCCAGGGCGTTCCGGATACAGTTGCCGACGCAAATCGATGACTTCAGGGTAGTCGACGTCGAACCAGTGCACCGTCGAGGGCGGGTCCACGCGGAACACGCGGCTGTCCAGTCCGCATCCGATGTGAAGCACGGTGGATTCCTGGTTGGCCGCGATCCACTCGCACACCCAGGTATCGAACTGCTTCGCACGGATGGCGATTGCAAGCGGTTCGATCTTGGGGAGCTTGATCGACTCGAAGTCATAGTCCACGTGATCGACTGCTTGCTCCGCCCACGGATCACGGAGCACCGGGTTCTCGCTGCGGCTGTGCAGAGCACGCGCATACAGCGTGATGAGCATCGTCTCTTTCTCTTTGGTGAGGCGAACCTTCTCTGTAGCTATATCGCTCCATTCGCGGCTCCCAGCCGCTACGCGGCCATGGGGGTTGTGCTCGTATTGTGCCTAACGTTTAAGGATTCATGCGGCGCGGTGATAGCGTACCTGTCTGCGTCGCAACGCGCGACCTGTTAGCTCGTGCGCGCGGATGACGTGGGGCGCCAGGTCGTGCTCCTGAGGGATATTGTACTCCCAAACGAGGACGCGAGACAAGTGGCAAATCGCGCCAAGCCAGCCGGCGGAGGTTCGTGAAAGACAGATCGAGGCACACGAACGACGGGGCGGCCATCTTTTTCGGTGAGGTGGCAAGTGGGAGTGGCAGCGTAGTGTAGGTTGACTGCGCCGAGTGGCGTGAGACAACATCGAGGTGGATTGAGCGACACGAAGTGGTTCATGGGGGCGCCCGTCCGAGGGGTGGGAGCGTGGCCTGATGTTGCATGACGTGACCGCAGGCGGGGCAGCGCACTGTCCGGTTGCCTGTGGAGGTGAGCGGTGTTTCGGACGACGTACTCGCGTTCGCCACCGGAATTGAGGTTGGAGTATCGGTGGACTGCGCGGCGAGTTGAGCGCGCAACGGCTCAGGTTTTTGACGATGAGCCGGACTGAAGAGGCCATAGTAACGCACCTTGACAAAGCTCTTGGGCAAGACGTGTTGAAGAAAGCGGTGGATGAATCTCTCGGCGGGTAGCGTGCAGAACTTGGTCAGGCCGGCATTGGTTGTGTAGCGGAAGGTGACCTGGTCATTCTCGACCTTGATGATGCGGCGATTGCAGAGAGCGACGCGAAAGATGTAGGGGGCGAGATATTTGAGAGCCGTGCGGCCATCGCCGACGGGGTTGCAATGCACAACCCAGTCTTGCTCCCATACTGAAGCGGGGATGTTGGCGAAGTCATCCGTCTTGCGCAAGGCATCACAGAACTTGGCGCGAAAGAGCTTGGAGAGCGCCTGGACGGGCAGCAAGAAATTCTTGCGGGCGGGCAACCACGTTTGTCCGTCGTCGGCTAACCCGCCCGCGGGAACAAGGTAATGCACATGAGGATGGTAAGATAAGTCACGCGCCCAGGTATGCAGAACGCCGACCAGGCCGAGCGTGCCGCCGACGAAACGCGGATCACGGGCCAATTGTTGAGCGGCGTCCGCCGAAGCGCGGAAGAGCGCATCATACACGAGCTTCTGGTGACTGCGCGCGACGGGTCGAAGCTGGCTGGGCAAAGTGAATGTGAGCATAAAGTAGGGCACGGGCAGTTGCCATTCGTATTGCTGTTCGAGCCAGCGTTGCGCGTTCTCATGTTGGCACTTGGGGCAGTGCCGGTTGCGGCACGAGTGATAGCGATAGAGCGTCTCGTGGCAGTCGGGGCAGGTGTAGACATGCCCGCCCAGTGCAGGCGTGCGGCAGCGCTCAATGGCACGCATCGTGCGGAGATGCTGCGGTGGTATCTTGCCATTGAACTTGGCGCGATAGGCTGGGCCGTAGGCGCGAAAGATGTCGGCAAGTTCGATCACAGCAGAGGTTGCATCACCCGATTGATCGCATCAGTGGCCAGCGCGTTCGCTTCGCGCGTCAGGTGGGTATAGCGCGCGGTGGTCTTGGGTGAGCTGTGACCGAGATAGGCTTGAATGAGGCGAAGATTGACGCCCGCTTCGAGCAGGTGCGTGGCGTAGGAATGACGCAGCGTGTGAACACTGGCGTGTTTCTGCACCCCGCTTTCTTGCAGTGCCGCTTTGAAGGCGCGTTGGACACCGCTCTCATCCATCGGCTGTGTGGCGGACGACATGGACACGCCCGCGCGGGTGGGCGCCGGAAAGAGCCACACGGTTTGCGTTACCTGCGCTGGGGCGGACGGCGGAACGCCGTCCGCTTGGAAAAGGCTGAGGCGTGGAAAATGCCTGAAAACGGCGCAGAATCCCCAGCGTCAGGTGCACGCTTTGTTGGGCGGGTGAATGTTTCTGGTAAATTACTTGCGCGACCGCACAGTGCGCGCGAGCGAAATATAGATTTGTCGCTGGCGCGCTCACGGCTACTGAATAAGCCCGATGATGTTACCGTCGGGGTCTCTTACACTTGCGATCAGTCCTCAGCTCACCGCTTTCTTCACGAGCGCGCTGATCCTTGCCTCTTCGGTGGCAGTCAACTCCTTCAGCGCGAAGACGACCGGCCACAGGGCGCCTTCGTCGAGGTTCGCCGTGTCGCTGAAGCCGAACGTCGCGTACCTCGTGTTGAACTTCTGCGCGCTTTGGAAGAAGCAGACGACCTTGCCGTCCTTGGCATACGCGGGCATCCCGTACCAGAGTCTCGGCGAGAGGGCTGGCGCGCTGGCTTTGATGATAGCATGGAGCCGCTTGCCCATGGCGCGATCCGGTTCCGGCATCTCGGCGATCTTCGCGAGCACGGCGCTTTCCCCGTCCGCCTTGTCTGCGCGCGGGCCGCGGCGCGCGGACGCCTTCAGCTCTTGGATGCGCTCCTTCATCGCGACTCGTTCCTCGTCCGTGAATCCCTTGAACTTCTTGTTGATCGCGGTGGTGCTCTTGGCGGACTTTTGCGTGTCCTTCTTTGGGCTCATAGAAACCTCCTTAAATAGTGATTGATTGTCGTTGAAGCAAAGTTTTCACCCACCCAAGATGGGTGGTTGCTATATTTTAGAACATTTATTCTAGACAGTCAAGAAGGAAATTGTCCGAATTAGCCGTCGTATGCCTTCTGCAGGTCGGCGACGATGATCTTTTGCATCTTGAGCATGGCGTCTGTCACTCGTTTGGATTTTTCAGGGTCAGGGTCACCCATCAACTCGCCCAACGATTAAGGATTCGTGCGGCGCGGTGATAGCGCACCCGCCCGCATCGCCACGCGCGACCCGCTAGCCGATGCGCCCGCGCAGCAATGTGCGAAAGCCGCCCGGCACGCGAAGCGTGCACGTAATCCAGAGTTGAACTAAGCCGGTTGGGGTGGGGTCCTGCTTTGGAATGCAAGCCCGACGCCCCCCGCGACGTGGGGCGCCAAGTCGTGCTCCTGAGGGATATTGTACTCCCAAAAGGTAAGGGGACACAAGTGGCCAATCGTGGTCAGCTGGGTTGAAGAGGCTAGTGGACGGCAGACTGAAGTGAAACAAGAGGCAGACAGGAGATATTTTCCGGCGAGCAGGCGAGCGGGACGGGCAGCGCAGTTTGGAAATCATCTCTCTACCGGGCCCCCGCCCCTCCATTCTCCCGAAAACAACCACGTCGCCAGCGTGCCCAGCCACTCAAACACCCGGCCCGCCCAACCGAAAGCCGCAATCAGAATCCCCAGCAGCGCCGGGCCGACCCACGTCAACGCCCAGAACTGCGGGGCGCACTGTCTGACGTTGGTACATTTCGCGGTCGGCCTGTGACGCGGCATCGCCCCTACGTTTCCTGGCGTGGTGTGAGGTTGAGCGGTAGTCTTGTGGGCGGCTCCTTTCTAGTTAATGGATCGTTCTGTCGGCGTTGTGGATAATCAATTCGGAACGTTGGTTCTGGCTAACGCGCCGCCCATATTTAACGGCGTCGCTTTTGCGCTCAAAGTGTCTGGATGCGCGGTCTGCGCCACTTTTTATCACGTCCCATCCACCGTCGGGGTTGGGGACGACGTGATATGATTTCCCATTGATAGTGGCTTTCGCTCTGTCTGTGACAGTAACCGAAACCTTTCGACCTGTGTTCATGTAATTCTTCGCATGGCTTGCCTCGTTCGTCCGCAAAGTCCGAGAGACTGGCAAGGCATAATCTGTAGCTTGACTAAAGTCATTCGCGAATAGAGCCAATTGTGTCTCTTGGGGTTTATCGAGTGGCAATTCTGACATGCCTGTTGTTCTGGCTGCTGCACAGACTTCACCCCAACTGACAAAGTAATTGTCAAAGTATTCAATCGGGTATTTACTGAGTGCGGCAACTTGAGCACGCGTGGGGAGTCGCCCAAGTTGTTGCGCAATCCGTTTCACGTCGAGTTGAAGCACTTTTTTGCTGACCTGGTACGCCTGCTTGGGCAAACGCGGAACCGGACTGTTCTTTGCAGTAGGAATAGTGTCTTTCTTGCCGAATGGGTCTATACCTTGGCTTAATTCCTCATGTCGCCGCAAAGCCAGCTCGTGGTACTGTTTGGACAATTCGATGCCGATATATCCTCTGCCAAGTTGTTGCGCTGTCAGAGTTGAAGTGCCAGCTCCGTTGAAACAATCCAGAACGACTTCACCAGGATTGGTAAACAAGGAAATGAGCCGATGCATCAAGGTAGGTGGAAGTTGACAAGGATGATCTACACGTCGGCTGTTGTGCTTGAGCCGATGAATGTCATACCAGAGATCGGTTAGCTCGCCTCGGTCGCTTATTCCATTTTTGCGTCGCTCTGAGATGCAACTGCTCCTGGAACAAAAGAATTCTGCTAAAGGTGAAAGGCTCTCTCTTTCAAGTAGGGTTCTCTCAGCATCGTGTAAGCCAGGTAGAGGTCTCGGTTCGCCTTTGGAAAAGCAAAGGATCGAGTAATGAGACGGCATGATCATGCGGACTGGAAAGCCTAACGCATCCCACACTATCCACGCTTGATACTTGAGAATTGAAGCGAGATGCTGATAGTGTCGAATTGCCCACAGCGGAATATTCAAAATGGCGCAAGTTCTGCCTGGCTTCAAGACTCTGGCTAACTCTGATAACCATTCATCACACCAAGCAAAATACTCACGCAATTCTAAAGCATCGTTATATCCGTCGTATTTTTTCTCCAAGTTGTATGGTGGGTCAGCAAAGCAAAAGTCAACTGAATTATCAGGCATTGACTTGAGCACTTGCAGACAATCGGCATTGACAAGTTGCGAACGCGACGGGGGAACGACTTTCGGCAACTGAAACAATGCTCGCTGCTCTAATGCCGCTGGGGTTTCGGGTTTGGGGACAAGGTCAGCACATTTGGTAAGATCAATCACTTCAAGTGCGGTATAAGGCTCGACTCCGAAAAGGTCGCAAAGCCTGTCTACTATCGGACAAATGTCGCCACTGCCATCAATCTCAACATCACGCCACACATCGGATACTAGTGTGCCATATTCGTGATAGAGATGTTTTTTGCCGCCATAGTCCTTTGTGGTCTTGCCGCAAGCTGGACAATAGGAATACTTGATGCGGGTTTTGGTATGCCGGAGCGAGCCTTGATAGCGCGTGAGCACAAGTAGCGCTACATGGCGTGCTTGCAGTTGCCCATCTTGTGTGTTAATGCTGGGTGTTGATGTTTTGATCGCAACCCACAGTTGAAATCTCAAAGAGGACTCTAAATAGGGCTGCAATCGCGCGACATCAGGCGGGGTAGTCAATATGCATATCGTTGATTCTTCATTTGATCGAGCACAAAAATCGGCGATTTGGTGAAAAGCAGTTTGTGAGCGGGACGCATCTTGATCGGTTCGCCCTGATGGAAGATGGAATAAATAGACTTTGGGTTCTTCATTGTAAAGATTTCCAAGTTCTTGTAACTGGAAAGCTACGGTTGTATGCTCTTGTAATCTCTTACTGTTCTCGCTCAAATGCGTCATTCTGTCATTCCTTGGAGCCTATAAGCTATGACTGTTCACGGAT
>Ga0315268_10009138_pt1 | contig 10308 bp, 8 predicted proteins | sample C1_top_MG_FD_204535 | JGI IMG/M metagenome (GOLD analysis project Ga0315268, IMG submission 204535) | Sediment microbial communities from Yellowstone Lake, YNP, Wyoming, USA - C1_top | ecosystem: Environmental > Aquatic > Freshwater > Lake > Sediment | place: USA: Wyoming | collected 2017-08-01 | reverse complement strand
CCTGATCTAGTTCGACGAATTCGGACTGATGAAGGCCATCACCCGCAGTGAGCGCAACATCGCCCACCGCCTGATCGAGGAGTTCATGCTGGCGGCCAACGAGAGCGTGGCGTCCTACCTCGAGCGCAAGGACGTGGCCTCGCTTTACCGCATCCACGAGAAGCCCGACCCGAAGAAGGTGTACGAATTCGAAAACATCGCCGCCGCCTTCGGCTATTCACTCGGCGTGGGCGCCATCCCGGTGCGGCGCTTTTCCTACACCGACCAGCGCCGCCCCGGACGCGGCCCCGGCCCCCGCACTCGCACCGGGCAGCGCCGCCAGGAAATCGAACTGCCCGAAGATGTGCCCATCACCCCGCACATGTACCAGAAGCTGACGCAGAAGATCGCCGGCAAACCCGAAGAGCGGATTCTCTCCTATCTCATGCTGCGCTCGCTGAAGCAGGCGCGCTATTCGGAGCAGAACGCCGGACACTTCGCGCTGGCGGCGCCCACCTACACCCATTTCACCTCGCCCATCCGGCGCTATCCGGACCTGGTCGTGCACCGGATTCTGAAGGAGGTGCTGCGCGATTCCGCCGAGCAGCAGGAGGGCGTGGTTCCGGTCGGCGCCGGCACGCTGAGCGAAAAGCAGGGCGCGTGGGCGCAGCGGAGTCTTCAGTCGCCGGTGGTCAGCCGTCAGGAGAAGCAGGTATTGCCGTGGAGCAAAGGTTCGCCGAAGCGGGCCGGATATCGAGATCAACACGGGTCAGAGGCCCGTGCCACCCCGGCCCAGGAAGGCCCTGTCGCGCCGCAGGTGCTGCACGATATCGCCGAGGAATCTTCCCAGGCCGAGCGCCGCGCCGACGACGCCGAGCGCGAACTGATGGACTGGAAGAAGATCAAGTTCATGCAGGAGCGCATCGGCGAAGAGTTCGAGGGCCTGATTATCAGCGTCACCAAGTTCGGCTTGTTCGTCGAACTGAAGGACCTGTTCATCGAAGGCCTGGTGCCCCTTTCTTCCCTCACCGACGACCTTTACGTCTACCACGACGGCAGCAAGCAGATCATTGGCGAGCGCTCCAAAAAGACCTATACGCTGGGCCACACCGTCCGCGTGCTCGTGGATCGCATCGACCGCATGCAGAAGAAAATCCAGTTTGCCCTGGTCGAGGAGCGCCCCCCGCGCGCCCAGCGGCGGCACCGCAGAGCGTAGCCTTCCAAAGACCCATTTACCATCCGGTCAACCCCGCGCCTGCAGCTACTCTCTAACCGAGCTGACGAGGTATTCACCATGTGGGTCCTTTCGGCCATTTTTCTTGCCCTGTGGGTGCTGAGCATTCATTTCTACTTTCCGGTGCTGCTGATCCTGGCGCTGTTTGCCGGCCTGCTGATCACCGCCGGGCTGGCCATGATCCCCGCCGAAAAACGAACCCAGCCCTGAGTGTGTGGCCCGGCTCTCCGGTCCGGGTACGCGGGTCGAACCCCCGCGCCACACAGGCAGTGGGGATGTAACATGAGTCCGTGCTGGAGAAACTGGTCAGCTACGTCCGCGGCCACGCGCTGTTGCGCCCGGGCGACCGCGTCGGGGTAGCGGTCTCGGGCGGGGCCGATTCGGTCGCCCTGCTGCGCCTGCTGCTGGAAGCGCGCCAGCAACTCGGGATCGTGCTCTCGGTCGTCCACTTCAACCACAAAATTCGAGGCGCCGAGGCCGAGGCCGACGAAGCTTTCGTGGGCGATCTGGCCCGCCGCTTCGATCTTCGGTTTCACTGCGGCTCGGCGGACACGCCCGGCTATGCCGCCGCCAACAAGCTGTCGCTGGAAGCCGCGGGGCGCGAACTGCGATACCAGTTTTTCGCGCGACTGTTGAGTTCGCCGGCCATGCGCACGCCGCCTTCCCGCGAGAGGGAAAGTGACCTGGACAAGATTGCCACCGCCCACACCCGCGACGATCAGGCCGAAACCGTGCTGCTGCGCTTCCTGCGTGGCGCCGGCACACGCGGCCTGGCGGGCATCTATCCCGAACTGCGCGCCGGCGTCGTTCGTCCCCTGCTGGAATCCACGCACGCGGAACTTGGCTCGTACTTGGACGCCGTCCACCAGCCCTGGCGGGAAGACGCCACCAACCGCGAGGTCAGCTACGCCCGCAACCGCGTGCGCCACCAGTTGCTGCCGCTGCTCCGCCGCGACTACAACCCGGCGCTCGACCAGGTGCTGGCGGAAACCGCGGAAATCGCGCGCGCTGAAGAGGAGTACTGGGCCGGCGAAGTCAGGCGTATTCTGCCGCAAGTTCTCGCCGCCGAGCGCCGACCGCCGGCCGCCGACTGCCCGGCCCTGTTGGCCCAGCCCCTCGCCCTGCAGCGCCGCCTCATCCGTGCCGCCGCGGAGATGGCAGGTGTCCGCCTCAACTTCCACCACGTTGACCAGGTCCTCGGGCTGGCCGCTTTGCCGGCCACAAAGTCGGAAAAGGGGTTGCAATTGCCGGGGGGCTGGCAAGCTGTGCGCGGCGGCCAGGAACTGTGGTTCCGCCGCAGGTGTCAATCGGAAAAAAAGCCGGGTGAATACGACTGCCCTTTGCCGGTACCGGGGCAAGTGGAGGTTGCCGGCAGAACGATACGGGCAGCATTGCTGAGCGGCGAAGGAATGGCAATCGCGGGCGAGGGCGCCCGCGCCACAAGAGTCCTGCTCGAGGCTGCGCTGGCCGAACCCGGGCTGCGCGTGCGCAACTGGCGGCCCGGCGACCGCTATCAGCCGGCGCACACCGCCGCGCCAAAAAAGATAAAGGAGCTGCTGCAGGCGCCGCACATTCCGCGCGCGCAGAAGCCCTTCTGGCCGGTGGTGGTCAGCGGCGGCGAGATCGTGTGGGTGCCGGGCTTTCCCCCGCCGGAGCCTTGCCGGCCCGGGAAAGCGGCCGCAACCGCGCTCCTGCTGGAAGAAGTTCCTCATGGGCACAGCGAGGGAAACGGGCCATAATGTCGGTACCCCACATGGGCCCGCCCCTGGCAGATGTGGGCCAAGCGAGGTTCACCGTGACCGAAGCAGCGCAACCGCAGGCGCCCACCGTGGTGATCGGCGCGGAGCAGATTCGCGACCGCATTCGCCAGCTCGCCCGGCAGATCTCCGATGACTACCGCGGCACCACCTTGTATTGCGTGGGCGTGCTGGAGGATGGTTTCATCTTCATGGCCGATCTGGTCCGCGAACTCGACGTCGCGGTGATTTGCCAGTTCATCAAGCCCGAGCACCAGGAAATTCCCCAGGGCGCCGGCACCGCCACCGAAATTTTTTTCAGCCCCGAGGTCAACGTGCCAGGCGCCCACGTGCTGCTGGTCCAGGGATTGGTGGAGACCGGCATCACCAGCGAGTTCCTGATGCGCAACCTGCTGGCCCGCGGCGCCGCCTCGGTGAAGCTGGCCGCCCTGCTGGACCGCCCTTCTTCCCGGCGCATTTCCTTGCAGCCGGAATATGTCGGGTTCACCGTCGACGACCGTTACGTTTTCGGCTACGGACTGGGGGCGCCCGAGCTCAGCCGCAATTTGCCGTACGTGGCCAGCCGCAGTCAGGGGGCTTCGGTTTCCGGATAGCGGCAAGTCCGCGCTGTTGCATGTTCAAGACCATGGCGAGGGCACGTTCCTCCCCGGCAACATCTCGAACGGCCCTGCACAAATTTGCACCTGCGGGCGGAAGTTTTGTCTCTGGAACGGGTTAGAATAGATATGGAGCGGGGGGCAAAAAGGCGAGACGGTTCACGTTGCCGGGCATCTAACTCGTGGAAGCTTGTTTTGCAAGCGTCATTTTGCGCCTGCTCCGATGGGAAGAGGAGTTTCTGAGTGAATTCGACAGTCAAGACGGTGGTGTTCTGGCTGGTGATCGTCCTCTCTGGCGTGCTGCTCTGGCAGGTGGTCAAGGCGGGCGGCGGTGGGGCCAAGGAGAAGGAAATCAACTTCTCCGAGTTTATGTCCCAGGTGGACCAAAGCAATATCCAGGACGTCACCATCACCGGCACCGAGGTGCACGGCAAGTTCCGCAACGAGAAAACGCAGTTCCACACCACCGTCCCGGCCAACTATCCCGACATGTACAAGACCCTTCAGCAGAAGGGCGTAAACATCACCGTTAAGGACGTGCAGAGCGGCAGTTGGCCGACCTGGCTGCTGAACCTCGCTCCCCTGATTCTGCTCGGCGCGCTGTGGTTCATCATGATTCGCCAGATGCAGACGGGCGGCAACAAGGCGCTCTCCTTCGGCAAGAGCCGCGCCCGGCTGCTCTCGATGCAGCAGAAGAAGGTCACCTTCAAGGACGTGGCCGGGGTGGACGAGGCCAAGGAAGAGCTGCGCGAAATCATCGAGTTCCTGCGCGAGGCGCAGAAGTTCCAGAAGCTGGGCGGACGCATCCCCAAAGGCGTGCTGCTGGTGGGGCCTCCGGGCACGGGCAAGACGCTGCTGGCCCGCGCGGTGGCGGGCGAAGCCAACGTCCCGTTCTTCTCTATTTCCGGCTCCGACTTCGTAGAGATGTTTGTCGGGGTGGGCGCCAGCCGCGTCCGCGACCTGTTCGAGCAGGGCAAGAAGAACGCACCCTGCATCATCTTTATTGACGAAATTGACGCCGTGGGCCGCCATCGCGGCGCCGGCCTGGGCGGCGGTCACGACGAGCGCGAGCAGACCCTGAACCAGTTGCTGGTGGAGATGGACGGCTTCGAATCGAACGAAGGCGTCATCCTCATCGCCGCCACCAACCGTCCCGACGTGCTCGATCCGGCGCTGCTGCGCCCCGGCCGCTTCGATCGCCGGGTGGTGGTGCCGCGCCCCGACGTCCGCGGCCGCGAGGAAATCCTGCGCGTCCACACCCGCAAGATTCCCATCTCCGACGACGTGGATCTTTCCGTGCTGGCCCGCGGCACGCCCGGCTTCTCCGGCGCCGACCTGGCCAACATGGTGAACGAGGGCGCGCTGCTGGCCGCCCGCTCCAATCGCAAGACGGTCGCCATGTACGACATGGAGCTGGCCAAGGACAAAGTCCTGATGGGCGCCGAGCGCAAGAGCATGCTGCTTTCGGAAGAGGAAAAGCGGGTCACCGCCTACCACGAGGGCGGGCATGCGCTGGTGGCGGTGCTGCGCGACGATTCCGATCCCCTGCACAAGGTCACCATCATCCCGCGCGGCATGGCCCTGGGCGTGACCATGCAGTTGCCCATCGACGACAAGCACACCTATCGCAAGACCTATCTCGAAACCCGTTTGGCCATCATGATGGGCGGCCGCGTGGCCGAGGAGCTGTTCCTCAACACCATGACCACCGGCGCCGGCAACGACATCGAGCAGGCCACCGAGCTGGCCCGCAAGATGGTCTGCGAGTTCGGCATGAGCGACCTCGGCCCGCTCACCTTCGGCAAGAAGGAAGAGCAGATCTTCCTGGGCCGCGAGATCGCGCAGCACCGCGACTACAGCGAGGCCACCGCCATCAAGATCGACCAGGAAGTCCGCCGCTTCGTGGACGCGGGCTATAAGTCGGCGGTGGAGATCCTGAGCAACAACCGCGAAACCCTGCACAGGGTCGCGCAGGCCCTGCTGGAGCGCGAGGTGCTGGACGCCAACGAGATCAAGATGATCATCGAGGGCAAGGCGCTTCCGGCCAAGCCGCCCGCTGCCCCGCACGATGAAGGCGGCATGCAGCAGGTGCTGAAGCCGGCTCCGGGCGGCGCGCAGCCGGGCGTGGTGCCGGGCGAGCGCCCCACGCCGGCGTAAGAGCAGTAGTTAGTAATTAGTGATTAGTGATTAGCAGGGCGGCCTGGCAGCCGCCCTTGATTTTTGCGGGTGATGGCGCGCGACATTGAAACCGCAAAGGGCGCAAAGGGACGCAAAGGAGTTCTATTTTGCGTCCTTTGCGCGCCTTCGCGTGCTTTGCGGTTCAGTGTTTTCGGCCTACTGGGTCACTTCGCCAGCGCCCCCAGCGCGTCGCGAAACATCTCGTCAAAAGATCCGCTCCGCCTTACGCCGTCCAGCGCCCGCTCCGCCGCCGCGCGCTGATAGCCCAGATTCACCAGCGCCGAGAGCACATCTTCCTCGACCGGCGTCGCCGCCACCGCGGCCGGCGCCGCGCCGAAGCCATCCAGCTTGTCGCGCAACTCCAGGACCATGCGCTCGGCGGTTTTCTTGCCGATGCCCGGGATGCGGGTGAGCCGCGCCGTGTCGTTGCCGCGAATAGCCGTAACCATGTCGCGCGCCGGCATGCCGCTCAGGATGGTGATCGCCAGCTTGGGCCCGATGCCGCCCACGGAAATCAGCTTCTCGAACAACTGTTTCTCTTCCGCGCGCAGGAAACCGAACAGCGCCAGCGCGTCCTCGCGCACGTGGGTGTGGATGTGCAGAGCAATCTCGGCGCCGGGCGCGGGCAGGTCGGAAAAGGTGGGCACGCTGATGGTGACGTCGTAGCCGACCCCGCCGGCTTCCACGATGGCCTGGTTGGGATGCTTGGCGATCAGTTTCCCGCGCAGATGGGCAATCATCGCCGCCATTGTAGCCGCAGATGGACCCGGATCAACCCCGGATTCTCGGGCTGACGGCCTCGCGAAATTCGTGCCGGCCTCCCCCTCGCTGCGCTCGGGGTCGGGCTGAAGGGGGTCTGGCGCGGTGATCCCAAAGCTTACGCATTGGGCTGACAAATCGTGCCGGGCTCGCTGCGCTCGCGCTGAATTACGCGTGGCTCACGCTGAACTACGCTTGCGCTCGCTCGCTGAATCAGAGCAGTTCCGAAGAAGCTGTACCCCAGAAGCGCGCGGGGCCGAAAAGCAGGTCCCTCGCTCGGACGCGCGAACCCGCACGCCAAAACCGGGCGTGCTGGGTTCTGCGCGCGTCCTCGGCTCGGGATGACACTGCTTTGGGTACAGCCAGTCTGAAACTGTTCTAGTGACGAGCCCTCGCGTCGTGCCTACGGCACTCGCGATGGCATCCGGCACTTTTCCCAGCACTGCCGTGCTGGGCTGCCAGCGTACGTCCCTGCGGGACTGCGCGGGCGAGGGCGCCCGCGGTACATCGGCACGCTTGCGCGCTGAAGCGGAAACTGAGCTTGCTCAGGCCGCGCGGCCGATCTCGGTGAGGGCAAGGACGGCGAGCTCCAGGCGGTCGCGGCTGCCGGTCTTATTGAAGATGGATTGCAGGTGGCGCTTGACGGTGTTTTCGCTGATCTTGAGTTCCTGGGCGATGTCTTTGTTCTTCAGGCCGCGGGCGACCAGGGCGGCGATCTGGCGCTCGCGCTCGGAGAGGCGGCGCATGCTGCTGGCCTGCTGCGGCGCCTCGCGGCTCTCGCCCGCCATGGTGTTGAGCACCTGCTGCGCGATGTCTTCGGTGAAGGCCAATTCGCCGTTGGCGACGGCGCGGATGGCGGCAAACAGGCGCTCCGGACCCTCGCCCTTCAGCACCAGCCCGCGCGCCCCCAGGCGCACCACCTGGACGTAGTCGGGCTCGCTCTCCGACCCGGTGAGCACGACGGAGGCCACGCGGCTGCCGGCGCGGTCCAGGGTGCGCAGCACTTCGAAGCCGTCGCCGCCGGGCATGAACAGGTCCAGCACCAGCACCTCGGGATGCGCCTGGTTCACGATTTCCAGGGTCTCGGCGCCGGTGCCGGCCTTGCCCACCACCTCGAAGTCCTTCTGGGTGTCGAGCAGCGCGGCCAGGGACTCACGCAACACGGCGTGGTCGTCGGCAATCACGATGGGGATTTTCCTGGCCATTAACTAAATGGTACACACCGGCGAAGTCATTTTCCAACCGCAGTATTGGGATGTAAGTGGCCGGTTGCGGGATTGCCGGATGGGCGGGGCCGCCAACGTGGTATATTCCGCTCGACCGGGAGTCGTCAGTCTTCGGTCTTCCGTCGTCAGGACGGGAGCCCCAGGCGTGTGAGCGGACACGCCAACGCCTGAACCGTCTTGCCTGAAGACTGACGACTGAAGACTGACGACCACGCCAGGAGGCTTGCTGTGACCGTCGACGAGGAACTCAACCTTCTCGACGAAGCCGTGCGCCGGCTCAAGGTCGAGTACGACGTGTATTTCGGCGGCGGCTCCAAGAAACCGCCGGCCGACACGGAATGGCGCGTCCAGAGCCTGGTGAAGAAATACAGCGATTCGGCCAAGCTCAGCTTCCCGCAGCGCTTCAAGTACAACACCATCGTGCAGCGCTATGCCCTCTACAGCGACCTGTGGCGGCAGAAGCTGAAGATCAAGGAAGAAGGCTACCGCCGGCCGCAGGACGCCATGCTCGGCATCCAGGGGATGCGGCGGGAAGAAGAGCAGGCGGCAGCGGCGGCGCTGGAAGGCGGCGCGCCCGAGGAACCGTTCAAAATCCACTGTGCCGATGCCGACGCCGACCACGAAGCGGTGCGCACCCTGTTCAACGCCATGCTGGAAGCCAAGAAGAAAACCGGACAGCCGGCCGATGCCAGCAGCTTCGATTCCTTCAAAACCTTCGTGAAAAAGAAGACCGAGCAAATCCGGGGCGAGTACCGCTGCGAGCGCGTGGAGTATTCCGTCGAGGTGCAGGACGGGCAGGTGAGGCTGAAGGCGAAAGCGAAAAACAGTTCATAGTTGCTGGTTTCTGGTTGTTGGTTGTGGAGCGCCGAGACTGATTCGGCGCTCTTTTCTGAATTTGCTGGTTTGCCGATTTGGCGAAGGCCGGAGATGGCGGCAGCACGCGTAGCGTGCGGAACAATTTAGCCCCGGGCGTCAGCCCGGGGGCACAGGCAGAATGCGGAAGAAGCCCGCGCAGCGGGCGTAAGAGTGCAGCTTGATGGATTCTTTCGCCCGCTACGCGGGCTTGGCCATGGTTCGGCGCATACCCACGGCTTGCGCCGTGGGCTACATTCTTTCGCCGCCTGCGGCGGCTGGCGAGGCGGTGCAAGCGAACTTACACCGGACCGCGGATTTGCGCGGATCAACGCGGATCAGAAGAATGGTGAAGAATCCGCGTTGATCCGCGTTAATCCGCGGCTGCTTTTTTTATACGGTCAGAATCACGCATTTCAGGTAAGCGGTTTCCGGGACGGAGAGCAGCACGGGATGGTCCCTGGCCTGGGCGCGCTTCTCCAGCAGGCGCGCGCTGCGGCGGGCGTCGGAGGCGGCGGCGCGCAGCATGTCGAGGAAATCCTGTTCGCCGACGTGGAAGGAGCAGGAGCAGGTGACCAGCACGCCGCCGGGACGAAGCATCTTCAGGGCGCGCAGGTTCAGTTCCTTGTAGCCGCGCAGCGCCGTAGGCAGCGCCTTGTGTGATTTGGCGAACGCCGGCGGATCGAGCACGATGGTGTCGTACTGGCGTCCGGCGGCGGCGTAATCCTTCAGCAGGTCGAAGGCGTTGGCCTCGATCCATTCGACCTCCCCGGCGCGGTGGTGAGCGGCATTGAGCTTCTCGTTCTGCTCGGCGGCTTCCAGCGCCGGACGCGAACTGTCCACGGCGGTTACCTGCGGGCAGACACGCGCCAGGTGCAGCGCAAACCCGCCCTGGTAACAGAACACGTCGAGCGCGCCGCCATGAGCGTAAGCGGCCGCGGCGGCGTAGTTCTCGCGCTGGTCGAGGAAGGCGCCGGTCTTCTGTCCGGCGAGCGCGTGGAACTGGAAGCGCACCCCGTTCATGGTGATAATGCCGGAATCCTTTTCCCCGTAGACCAGCGCTTCGGGGCGCGGCGGCAACTGCTCCAGTTCGCGGATGCGCGGGTCCACGCGCTCCACCACCCCCGCGGGATGCAACTCCTCGAGCAGCGTACGCAGCACCGCGTCGCGCAGATCGGCGCGGTCCATGGCCTGGGTGAGAGCCTGGAACGACAGCACGTCCTGGTAGCGGTCCACGATCAGGCCGGGGAGAAAGTCGGCCTCGCTGAAGACCAGGCGGCAGGCGTCGGTGTCGCGCACCACGCGCGCGCGGTAGGCGATGGCGGCCAGCAGGCGATTGCGGATGAGCGCCGGAAGAGCGTCTTCGGCCAGCGGAACGGGCGCGAGCATGCGCAGCGCGATCTGCGACGTGCTGCTGTAGAGGGCGCTGCCGAGAAAATCGCCGTGTTCATCGTTGACCCCCACCAGCGATCCGGGCGCAAGGCGGTCCTGCGACCCCGCGGTTGCCCACCCTGTCGCGCCAACCCCGGGCGCGACAAGGGTGGGGCAACCAGCGGGCGCGACCGCGCGCAGGTCAGAGCGGTACACCCAGGCGTGGCCGCGGCGCACGCGGGCCGCGGCACGCCAGTTCACGATCAGCGAAGGCAATGGGGGACTCCAGCGCCGGCCTTTACTGTCCGGCCGGCGGACTTGCGGTTTCCGCCGGGACGGCCGGCTCCTGCCTGGGG
>Ga0315268_10009137_pt1 | contig 10309 bp, 10 predicted proteins | sample C1_top_MG_FD_204535 | JGI IMG/M metagenome (GOLD analysis project Ga0315268, IMG submission 204535) | Sediment microbial communities from Yellowstone Lake, YNP, Wyoming, USA - C1_top | ecosystem: Environmental > Aquatic > Freshwater > Lake > Sediment | place: USA: Wyoming | collected 2017-08-01 | reverse complement strand
TCAAAAAAACGACCTGGGCAGGGTTGTTCGAGTGCGTCTCGGTTACAGTTGTTTAGGTGCGTGGTGCGGTCAAAATTGCCTCTTGACTTTTACCGCACTCTCGTATCAACTATCTGTGGCGTCGCCACTGGGATAATGGCTTAACTCTAGCGGTATAGGGCAGCTCGAATGCGCGCTGCCGCGCCCGAAGCCAGCGGGTCACCGTGACCCACGCACAACACCTCGGCGTCCAATTCCGCCAAGCGGCGGAGCGATGCCTGGTGTTGCTTCGGGTTCAGCGTGAAACCTTTCCAGCCCAGCATAAAGCTCGGCCAGGTGCAAATCGCATCGCCGGCGATGAGAGCACGCCGCTCGGGCCAGTAAAAGGCCAGGTGGCCGGGCGAGTGCCCTGGCGCGAACAAGACTTGCACGGGACCAACTCGGTCGCCCTCGTGGACGAAATGATCAACATTGACCGGAACGTGCTTGGCGATGTCGAGGTTCAGCCCGATCTGCAAAGGATAGGCGCGATACGGGGGATAGGGTAGTATGGAAACCGGCTGCGCCCTGCGGTCGCGGGAGATGATGTCGGCTTCCCACTCGTGCGCGTACACCGGCGCCCCGGTCAGCTCTTTCAGCCTGGCCAGGCCGCCCAGATGTGAGCGATGGGCATGCGTTAAGATGATGTGCTTGATATCTTGCACCGTCTTGCCGATCGCCTGGAGTTGGGTCAAGATGCGTCTAGCGTCCACGTCAAATAACGTGTCAATCAGAGTCAGTTCGTTCCCATTATCAAGCAAGAAAGCGTGAACGTAACCACCCTGGCTTTGCCCCATGCTATAGAGCCCGGGCGTTGGTTCCATGTCTACCTCCCTTTTCTCAGTATCAAGGCCCGCATCGCTCTGCAATAGAGGTGCGGGTTTGTAGCTTCTGAGAAAGCCGCTATAGATTTGTGTGAGTTGGTTGGATGGAAATGTTGCGGAAAAGATGACTGCTGGAAACGAGCTGGGGGCGTGAAACTTACCCCACGTGGTAGCAGTCCTTGGCTGCCAGGATTGTACCTGATTATGGGCAGTTTGTAAAGCGATTGCAGGTGACGCTTGACGTTCAAGCGCCTCTTGGGTATACTGGTTTCCATCGCTTTTGCCAAGGAAGCGATTCCCACAACTATCAACAACTTGTGAGGGCTGAATGATACAGAGGGCGGGTTTGTTCATGGGTACGTTCTTTGCTATCGTCTTGCTTTCCACCGTGGCGTCACACACACAGGCCCAGTCGGCAGAGCTGGTTGTCTTGGATCGAAACAAGGCGACGGTGACGAGGTTTGTTGACGGCGACTCGATCCAGCTTCGGGTCAAGTTGCAGAACCGCATCACGCAATCGGCCCGCGTGGTCTTTGTCGTGGGTTCAGAGGCAACCACAGTTGCCGAATGCGCCGTTCAAGTCAATGGAACAGGTTGCGACACCGAACTTATCGTGAGTTTGGGCTGGTACTGGGACAAGAGCGGGCAGCCCAACCGTGAGCGGACGATCCGCGCCCTTGTGGATGGCGAGCCTGTCGCGACAACTCGAGTTCAGATCTCGCCTCGGCCAATTGTGCTAGCGCACGGCTTTATTTCAAGCGCAGATGCCTGGGCCGCTTACCTCGGCCCGAATGGTTACCTGGCCTCGATGGGATTGCAGGGGTTCGCGGTGGGTGACGGTCAGGTCGAGGGCAAATTCAGCACGGGCAGCATCACCGATCCCACGGGCAAAACCAACACCATCGCCCAGAATGCCGAAATCCTGGCGCGTTACATTTCCAACGTCAAAAAGCTGACGGGCGCTCAACAGGTGGATATTGTGGGGCATAGCATGGGCGGCCTGATTTCACGCTACTATATTGACCGCCTCATGACGGAGCGCGACGTCGCTCAATTGATCATGCTCGGCACTCCGCAAAATGGTTCGGATTGCGCCAACTTGCCAGCGGCTCTGGATCTGTATTTGCCGGCCTCGCTCGAAATCAGGCCGAGCTATATTCGAGATATTTTCAACTCGCAGATCACGCGTCGGCGCGGTGTGCCGTTTTACGCTATGGCGGGCACATCCATACTTGAACCTTTCAAGTCACCCTGCACAGATGTTCCATCTGACATCGCCGTCTCACTCGGCAGCGCGCACGGCATCAGCCTCTCCTTGACAACGCTTCCCCTGCTTCACACCGACCTGAACACGTCAAAGCAAGTTTTTGAGACCTTTGTCAAACCCTTGCTTCAACATACAGCAGAAGAGTTTCCCACACAACCTGACCCAACTCCTGCTGTCCAGGATCAACCAACATTGCAATTCACACACATCTACACGGGTCACGTGGACGCAGGTGGCAGCCAGGAAGAGACTGTCAATATTGACCAGGTCGCCGTCGCCAGTTTTGCGCTTTACGATCCGACCCGTTCACTCACGGTGACTGTGCGCGGCGCAAGTGGCAACGTCATCGTGCTGGACGCGGTCAGAAACGGACTGATCGTCGTAGATGATCCTGCCACGCTGGTCTATCTGGGTTACGGCTTTCAAAATCCCCGGCCTGGTCCGTGGCGGATCACCCTTGCCGCGACAACCAAGCCCCCCCCACAAGGCGCAGACTTTGCTCTCACGGCTCAGCTTCGAGGAGGCGCTCTTCTTAAAGCTCAGACCAGCACGCTGTTGCCTCAACTCAACGAGCCTGTGGAGTTGACCGCTCGACTGGAACTGGCAGGGCAAGCGTTGTCGATTCGCGAGGCCAAGGCGCTTATCCGCCGTCCTGATGGCATACCAGAAACGGTGCCTTTGAGCGCCAGCGGTGACGAATGGAAAGCCACTTTTAGACCCACGTCGCCTGGTGTGTATGGCATCAACATTCAAGTGAGCGGGGCCGCTCCCGATGGCAGTTCGCTTGAGCGAGAAGCATTTCTCTCGGTACAAGGTCAGCCCGCAGCCAGTCAAGTGGCCGGTAGCCAACGTCTGATCGCTGCGGTCGGCCTCGTTGTCCTGGCTGCAATCCTTGCCCTGATCTTTTTGTCCATCAGACGACGCGCGCACAAAGCACAAGTCAAGAGATAGTAAAAGTCAGATGATATATAATCCCGTCGTTATGGCCGACCAGGTACAGTTCGCCTCCCTGGTCTTCGCTGAACGAACTGGGCTGCAAGTCTACGCGTGTTCGTTCCACTGTCTCCCATGCCCCAGCTTGATTTCGCTCCACCGTCCACACGATGCCACTACAGTAATCGGCGAAAAAATACAGGCCGTCCAGCCGCGGGTATCTTGCGCCGCGATAGACGTAGCCGCCCGTCACAGAGCATCCGTTGCTGTGACTATATTCCGCCACCGGCATGGTCAGTCCAGGTTGTTCGCAGCCACGATCGGGATTGAAGCAGTGGTGGTACTGCTATTGGACACGATATTGTTGGCGAACTCGATTTCGCAGGGACGACGCCCCACAAATGGCCTGATTTTGATATGGTTATCCCACTTGGGAGGCAAAATTCGCCTTGCAATCGAGAGCGTGCCCCGCAAAAATCAGTTCGCCAACAGTATCATGTGCAATAGGAGCACCTGTCGTTCACCATACCGATGAGCCAACGTTGCTTCAACATGTCCACCGATTCACTCAGACGGAGGCCCAGGTCTTTACCGATGAATGGCGCGGCTACGATCACATCATTCGGCCCCATGCCACGGTGTGTCATGACCGGAGAGAATGGGCCCGTGATGATGATGGTGATGGAATCCGCGAAGTCCACACCAACACGGCAGAAGGTATGTGGACCTCCGTCCGCAATTTCCTTCGCCCCTTTCGCGGTGTTCACAAGCGCTACCTGAGTGGCTACGTCGCCATGTGCGAGTTCAGCATCAATCTCGACTGCGTCTCGCCCAAGTTCATCTCGGCTCTAGTTGCTTTGCACTTGTGTTCAACATGAGCCAATAACTCTTACCTCTCGCCATGCCGCTGGCGATGAGTACATTGTACGGACGCCAAGAATTCCCCTGAAAACGCTTTGCGATCCCCCCAAGAGGACCTACTCGGCTGGCGGCTTGGTGCGAGATGAATTTGAGCTACCTATTGTGCCAGTTGAATTTCGAAGGTGATAGATTGGCTCATCTTGTCTCCATTGGCAGGGTGGACGGTGACTTGCAGAGTATGATGGCCGCTCTGAATGGGTTTGCCGCTGGGCCAGGTGTTGTGATAGTCTGCAAAGACCCATGCATTGCAATTCGATTGACTATCGCCAAAAGCGCAGTATGGCGGATTGTTCTCGGTGCGGCGATAAACTTCTCCGCTGTTATCTGTGATGCGGAAATCAACCGACTTTATCCCCGCTCCGTCTTTCTTGCCTACATCCGGATCATGTGCTTTAACCTGGAACCACACTTGTGTACGCGCTGCCGGCGCATAATCGGGATAGATGATCTGTGCTGTGAACGGGCCTGGTATAGCCTGAACAAGAAGCCGTGGCGGTGTTGGAGAGGGCAGCGGAGGTCTAGTGGGCAGAACAGGTCTGGCCGTTGGAGTAGGAAGGGGCGTTGTCTCGGCAACATTACGCTGAACAGATGTGGGCGCGGGTAAGGGCGTTTCAGTGGGTAACGAGGACGCCGCCGTGGGCAGCACGGTTGGCGCATCTGCCGGTGTCACCACCTGAGTCACTACAACGGTCTCTTTTACTATTTGGGGTGAAGAGGAACAGGCCATAGAAAGAGCAACCATAGCGACAAGACAGAACAGTACGGCATATCTGCTATAGAACATGATCTCTCCTTTGGCTGAAACTAGCTGAACACAAAGACCCGCGATGGAATTCTCGCAAGCGCGCTCAAGGTGTGTTTTTCAATTCCGCCAAGGCATCCTCGACTTGCTGTTTATACGGCACACACGAAGCGGCCTTGACCTTGTCGGCCAAAATCTGATCTTCGGGAGCGGCATCGGCCTCCTTGATACATTGATCGTAGGCTGCAAGAGCCTGTTCAAACAAATTCTGACTGTCGGCCCGGTCGCCCTGGACGAGCCGCGCGTGTGCTTTTTCATGATAGGCCGTCCCAAGGACCGCATAGGCGATGCCCAGGAGCCGGTGCTCGTCAGGGCTGATCAGCTCCCGACCCGCCGCAATCTCTTGAATGGTTTGAGTGAACCATGCATCGGCGACATCAAACTGATTCAGATAGACATATGCCTCACCCTTGAGCCGATAGGCTGATCCGAGCGCAAAGTGCGCAGAGAGTTCAACTTCATGGTCTTTAGCACTGCGGGCCAGAGTGAGTGCCTGCTGATACTGGCCGATCGCGTTGTCCAAATCGTCCGTCTTGAGACGTTCGGAAACCGGCTGAATATTCTGCGCCTGATCATAGTAGATGCCGCCTAAGCCGATATAGGCGCGCGCATAGTTGGGGTTGAGGCTCAACGCCTTTTCAAACACGCTTTTCCCTTTGTCCAGTTGATTGAGGAATAGATATTGCTTGCCGATAAAATAGTACAAGACCTCTTTTCCGTCTTGCTCGTCCCAGCCCGGTTCCTCATTCGCCTTCTGAAAGATCGCCAGGGCCGTCGTCGAATCGCCAATCAGATCATAGAGGAGCCCGGCTGTGACCTGCGCCAACGCGTCAATCCGCACGCCCAACTTTCTGTTGAGGGCCAAACGTGAGACCGGGTCGCTGCTGAGATTCAAGGGCAGTCGCACAGGAATCGGGCTGCCTAACTCGTGGGCACCGAGAATGTCGTCCAGCTCGTTAGCGGAACCCTGGATTCGCCTGACATAGAACCGAGGCACAAAATCCGCTGGGTTCTGACCCGCTCTAAAATTCCCATAGACCAGCACGTCTGCGCCGATCTCTTCGGCGCGCTGGCGGGCACTTGCCTCGTCGGGTACCAGGCCAATGGTGACACGCTTGCGGAGCGGTCCCAAGCTATCGTGCCAAACTGAGGCGTGCAGGTCGCCCGGAAGTTGACCGAGTTCATTTTGTAGAGTCTCGAATACCCAATTGCTGAGCCGTTTGCCATTCTCTGATGGGTGAACGTGCCCTTGAGCATCCACTTCGCCAAACTCGGCCACCGCCACGTTGAACGCGCCTGTCATCTTGGCCGGCACAAAGAAAAACCACACCGTGAGAGCAGCAGCGGCAAAGACAACCAACAGTAATACCGCCACCGGCAGTGTGGGAACATTCAGCGTGCCGATCTTGATGATGTTCTTGCCGACGACGACATCACGTGCGCCTTCGCCGACATTCGCGACGATGACATCTCCGTGTCTGAGATTCGAAAGGAACCGGCGCAGGCGGCTCAACCCGTACGGGCGGTCAAGCGGGTCTTGTTTGGCCATGGCTGCATCACACTAAAGCTGGTAGCGCCGCTAGGCCGCCGAATGTCCGAACCGCCGCCTGGCCCACTTGATCGCCGCATCCCCGGCTTTGCCCACCACTTTGCCCACAGCGGGTGTAGCAAACAATCCGACGACCGCTTCGGCAATGTCTGGCAGATTGTCCAACAGCCAATCTCCTACTTGGGTGATCGTGCTGGCGCTCGGAGTCTCATTTTCGTCGGTTTTGACTAGTTCACCGCGCAGCAGCTTCATCTGGAAATCGGCCATCGCTGCCTTGGTCGGGTCAAGTTGATCACGGACCTTGGCCAACGCAGCCTCCACTTCCGCCATACGTTGCTCGATGATATGCTTGTCATCAGGCGTTGGCGCACCCTGTGTGAACTGCGATATTCCGGCGAGATTCTTACCCACGGCCACGCCTTGTGCGCCAGCGCCCACGTTGGCCACGATCACATCGCCGCCGACTTCTGACGGCAATTCACTCCACCACGGTTTTTCATTTTCCTGAGCCATTCGTTCCTCCTGTCCTTTGGCTATTTTGCGGATGCTACCTGACATCCTGCAATCTGCTATTCACATGCTCCCCAATCGGTGACCAGCCGACAAGTTGTCATCTGAGCGGCGCGCGACCAATCGAGTCGCTCTTCACGCGGATGATGCTCCGCGTGAGTGCGCGCTCGGCTCCCCAGTGCGGTCAGGGCGAGAATCTATACAAATGGCGATTAAAGTGGGTAACGTATGTGTACCCTTGGCTGCGCGACCTGCCATCAGCAAGCCGTAAAACAAAACTCGCACAATAGCTCGCGGGGAGCAATGTTATTGGCGAGTGCAAATGAAAGTATAGACCAAACAGCAAAAAATGTCAAAAACGTAATCGGCGCGCGGCACAACTCATCACTGGCGCTCGGGCCAACATTGTCTTATAATGCCCCCAAGCCTTGGGGAGGAACAAGCATGCTCCTCGACCAATCGGTCATCTGCCCCGACTTTATTGGTCGCACTCATCATCTTGAAACGTTACGACGCCTGCTGGAGCGGGTTGGCAACGGCGGCGGCGCGCCACGTGCTGCGCTGATCGCAGGTGAAGCCGGCATCGGCAAATCGCGCCTTGTCGCACAAGTCAAACATATCGCTGCGAGCGAGAACTGGTTGATCTTGCAGGGCAATTGCTTCGAGCCGGATCGCACACTTCCCTATGCCCCGCTGCTTGACCTGCTGCGCGTTTTCTGCGCGGAGCACTCTCCGGATGAGGTTTTGCGAGACCTCGGCCCCAAGCCAAACGCGCGGTCGCGCTTGATCAGGCTTGCCGCTTCTCCAAGACTTGCGATGGTTGACATGCCTCTTCCTGCTACCTCGTTTTGTTATTTGAGCGTCATGAATTCCACTCGTTCTGCCGCAGCAAGCATTTCCCGAATGTCATAAGTCGAGTCAGTCACGGGTGCGAAGCGTTCGACAAAACCATAGCCGAGCGCAGTGGTTGCGCTGGGGTCATCAGCTATCGCCAGCAACACGCCGCGCACTTTAGCCCTGATGTTCTCCGGCAATCGTCGAGTTGCGACGACCGGCTGGATGCTGGACGGGCCGAGACTATCAATCACCCGCAATTGTGAGGCCCACGCCGGATTTTCGCGCAGTTCGATGGCGAGCACTTGCGAGTCAATGGCCGAAGCGTCCACCGTGCCTTCGATAACCATCCTGATGGACTTTTGATGCCAACCGGCCTGTATGACCTGACTAAAGAATCCATTCGTCTCGCCCATCTGCACCAGCCAGTAACGGGTCACGTTGTAGCCTGAATGTGAATCTGGATCATTGTACGACCAGGAACATCCGCGCAGATCGGCAAAACGTTGGAACGGACTGTCACGGCGCACGATCACGTCCGAAAAGTAAATTGGCCTGCCTTGATACCGTTCACCCTGCAACACGGGCGCGGCAACCAGTTTGACCGGCGGCGGACGGAGGCGTGCGAGCTGGACGTAGGGCAGCCCACAGATGAAGCCGATGTCCACCTGCCCAGCTTGGAATTGGCCGAATGACGAGCCGACCATCAACTCTGTGCTGCATCCGAGTTTTTCTCCCACGTAGGCCGTGATGAACTGATAAACTGGCAGCATGTTCGGCGCAGCCCCCTGTGGGTACGAGAATCTCGTATGGTTCTGCGCGCTGTGGCCTGGCGTTCTGGCATTGTGCCATCTCTGGCGGACAACTCATCGTCCGACTCCTGTCCCCATCTCGGCGCTCAAACCCAAAGCGCCGCGCCTGCTCAATCCATGCACCTCCAACGATTGCCCCATGTGTGGTCGCCCGCATCCCACACTCCTCTGGGGCAATGTCCTCAAGCCGGATGTCCTCCCCTGGTGCGAGCGCAAAAGCTCCCGCGGCACGCTTCGCCGCAAGACCATCTGCACGGCCGGATACGCTTGCCCCAACTCGGATTGCGACTATCACGGCAACACCGACCTCACCTTCCATGCCCTCGTCGGCGACAGCAAACGTGGTGCCGAAGGCATCCAATGGCTACGCTGTCAAGCCTGCGTCATCGCTTTTCCGGTCGGCGCGGCACCGCCCTCTATCGCTTACGCACCCCCGCCGCCAAGGTCGCCCTGGTCCTCTTGGCCGTCAACTTCGGAAAGATTCCAAACTATCTCGACGTCCTGGTCCGGCGGATAGTGAAACGCGAGACCAGCCTGCTGCCGTTCGTGATCGAATGGGATCTCGGCGAGGTCGTGCCAGAAGCGTATCGCCATCGCTTCAGCGCGATCTACCGGATCGCCCAACAGTGTGACTCTTCCACGTTCCCCGTGTGGGTCATGGTCACGACGAACCGGTTGCGAGCCGCGCAATTGATCTGACATTATCCTCGTTTTCGCCCGTGAATACGCCCTTACCTCTTCTTGAGTTGTACGTCGGCATAAACGGCCAGAACCAAGACTATGCCCTTCAGCACGTACTGCCAGGCGGCCGGGACATTCATGATTTGAAGGCCATTGGTGAGACTCGCCATGATGAGAGACCCAACCATCGCTCCAAAGATGGTGCCCACTCCGCCTAGCGGGGAGGTGCCGCCCAGGATACAAGCCGCAATCGCATCGAGCTCGTAGCCATATCCAGCCGCGATCGTGCCATAGCCCACGTAGGAGGCCAGCACAATGCCGGCAACGCCGCACAGGAATCCCATCAGCACAAAGATCATAAAGATGTTGTTGTTGATGTTGACGCCGGACAGCCGGGCTGCTTCACGGTTGCCGCCGATCGCGTACGCATAGCGTCCAAACCGCGTGTTATTCGAGACATACGCGACCACGACGGCCACGATAGCCAGAAGAAGCACGGGAATCTGGATGCCGTGGTACCGGTTCACATAGTACACGTACGCGACCAACAGCCCTGCAAACAGGATGGTCTTGAGCAGATCCATGTAGAGGGAACCCAGCTCAAAGCCATACCGGCGTTTCTTCTCCCGGCTGCTGAACATATTGTAAAAGAGCAGAGCTACAACCCCGGCAGCAAGGATCCATCCGGCCGGAGGCGGCAAATAACCTTGGCCGATCTGCGAAAAGTAGGGTTGGTTCGCCGCAATGGTCTTGCCTTCGGTGACGATGAGGAGCGCGCCCTTGAATACCCACATGCCGCCAAGAGTGACAATAAACGCCGGAACCCGCATGTAGGCTATGACGGAACCCTGAATCATGCCAAACAGGATGCCGACGGCCAGGCCAATCAGCACCGAGAGCACCGCGGCTAAAAGTGGCTGATCAGGAAGGACGATCCTCCATACATCGTTCTGGAATTTGGCAACGACCACAGACACAAAGCCGGCAAAGTTGCCTACCGACAAGTCAATGTTGCCGGTCACGATGACCAGCACCATACCCACCGACAGAAGCGCCGTGACCGACATCTGCCGGAACAGGTTCGAAAAGTTCTGCGGAGACAGATACCCCCCATTCGTCACGGCAAAGAAAAATCCCCAGATGAAGATCGTGGCAAAA
>Ga0315268_10009136_pt1 | contig 10309 bp, 4 predicted proteins | sample C1_top_MG_FD_204535 | JGI IMG/M metagenome (GOLD analysis project Ga0315268, IMG submission 204535) | Sediment microbial communities from Yellowstone Lake, YNP, Wyoming, USA - C1_top | ecosystem: Environmental > Aquatic > Freshwater > Lake > Sediment | place: USA: Wyoming | collected 2017-08-01 | reverse complement strand
GGCTTTTTCCAACGTCAAAAAGGTTATTGAGGAACTGAGGGACAAAAAAATCCCGATTGAAAAGACAATAATCAGGACCCAGCTGCAGAAATCCATAGGCTCCTATGAAAGCATAGGCCCCCATGTTGCTGTTGCGTCAAGAATGAAGGAAGCAGGAGACTCAGAGATAGGACCAGGCTCGATAATAAAATATGTCATTGTTGCAGGGACAGGAAAAATAAGGGACCGGGCAAAGACAATTGACGAGCTTAAGGAAAAGGAAAGCTATGACTCAGACTATTATATAGAGAATCAGGTTGTGCCTGCTGTTGAAAGCATACTTGCAGTTCTTGGCTACAAAAAGGAAGACCTGCTGTCAGACAGGAAGCAGTCAAGGCTGGAAGGGTTTATGAAGTGACAGGACCATGAAGAAAAATATTTTGGGCGTGAACAAAAGCGTATTTCTTCTCGGGATTGTGAGCTTTCTGACTGATATCAGCTCCGAGATGATATTCTCTGTTTTTTCAATATTTTTTACCCTGATAATCGGGGCTTCTGTGGCGCTTCTGGGGGTTGTTGAAGGCCTGGCAGACTTTGCATCATCCTCGCTTGATTATGTATCAGGATTCATCTCAGACAAAACAGGAAAAAGAAAAGTTTTCGCCTCTGCAGGCTATTTGTTTTCAGCGGCAGCAAAGGCCATCCTTGTCTTTTCAAGCGCAATTTCCTCGGCAGCCGTATTCAGGGTTATAGAAAGATTTGGAAAATCTTTCAGGGGCCCGCCAAGGGATGCATGGATAGCCTCGCTTTCAGACAAAAAAACAAAAGGCTATTCTTTCGGGGTCCATAAGGCGCTTGACAAGGCAGGCGCAGTTGTCGGGCCGTTCTGCGCCTATCTCCTGCTGAATTATTTTGGCCAGAATATCCAGACATTCAAGCTTTTGTTCAAGGTTGCCCTGGCCCCTGCAATTCTTGCTTTCCTGCTTGTATTTCTGATAAAGGAGAAGAAAGCTGCTCCTGCCAAAAAGGAAAGCATGTTCCGCGCCTACAAAACACTTGGAAAGGATTTCAAGCATTATTTTTACACAGCAGGAATTTTTTCAATCGCCTATTTCAGCTTCGGGTTTCTGCTTTTGAAGGCTTATTCTGTCGGCTTCCAGATAAAGGATATTGTGCTGCTTTACGCGCTTTTCAACATCGCATTTGTGATTGTGTCAGCGCCGATTGGCAAAATCGGGGACAGGGTTGGCAGGAAGAGAATAATCGCGGCAGAGTATGTGATTTACCTCCTGATGTGCATCGGCTTTATTTTCGCCTTTTCAAAAATTCATGTAATCCTGCTTTTTATCCTGTTCGGCATCTTCTATGCAATAGACGAGGGACAGAGCAGGGCATACATAACAGACCTGGAAAAAACAAGAAAGGCGACTGCAATCGGCGCATATAACTTTGCAACAGGAATAATCTACCTCCCTGCCTCTGTCATCGCAGGCCTTTTGTGGAAACTGAACTCCAATTATGCATTTGGTTTTGCAGCGCTGGCATCACTGGCTGCATTTGTGTTTTTTGTGGCTAGGAGAAAATAAATTTTTTACTGTCTGTTCCCAATAAAAGAATCATGCCATCTTTTTATCGCTGAGAACCATTTGTCAATGGCATTTTGGCCTTCTGCAAGGTACCCGTCGCTTAAAAGGATATAGCCAAGCAGCTGAGGATTGATTGAAACTGCAATATTTTCTCCGCGCCTGAAATCGCTTCTTAAAGCGAATATTGGCCCTCTTCCGATGGCTGCGTAATAACCTATCTCGCTTGCAACCCCATCATCAACTGCGTGCCCTCCGTCAAGAATCGGCAGCAGGCAGTCTGATTCCCCCATAAGCCTGTTATTTATGGGTGTTACTTTCCTGCTGAATTCTGCCCAATATTTTACACACTCATCATAATCTCTTAATGATAACACATGATTTATATCGAGTTCTTTCCCGCATTCAACAAAAGGGTCATTTATCTGTATGCCAATCCTTTCTATTCCAGGTTTTATTAAAGTATCAATTACATGTCTCCCGGTTTCAGAAAAACCAAACTGGCTTCCAAGATATCCTGTGACTTTTTTCATTTATAGATTATTCCTTGTTGCATAAGATTTATAAATTAATCGTTTGGGAAAGAAAATAATTAAGCAAATCACTCCTCAGTCGCCAGCTCAACAATATTCTTTGCCCAGCCTGCTTTTTGAAGTGTCTCCCTGACCTCTTCAACTGTCTTGCCCCTGTCAAACTGCTGTTTTGTGTATTTTACCAGCTGGTCAAGCCTGTTGTCCTTTGCATTCATCTCAAAGAGAACTGATTTTATTACATTGCCGTCAAGGTTCAGCTCTTCAAGAACCCTCTTTATGTCTTCTTCTATTTTCTTTTCTTTCAGCATGCCATAAACCTTTTCCATCAATTGCTCAAGATGGCTCATTTTGGGAGCAACTTTTTCAGCCTTTTGGAACACCGGGGCCATTGTCTTTCTTCTCCTCATCAAAATCGCCCCTCCCCCCACAAGGCAGGCAATCACAGCTGCCATTGCAGCCAGCAGGTAAACACTGTACCTTTCAAAAAATGTCCCCTCCTTTGCAGGAGCAGTCTGGTTTTTTTGAGGCTCAACTACCGGAGGGACAGCAGGCCTTTCCTCAACAGGGGGCGTTGCATTTTGTGAAGGCGGCGGCAAAATCCTGAAAATCTCAAAAGTGACCTTTGTCATGAAAATGTCAAGCACATGAACTTTCATGTCATCGGTTCCGTCCCTGTTTATGTCGACACTTACTGTCTCGTCCTTTTTGGCTGAAATATTAACAGGGTCGGAGCTTATGTCAAACACCACATAAGAATCCTTGTACACCTCCCTTAGCTTAATCTCGTGCCTCTCTGAATTTATTGTAAATATGTACCTTGAGCCAGGAGTCAGTGTTGTTTTCTGGGGCGTAGTTGTCAGCTCCGAGGCAACAAGCTCCTGAACAATTATCTCTGCCTCAGGAACATGGAGCTGTGTCGGCTGATAGTCACCCCTCTGGGTGCTGAATGTATAGTTTCCAGCTGTTCTGCAGTTGCGCGCCCTGTCACAGGATGTTACATTGAAATAGTATGTTTGGTAGTTCGTGAGGGTTGCAAGCCTGAAAATATGCGAAGTATTGTATGAGCTGTCAGATACTCTCGTGCCCAATGAAGCTGAGGTGCCGTAGTCCAGCTCTCCTGTTGCGTTTTCAGAGGTTGTCCAGTTTATTTTTGCTGTTGTATTTCCAATTTCAGAAACATTTACATTTGATATTGCAGGGACAACTGTGTCCACATAAAACATTATTCTTGAAAAGCTTATATTTCCGGATGTGTCGTTTGCATAGACTGTGATATTTCTCTGCCCATCACTTGCATAAAATGTTGTGTTTGCGCATCCTGTTAAATTTACCCTCTGATTTGTCGTGTTGTAGTACCAGCATTTATTCGGGCTGGCAAACAGCACCCTGTATGTGAGGTTTATTGTGCTTATATTGTAATATGTTCCGTTTAAAGGAGAGTAAACAACCAGCGACTGGTTGCTCAGCAGTGTTATCTGCAAAAACTTTGACTCGTTTAAATTAACCCTGACTGGCAAGGGCAGTATGTACATCTCCTTTGAGGCATTTACTGTATAATTTGTGTAGTTAACAATGTCTGTTGAATTCTGGACAAACTGCGTCAGGCTCTGCGTTGGAATCCTCCCGCTGCTGTCTGTAAGGAAGGAAAACACAGTTTCATTAAAGACATCCCATGCTGTGACATTTACATTTTCCAGCAGGCTTGAAAGGGAATTCCTTGCTTCAGCATCCAAGAGCCATTTTACTGTTAATATTGATGTGTCATCAATTGTTCTTGCAGCTGACTTGTCAAATGTTACGTTGATGAGACTGACTGAGCTGTTTCTCAGGTTGACTGATTCAGACGCATTCACAAGTGAGCTCAGCACCTCCAGTGAGCTGTCTATGGCATAAACACCCAGTGAAGAGTTCGGTACCCTGATGTTTCTCACCGCCCCTGTGATGTTTGAGCCCTCAAGGCCAATCGCGTATGTTAAATTGTAAAGATTTACATTCCTGAAGGATGATGAGCTGTTCAGCGCAACATAGACAAAGACCAGGCCAAACTGCGAGTTGGATATCGTTGAGTTTTCAACTGCAATTTTCTGGGCTGGCACCTCGATAAATAGAAAGGCGTGCCCAAAGCCCATGTTGCAGCCCGAAAACTGGAGATTATTATATACGCTGTTTATATTGTTGACATCGCCCGCGCATACGCTGATATTCCTGACCCTTATGTTGCTTGCCTTGAAGTTAATCTGGTTGACAGAGGCAAATGCCACACCCTCCACAACCACAGGTATGAAAATGCTTGACAGGGAATTATTCGCTACAAACTCCTCGGTGAGATTTACTGCTTCTGCGCCTGTTGATATGTTCTCAAAATAAGAGTCAACAATAGAGTTGTTAATTTCTGTGGCCAAGAAAGGTTCTCCGCTAGCAACCCCAAAAAAGGCGCCGAACACGCCGTGAGAATTATACACGCTCAGGTTTCTTACCTGCGTGACGGTTGAGTTCACAATATGAACTGCTGATTCAGGATTATTGTTAAAATTTGACATCGTGTTTGCTATGCTAAGATAGCTTGTGATGTTTGCGTTTATGTCTTCATTTGAGGAATTAAACATTGCACAGCCGTAAACAGAGGAGTTGGTTATGTTCTCCAGGGAAATGACAATTCCCTGCGTGCTGTTAAAGCTGCAGCTGGAGATGTTGATGCCGCTTGAGGCATTGAAAACTGCTGCGCCGCTGCTGTTCCTGAAAAATGAGCTCCTTATTTTGATATTGGTTGCTCCTTTTCCGATTATCGCAGGCGCGAAATTCTCAAGCCTGCAGTCATGGACTGTTATGTTTGTTGCATTTTGGATTATTATCCCGGCTGTTCCGCTGCTGCCGGCAGCCAAGATTGAATTATTGCAGTTCAGGTCTATTGAAGAGACATCCTCAAAAATTATGCTGTTGTTTGTTATGTGGGTTCCGGAGCATATTGCCCTGCTCGCCCTGATTGTGTAGTTTTCTGCCAGGCCCGAGACATTAAGGCAGGTGTTGTTTATCACAAAGGTGTCATTTGCTGTCAGGTTTTCTGCTGAAGATGTTGCATTCACAGACCAGTTAAAAACACCGTAATACAGCAATGTCACACTGTATTCCCAAAGCCCTGATGAAGAATTATAGCTCATGCTGCTGCAGCCTGAATTAAAACAAGCTGAAACATTTGAAACCAAGTCATTAAGAGGCCCTGTTTCATTTGTGAAATTCGCATAGAAGAAAATTTCCCCATCAATATATTTTGCAGCAAAATCCGAATCATCCCATATTGTAAGGTTTGCGCTTGAACCTTCAGAATAACCGACATATCCGCTAACCCCTCCTTTGAAAAAATCAAAAATCTGCAAAAAAATCCTTTCAAAAAAGCCTTCTTCATTGCCAGCGCCTGTCTTTTGAAAAAAGTCATTTAGAAGCGGGGCTGCTGGCTCAAAAGCAAGGGCTATTGCTGACAGGAAAAAGAGAACTAAAACTAACAAAACCAGTGTTTTTCTCATCTATCCTCTCATGAAAACTAACTGAAATTGGTTTATAAAGGTTTCTAATGAAAATGCGCTTAAAACCCAGTAAACTATTTAAATAGCGCACTACTGCCTTTTAATATGAAAGGCAGCGAAAAAATAGGAGGCTATGCTTTTAATTTAACAGAGGAACTTATACAGGATTATTGGGAAAGCAACAAGATTTATTCCAAAGTTGTGCAGAAGAACAAGAAGGGAAAGAAGTACCATTACTTAGACGGCCCGCCCTACACAAGCGGGGCAATTCATATAGGCACTGCCTGGGGAAAAGCGCTGAGGGACATGAATCTCAGGTTTAGGAGAATGCAGGGCTTTAACTGCTGGGACACCCCGGGATTCGACACCCATGGGCTGCCAATTGAAGTCCAGGTTGAGAAAAAATTTGAAATAAAAAACAAGCAGGAAATTCTTGAAAAATTCGGGCTGAAAAGGTTTGTTGAGGAATGCAAAAAATATGCCCTTGAGCAGATGCATCCGATGATAAAAGACTTCAAGAGAATCGGGGTGTGGCTTGACTGGAATAAGCCATATATCACATTCAAGAACGAATACATCGAGGGAGCATGGTGGGCGCTGAAAAAGGCGCAGGAAAAAAAGCTTCTTTACCAGGGAGAAAAGGCAATGACCTGGTGCCCGAGATGCGCAACTGCCCTTGCCAAGCATGAGCTGGAGTATGAAACATTAAAGGAGGAGTCTGTTTTTGTAAAATTCGGGGTTCTTGGAAAACAAAATGAATATCTCGTAGTCTGGACAACAACGCCGTGGACAATTCCCTTTAACCTTGCAGTCATGGTCAATCCCGAGCTTGATTACGTAAGGGCAAAGGTTGACAATGAGATATGGATTGTTGCAAAGGGCATGGCCCCTTCTGTCATAGGAGCTGTTGCAGGGAAAAAAGTTGACATAATCGAGGAATTCAGGGGAAGCAAAATTGAAGGGCTTGAATACGAGCATCCTTTCGGGGATGATTTGAAAATTTATGATGAAATGAAAAAGAAGCATCCAAATGCCTGCACTGTGCTGCTTTCAAAGGAATATGTTGCCCTTGGCTCGGGCTCAGGGCTTGTCCACTGCGCCCCTGGCTGCGGGCCTGAGGACTACGAAGTTGGAAAAAAATACAAAATTCCTCCCTTCAACGAGCTTGACGAGCACGGCGTTTTCAAAAAATCAATGGGAATCTTTTCAGGGCTGACAGCAAAAAAAGATGATTCAAAATTTATTGAAATAATGAAAAACAAGGGGATTATCATTGACACCTCCCCTGTAGAGCATGAATATGCCCACTGCTGGAGATGCAAAACCCCTGTCGTGTACAAGACAACAGAGCAGTGGTTCCTTGCAGTTGAAAAGCTAAAGGAAAAAATGATTGAGGAAAACAAAAAAGTCATGTGGGTGCCTGACTGGGCAGGCTCAAGATGGTTCCATTCCTGGCTTACAGACCTGCAGGACTGGTGCATTTCACGGCAGAGATTCTGGGGAATTCCCCTGCCAATATGGAAATGCGCAAAATGCGGCGAAATAAAGCTTGTTGAAAGCAGGCAGGAGCTTGAAAAGCTTTCAGGCAAAAAAATAGCTGATTTGCACAGGCCCTGGGTTGATGAGGCTGAGCTAAAATGCAAGTGCAGGTCAAGGATGAAAAGAATTGAGGATGTTCTTGATGTCTGGCTTGACTCGGGCGCAGCAACCTGGGCAACTGTAAGCAGGCCGCAGTGGGAAAAGGTAAAGCCTGATTTTATTCTTGAAGGAAAAGACCAGATAAGGGGATGGTTCAACTCGCTAATCTGCCTGTCAATGGTCTCAAGGGGAACAAATGCCTACAAATCAGTCTACATGCACGGCTTTGTAAATGATTCCCTTGGAAGAAAGATGTCAAAGTCGCTGAAAAACATAATCTCGCCCTATGAAGTGATTGACAAGTACGGCGCAGACACGATGAGATATTACATGACAGGCTCTTCAAAGCCAGGCCTTGACATGAGCTACAACTTTGAGGACATGAAGCTGAGATTCAGGAATCTTGGTGTCTTGTGGAATCTTCACAAATTCCTGATTGAATATGCTGACCTTGTTGAAAAGAGAGAAACAAAACTCGCAAAAAAAGATTTGGGAATAGAGGAAAGATACATTTTGTCAAGGCTGAACAGCACAATAAGTGAAGTTACAGCGCTCTTTGAAAGCTACCGCCTGAACGAGATTCCTGACAAGATTGAGTCATTATATCTGGATTTGTCAAGGACATATATCCAGATGATAAGGGAAAAGTCAGTTTCTGGCACTGAAAAGGAAAAACAGGTGATTTTTGCAACAATATACAATGTTCTTTTTGAGACAATAAAGCTTCTTGCTCCTGTTGTGCCTTTCATAACCGAGCACATGTACCTTAATCTCAAAAACAAATTCAAGCTTAAGAATTTAAGCATACACCTCTATGACTGGCCAGTTGCAGACGAGAAGTCAGTTGACAAAAAGCTTGAGCTGAGCATTGAGCAGCTAAAGGAAATCCTGCAGTCAGTTTACTCTGCAAGGGAAGCAGCCCAGCTTGGAATAAGGTGGCCTGTCAAGGAAGTAACAGTCGTGTCCTCTGATGAAAGCATAAGAAAATCTGCTGAAGAGCTTGAGGAACTGGTAAGAACGCAGGCAAACATCAAGAAGGTTGTTGTCAAAAACGAAATCGGCTTCAGGAAAAAGGTCAAGGCTGACTTCAGCAGGATAGGCCCGCTTTTCGGGGACAAGGCGCCGAAAATAATTGCGCAGCTCGCAATCAACAGCCCTGAAACAATTTTGGGTGCCATAGAAAAAAACAATAAATTCGTCGTAAATGCTGACGCAGAGCAGTTTGAAATCAAAAAAGAGCACCTAATTATTGAAAGGGAATTGCCTGCCCATCTTCTTGAGGCAGAATTCAGGGGCGGCTTTGTCTACCTGAGCAAGGAAAGAAGCCCGGAGCTTGAGGCAGAGGGCTTTGCAAGGGAAATAACAAGAAGGGTTCAGGCGCTTAGAAAAGAAAAAGGCCTTGTCAGGACTGACTCCATCGAGCTGTTCATCAAGGTTGACAGGGAACTGATGGAGATGCTGAAGGACTGGCGCAGCCAGATTAAGGAAAAAGTCGGCGCCAGAAAAATAGACATTGACACGTCAACATCCGAAAGCTATGACTTTGAAAGCAAAGAAAAAGTCAAAGGCAAAGAGTTTGTTCTGATGATGAGCAAGGCGTAAGAATAGAATGCTCCATTAAAATGCCAGTAACCTCAAGCGACTTTAATTTTATGTTTAAACAATTTATGCCCAAAAAAAAGTTAAATTTATAAACAAAAAGTTAATTCCTGCAGAGATGGGGCTGTTAAGCAGGGCAAAAGAGGGCATACAGAAGGAGGTCATTAAAAGACTTGCCTATGTTGCCAGCGACGCCTCTGAAAAAAACCTGCTAAGGGCAGTTGATTTTCTCGAGAAAATTTCAATAAAGGACAACAAGCCAAAAGTCCGCGCAGTCAGGCAGATGATTAAGGAGAAAAGCCCGGGCTATCCGCTTATCAAGAGAGTCATAAGCAGCTGCCACCCGAACTGCAAGGAAAAGCTCATAATAAATCTTATCACGCAGGGGTTCATGATAAACACAAAAAAAAGAAAAGAGCTGCTGAAAAAGGGGGAATATGTCCCCACAACGGTTCTCATAAGCCCGACAATGAGATGCAACCTCAAATGCATTGGATGCTATGCAGGGAAATACAGCAGGCAGGATGACCTGCCTTTTGATGTTTTTGACAGGATAATAAAAGAAGGCAAGGAACTTGGCGTTTCTTTCTTCACAATCCTCGGCGGAGAGCCTCTTGTGATAAAAGACGAGCTGTTTAAAATCTTCAAAAAGCACAACGACGCATTTTTCCAGATGTACACAAACAGCACTTTAGTAACAGAAGATGTTGCAAAAAAAATCGTTGAGCTGGGAAATGTCATTCCAATCATAAGCATAGAGGGATGGGAAAAGCAGACAGACGAGAGAAGGGGAAAGGGCGTTTACAAAAAAATCATGAAGGCGATGGACTTGTTTAAAAAGCACAGGATTCCTTTCGGCTTCTCTGTTGCAGTCACAAGCAAAAATGCAGAAGTAATCAGCAGCGACAAATTCATTGATTTCATGATAAAGAAAGGGGCGTTTATCGGGTGGTTTTTCCTTTACATGCCCATGGGAAAAGACCCTGATTTAAAGCTGATGCCGACGCCAAAGCAAAGAAGGATGCTTTTGGACAGGGACAGGCACATAAGGGAGACAAGGCCGATTTTCATAATAGATTTCTGGAATGACGCGCCCTATGTCGGGGGGTGCATTGCAGGAAAGGAGTATGTTCACATAACATCAAAGGGCGATATCGAGCCGTGCATATTTACTCATTTTGCAATGGACAACATAAAGAAGACAACGCTCAGGAAGGCGATGAATTCCGCATATTTCAGGGCGCTGAGGAAAAAACAGCCCTACGATGAAAATCTGTACCTGCCCTGCCAGTGGATAGACAGCCCGCAGGTAAGTAGGGATATGGCAAAAAAATACAAAATCTATCCCACGCATCCCGAGGCAGATGCTGTTCTTGTTGACAAAAAGCTGAAAAAGGGGCTGGACAAATATTCAAAGGAAGTCAGAAAGCTCTACAGGGGTGTCTGGGAAAAAGAC
>Ga0315268_10009135_pt1 | contig 10310 bp, 8 predicted proteins | sample C1_top_MG_FD_204535 | JGI IMG/M metagenome (GOLD analysis project Ga0315268, IMG submission 204535) | Sediment microbial communities from Yellowstone Lake, YNP, Wyoming, USA - C1_top | ecosystem: Environmental > Aquatic > Freshwater > Lake > Sediment | place: USA: Wyoming | collected 2017-08-01 | reverse complement strand
AGAAGCTTATCGTACTGGCCGTGAATATCACCGATGACTATAGTTTTCATCTATATTATTCTCTTAATAATGTGGACTTTTTAACTTCTATAATCATGCCTTATTATCTCCATCTTCTCAGTATCGATCACAACAAAGATAAATGAGGTCATCTGGCCAGGCTGAACGCAGATTGTATTACCCAAGATTGTCTTCCACGTCCCGCTTATGCCAGGCGACTCATGGATATGGCCGTGCAAGGACAACAGCGGCTGAGTTATGAGCAGGAAGTCGTACAGGGCCTTTGAGCCAACCTGGGCACCGTTCATGCAAACATCAAGGCCAAGACCTGATGGAGGCATATGGACAACATAAATGGCCTTATTCATATTCTCCGGGACAGGCAGCTTATCAAGCTCTTGGGAAAAAGTCGGCAGAGATCGGGCATATTTGAACCAGTCCTTAATCCTTTGAAAGCCATCCGGTGTCGAGAGGACTCCAGGGCCTAACTGAAACTGGAACTCGTAGTCGTCCTTATCTACTCTACAGCGGTCTTTTAACTGAAAGGGATAGTCAACGACCCAATTCATCCCGACAAAGTCGATATCTCTGATTCTTACTTTTCTCTGGGCTATATTATGGACGTGCGAGTACTTTACGCATGTCTCATCAAAGATATTGTCCCAGATTCTCAGATCATCATTGCCCAAATAACAGAGATAATCTATGCCTGCATCCTCAAAAAAGGCAAAATGCTCGTTCAGCTCTTTTTTAATAAAACGGTCCTGACTAAACAGATCGCCGCCTTTCGGAAGCAAATCGCCGCCGTTAATGACGATATCAGCGCCCTGCTCATGAGCGATTTCAGTGAGTCGTTTATATTTCCATGTACTGCCGTGTAAATCTGTTGTATAGATGATTTTCATAGTTTAAGGCCCTTTTTTGTTGAGAGTTCCTGAAGGCTGCCAGGGATATCGTTCAAATTAATCTCTCTGCGAATTCCGAATATCATTTTAGTTTCTTGATATTGTCATAAAGAGATGTAAATTTCCCGGAGGTCCAATTACAGTGTAAATGCCCGTAACACCAGTACTTGAATTTAATCCCCTTCTTCACTCTCTCAAGGGCGATCGCAACAGGATCCTCTATCCTTGCCGATTCAATATAGCAGTGACTGTAACGGCTCATCCTCTTTGCGATGCTCTGAGGTGCCGTGTGCGTGAGAACTATATCGATCTTGTTGCCGTGACGAGCTAGGTTTTTGGCTGCATTGTCCCAGTCCTTATAGTTCGGTTCTTCCTGCGGCCACCAGGACTCACCTTCGATACGGTCCTCTTTATCAGTGCTCATTGCCCCGCCCATGACGAATATCATCTTGCCATCAATAGTGAATACCTCACCTCGCCTGAGATAGAAGACCGTATCATGGATCTGCGACGCTTTTCCACCCTTGAAACTCTTTTTTGGATACTTGAGCAGCCGATAGAAGTTCTCATGGTTGCCATCGAGAAAGAGAGTCGTAAATGGCAGGCTTGACAGCCATTCAAGCCAATAAAGTTCCCTCTTGGATTGTTCCCAATACCAGACCAGGCCGAAGTCGCCTAGGACTATAACAAAGTCTTTCTTTGTGAGTTTTTGACCCTTAGGAAAGAAGACGTCTGACAGCCTGGTAACGTCCTTTGGGCCATGAATATCTCCAGTTACAAAGATTGCCATTATTTGCCTTCCTTTCCTTCCAGTTTCTTTTTCTTGCACTTATCACAGAGCGTTGTGTACCACCTACCGATCTTTTGCAGTTCACCCGAAAATCCGCATTTCTCGCAGGTCTTGATGGATTGCTCCTCTGCGTCGCTGATGAGCTTTGCGATCTCTTCGTTGCCACCATAGACATAAACTCTCAGATCTCCAAACTTTTCCTTTACCTGGATGACTTGAAAGTCCTTAATCTTGTCGCGTTTTACGACTTCATCGATCTTTGAAAAAAGCTCCTCAAGAATCCCGAGCCAGCCATTGCCGCATTCAAAGCCAAAGGCCATGAGGCCGTGCATGATGTCTTGAGGGCGCAAAAACTCGTACTTGTCCTGTAAAGCCCTTCTGCGCTCGTGTGTCCCGAGTTTCTGCTCGTTAGCATTGCGCAGGTACAGGGCCATATCAGTGACTTCAGGATTTCGCTTTCCGCTATCGTGTTCTTCGTTCATGGCCTACCTTAATAGATATAAGTCATATTGATTATTTTCATCTGTAAAACATCTCCTTTTGTTTTGTGATGATATATGATTTTATCGCAAAAAACCTATCTCTTTCTTTTCCTTTTCTGCTTCCGGCAAATCATTGTATTCGTTGATATTGATAGTGCGTATCTGATCCATATCGTCTTCTTCAGATATCTTGTCTGCAACAAGTGAGAGTAGTTGCCTCTTTGCTTTTCTTAAGGAGGTTATAGAAGAAAGTCTTTTTGCAGCGCCTGCGGAAACTTTTATCTTAAAGTCCCTACTTCTTATTCCCAGTTCTTCTTTTATTATCTGCTCAGGGAAATACCGCCTGATTATCTCTTCCCTTTCTTCCTTTGAATATTCCTCGACCTTGATGACATAACATCTGTCTACTAAGTAATTCGGCAGAAGATCGATCCTGTTAGCTGTGCAGATATAAATGACCTTGCTTAAATCCACAGGGAAATTCAGATAGCTATCTACATATGAGTTGTTCTGTTTGCCATCAAGAAGCTCAACCAGGATATTAAGAACACTTCCGGCTGAGGTCGAGCCGCTTTTATCGATTTCGTCAAGTAACATCACTGGATTTGAGCATCCTGAGGCAGACATCTCCTGAATTATCGACCCTGGCCTTCCAGATACCCAGGATGAGGCAGAACCTTTGACGGAAGCTATGTCATAGTTTCCGGACATGGATATCTTTATAAAGGGCAGACCGAGGACATCAGCAACTGCATAGGCAAGTGATGTCTTGCCTGTACCCGGAGCGCCGACCAGAAGAAGAGGGCTTACCCTGCCTTTGCCCTGGGTGAAGAGAAGAAGAGACAGGTATTCCTTCAGTTTCTTTTTTGCCTTGGCCATCCCGAAGAGTTTTTTATCCAGTCTGCCTATGACTTTATTTATGTTTTTTGGCAAAGGACCCATAATCCCAAACGGGTATTTGAATATCAATCCGCAGAAGTATTCATTTCTTTCCCTGTCGGAGTTCAAACTGCGTAATGAAAGCAGCATACGTTCAATACAGTGTTGTTCCACATACCCTTCTATATGAAGCAGTTTGCAATAAAGACTTGCTGTGGTTTTTGTGGTCATTGTATGGTTCTTTAAAATATCGGTATGGATAGCCATCCTGTTTTTATGGTTTTTAAGCCTTCCATATTTCATAAACACCTGTTCAACAACTGATTTAAGATGTGGATTGCTTATCTCTCTTTCTCCAGATGATGAATATATATCCTTAAAGGTCCTTGTTTTATTCAAATCGGACTGCTTTGTGGAGATACTTTCAACAAGAAAGCTGAGACATTCCTTTTCATTGGGATCAAAGTATTGACCAAGATATTTGCCTGTGAATTTACTTGCACTCAATTCCATTTTATATTTCCCTTTATTCTCAGAAAGCAGGAAGTTTTGCTTCGTCCCTGGTAAGTCTGTTTTCAATTATGTTTTTCTGGTATATCCTTGTGCCTAAAATCTTGTCGTACGTGCTCCACTCGGCCATTGGATCGTTTTTTTCAACATGACACTTGAGGTGGTTAAGTTTAGCGTCAGCATTGTCTAATAGATGAAGGGCCAATGCCTCTGGCGTTGCTGGTGGCACTTGGCTTCCGAAGTCGTATCTTCCGTAGTGTGATATGATCATATGCTTTAAAGCCATAGCAAGTTCACTGGGAAAATCTTCAAGAGCAGATATCTTTGCATCCATCATCGCAAGCCCGATCAGCACATGGCCCAATAACTTGCCTTCGGTCGTGTACTCGTCTTCGTCTATCTGCATTTCCCTTGTCTTTCCAATGTCGTGGCAAAATGCTCCTGTAACAAGCAGGTCTTTGTTTAAAAGCCCCTGGTAGCTTTCTGCAAAAAGGCTGCAGATTGACATCAGATCCACAGTATGTTCAAGTAGTCCGCCTTTGTAGTTGTGATGGATCTTAATTCCCGCAGGGGAGGATATGAAGCTTCTGAAGAATGCCTTATCATTTATGAAAGACCGTATAAGCCGTTTGCAGTTATAATCCCTAATCTGACTGATTAGCTCAGAAAGCCTCTCCTGCCAGTAATTTACATCCATATGCAAAGGAGCCTGATAAACATCCGGCATTTGTATGTTCCCTTCTGCCATTGCTATCCGATTAATCTTGATGACCATTGAGCCGTTAAGCTTCTTTAGTACTCCTTCTACTTTGACTGTCTGTTTTTCCAAAAGCGTAGGTCCAACCTTTAAAGGCTCATTCCATAGGTATCCTCTGAAAAGCCCCTGGTTATTTCTCAGGGAAAAGACCAGGAAAGGGCTTTTGTTTCTGTCCGTTCTCAGTTCCATACGGTCAAGAAGGAAATATGTACATATATATTCATTCGTTATTAATTCTGAACTGAATCTTTTCAACTTATTATTCCTTTCAGCAAAGTTCAAATTGTTTAGATTAAATGCATATATAATGAATTAATATCATCTTAAATCAATAATATACACTCAACATGCCATTTGTCAAGGGGAAATATCATTCAAGGTAGCTTTTCTATTTTCTGTTTGACAAAATATCATTCATTATGTAAATTATTTATACGAATACAATGATAAAATGTCATATATCCAGATTAATGGGGGAACGGAAACTTAAAACAGTTGATGTGGCAAGAGATATCGGTGTCCATAGGAACACAATTTCCCTTCTTTACTATGAACAGGCAAAAAGAATAGATTTTGAAGTGCTCGATAAACTCTGTAAGTATTTCGATTGCACTGTGTCTGACTTGCTAGAATATAAATAATTTTTTGATTGCCGTTATTTCTTCTTTATTTTTGCGCATGCGCTAAACTCAACTCCATGTTGAGCACTCCTTGTATATGGTAAAGTTAGTAGGGGATAGTAATGGAATATTTACAATTAGCTATAGACAAGAATGGAGATATTGCAAGCGTTTATCAGGTAGCAACAGGCCTTGCATGTAATTGTTACTGCCCTGATTGTCATGGTCAGTTAGTTGCGAAAAATAAAAATAAACCTTCTTCATCTACCTTATGGCCGGGGCAGCGAATAGCTCACTTTAGTCATTATAGCGGCATTGAGTGCAAGTCTGCCCCAGAAACGATGATGCATTTATTAGCAAAGGCAGTCCTTAAAGAAATAAAAGAATTCCGAATCCCTCATATACAAAAAGACGACGATATACTGGCAGAAAGTGCTGTTTACAAGTTCGACACAGTTGAGATTGAAAAAGTTCGTGAGAAAGAAGACTTGAAAATTATTCCTGATGCCGCTCTTACAACAAAAAACGGCAAAACGCTTTTCATTGAATTCCACAGCACCCACAAAGTTGATGAACATAAAAAAGAACAAATAAAAAGACTGGGTATCAGTTGCATTGAAGTTGATTTAAGCAATATTGAGCCTCTGCGCGAAGGTAGCCCAAATATGCAGAATATTAAATGGCTCCTCGTAGATGCTGATGCGGATATCTATAAAACTTGGTTATTCAATTCTGAGGAAGAAAGACTATATAAGAACTTATTGAGAAAGAAAGAACAAGAGCAAGAAGCTGATCGCATATCGATGCAAAAAATAAAAGAGGTAGAGAGAAGGATAAAACAGCGAGAAGACAGGGCGCTGGAGAAACTAGAAAGACGCAAAGTTAATTTGATAGCTGACTATCAAAAAAAAGGGTACCAGCTACTCGAAATAAAATTCTATCGTGGCAGGTGGAACTACGAGGGCTTTGGGGATAGGAGAAATAATAAATATTATATTCCAGGTGAATCTTGCGTCTTTTGCCCCTGGACTCGCAACAGTGGAGCCAAATCTGAAGGCTGCACCGCCTGCGATTATTTCGTAAAATATGAAAAGTTTCCGAATATAAGTAGCGAATTTGTTGTATGCAAATTCTCCTGATATTGAATCGCGAGGTGTACACAAACCCTACGGAACAAACTAATACAATGATACATCAACGGTATTCCTCCTTGGTGTTTGAACTTGCTTTCCCGAATACACCTGATATTCCGCACATTTTGTTCTTGATTAAATTCGAAGATTACTGGTAAAAATATATCTATGCAATATGGGGGAAAAAGGGATCAAGAAGGGACAAGTAAAGCATCTCCTGGCAAATTCAAGATCGAAGACCCTCGTTGGCTTTTGCAACATTTCGCAGTCATTTTTCACAGTGAACAATCTCCGCCGCACTCGCGACTGCCGCGTTTGTTGTCGGGACAAACTGACCTTAAGGTGAGCTAAGCTATGCACCTTCACAAAATAGAAATCCGGAACTTTAGACTACTAGCTAATGTAGAGCTGCTGCTGGAGAAGCAGGCGACAGTGATTGTGGGACGGAACAACAGCGGCAAGACATCTTTGGCGGAACTCTTTCGACGGCTGTTGTCCGACACGACCCCGGGTTTTCGGTTGGAGGATTTCTCCCTGTCAGCACATGACGACTTCTGGAAAGCCTTCTGCGCACAGCAGAATGAAACGCCAGAGAATGAAGTCCGAAAGTTGCTTCCGACGGTTGAGGTGAAGCTTACTGTTGCCTATGAAAAGGACGAAGCCAATTTGGGTGCCTTGGGAGATTGTATCATCGACCTCGATCCAAACTGCGAACAAGCCGTCATTCAGATTACTTACCAGGTCAAAGATGGAAACATTTCTTCGCTTTTCGAGGATTTGCCGAAGTTTGAAGCCGCCAAACCTGAGCCTGAGCAAAAGACCAACTTCTGCCGGACTATCCGAGAACGTGTACCCAAGCATTATGCGTGGTTGGTACAAGCGGTTGATCCGGGCGATCCGACCAACACAAAATCTCTTGAGTGGTCAACTCTACGCAGAGTTCTTGGAGGCGGCTTCATCAATGCACAACGTGGGCTTGATGATGTTACGAGCAAAGACCGGGCTGTGCTCGGCAAAGTTCTGGAGGGATTACTGAAAAGCGCGCAATCAGAGACGGCTGACGAAAAGGATCGAGCCGTGGCAAAAGAGCTCGAAAAGGCTGTCGAAGGCATGCAAGCGAGTCTTGATGACAGCTTCAATCAGCAACTACAATCTCTCCTCCCAGCGTTCTCGCTGTTTGGGTATCCTGGATTTGCCGACCCGGCTCTTCGGACCGAAACAACGCTTGATGTTGAGAGGCTGCTGACCGACCATACGAAGGTTCATTACGCGGGTGTTAATGGAATCAATCTCCCAGAGGCATACAACGGCCTTGGCGCGAGGAATTTGATTTTCATTCTTCTGAAGCTGTTGGAGTTCTATAAGGCCTTTTTGGTTCAACCGACCGCGATAGGGGTGTCTTTGATTTTCATCGAAGAGCCAGAAGTCCACTTGCATCCTCAAATGCAGGAAGTATTCATTGCGCAGTTGAACCGAATCTCGATCGAGTTTGCTACGGCCATCGGCAAAGGACGAAAGTGGCCCGTACAGTTCGTTGTGACAACGCACTCGTCTCATTTGGCAAATAGGGCGGAGTTTGCGGCGATGCGATATTTCCATGTGAAGGCCACTGGAAACACAGCAAACCTGCGCTCAACAGTTGTGAAGGACCTGCGAACTGGCCTTGGAGGTACGCCTAAGGACAATCTTGAGTTCCTCCATAAATATATGACGCTGACTCGCTGCGATCTTCTGTTTGCGGATAAAGCGGTGCTTATCGAGGGAACGTCCGAGCGGCTGATGTTACCAAAAATGATCGAAGTTCTTGAACAGGCAATGACGGACACTCCAAAGCTCTCGGGCCAATACTTGTCAGTGGTTGAGGTCGGCGGAGCATATGCCCACTTGTTCTTTCCGTTAGTGCGCTTCCTAGAGTTGCCCACTCTAGTCATCACAGACATAGACGCAACAAGAAAGAACGCGAAGAACAGATACGAGGCCTGCAAAGTCTCCGAAGGCGAACGCACCAGCAATGCCTGCATTAAGGAATGGTTCAAATCCCCGGAAATTACCCCAGCCGAGTTGATAGACAAAACGGCCGCAGATAAGACGGCCGACGATCTGCGCATTGCCTATGAAGTACCTGAATCTGCTGGTTTGCCATGTGGCAGGAGTTTTGAGGATGCTTTCATCTTGGCCAATTTCGCAATGTTTGAGCTTAAAGCTCCGTCAGAAGATGAAGCTGCGGAGAAGGCCAAAGAAGAAGGTAAGTCAGATTTCGCGCTTAAGAACGCAATCGAGAAGACGGGTTGGAAAGTGCCACGCTACATCGCTGAGGGTTTGCAATGGCTTGCTCAAATAAACCAGCCGCAGAAGGTGCAAACGGTGAAAGCTGAAGTGGCAGCCTTGGCAGATCCATCCCAACAAGCACAAGGCGCAAATGCCTGACACCGCTACAAACCCTGCGAAGTTAGCAGCGCAGGAAGCATGGCTGCAGCTGCAAACCTGCCTTGACCAGCATGACAGCTTCATTTTTGAGGCTGGAGCAGGTGCGGGCAAAACTTATTCTCTCATCGAAGCTCTGCGTTATCTTATTAAGCGCGACGGGATTCAACTCATAAGAAACAATCAGCAGGTCGCCTGTATCACTTACACCAACGTTGCAACTAAAGAGATTGAGACGCGGACCGATCGTCATCCGGCTATCTATTCGTCGACGATCCACTCATTTTGCTGGACACTGATTCAAGATTTTCAGCCCTTCCTACGCAAAGAAATCCCGAATATCGAAGGCTGGCCAGAGCGGCTACAAGAATCCGCTCAGCGGATCGTGGATGGGATGATCAAGGAGCGAGTTGATGCGTCGGGTGAGAAGAATCCTGACATTGAAGCCATTGCAGCCGCGTTCGAGCCGGCTCTTAGGAAATTGGAGACTGTGGGATCGCGTGTAGTTGAATACAGCCTTGGACATTCAAGAGCTGACAAACTTACTGTATGGCTTGGCCACAACGATGTCTTGGTCCTCGCAGCCAAGCTCTTTGAAAGCACAAAGTTTCGTCGATTATTGGTGAGCCGATTTCCCGTGATATTAATCGACGAATATCAGGATACCGACAATGCAATCTACGAAGCGTTGAAATCGCATGTGCTTGGCGCAGAAGGCAGTCCATTAATTGGGTTCTTTGGCGACTACTGGCAGAAGATTTATGGCACAGGCTGTGGAAGGATTGCACACACTGCGCTGAAACCCATCGGAAAGAAGGCAAATTTTCGATCTGTTCCGGCAATCGTGGATTGTCTGAATCGGATACGTCCAGAGCTGCCGCAAGCTGTTGAAGACCCTGGTGCTTCTGGCAGTGTTGTCGTGTTTCACACGAACAATTGGGTTGGGCAGCGGCGAACCGGAGGACATTGGGGCGGTGATCTTCCGGAGGGCGCGGCGCGTTCTTATCTTCAAGAGGTTATCAAAAAGTTGACGGAAGCTGGGTGGGATTTTGCTCCCGAGACCGGCAAAATATTGATGCTCACCCACAACGTTCTTGCAGCAGAACAGGGATACCAGCAGCTCGCTGCAGCGTTGCCTCGAACTGAATCTTTCATTAAGAAAGAAGACCCTCATATCGCATTCCTTGTGGATACAGTTGAGCCCATATGCAGAGCGTTTATGAATAAGCGGTATGGTGAAATGTTTGCTGTGTTGGGTGGGCAAAAGCAGTTGATTCGCTCGCTTGCGGATAAGGCTATATGGTCGGACCATGTTACGGAACTTGTGACGCTCCGACAATCAGAGAACATTGGCGCAGTAATAGACCGGATTCGTCAATCACAACTCATTCCTGTACCTGACGCCGTTGAAAGAAAAGAGAGAACGCTTAAGAAACGCCCCGAGCCACTTGTATCAGGTGAGCCCGATGAAATAGAACGGCTGCGAACCTTGCATGCTGTGCCCTACCGGCAAGTTGTCATGCTGGCGCAGTTCATTGAAGAAAGGACGCCTTTCTCAACAAAGCATGGCGTGAAAGGGGCGGAGTTTGAAAACGTCTTGGTGATATTTGGGCGCGGATGGAATCTCTACAACTTCGGTCAGTTTCTTGAGTTAGCTAGCGCGGCAACTATCCCAGCAAATAAAGTCGACGCCTTCGAAAGAAACCGCAATCTTTTTTACGTAGCTTGCTCACGCCCGAGGAAGCGGCTGGCTCTTTTGTTCACACAAGAATTGACGTCCGGCGCGTTGAAGACTCTGACTAGCTGGTTT
>Ga0315268_10009134_pt1 | contig 10310 bp, 13 predicted proteins | sample C1_top_MG_FD_204535 | JGI IMG/M metagenome (GOLD analysis project Ga0315268, IMG submission 204535) | Sediment microbial communities from Yellowstone Lake, YNP, Wyoming, USA - C1_top | ecosystem: Environmental > Aquatic > Freshwater > Lake > Sediment | place: USA: Wyoming | collected 2017-08-01 | reverse complement strand
TGCGTAGGCAGGAATCCAGTGTCTTCACAAATAATATCATATAAATCATTCCATTCAGGATTATTCTTCTCTATAAGTCTTAGTTTCTACTCCCGTTTCCATGTCTTTATCCCTGCCTTCGTAGGGACAGGTTTGTTTTTCTCTATTAATGGCAGTCTCTGCTGTTTCATGTATCTCGTACCAGACTATATGGTGAATATTGTATTTCTGAGTAAAACCTTCAACCAGATCATCTTTGTGTTCATATATACGCTTAATAAGATCAGATGTAATGCCTGTATATAAAGTGCCATTTAGTTTGCTACAAAGAATGTAAACATAAAATCTTTTCATTCAACATCTTCTTGTCATGCCCAAAGTTTTTAATCGGGCATCCAGTGCCTCTGTTTCTGGATTCCCACCTGAGGACTGCGGGAATGACGGATTAAATTTCTGGATTCCTGCCGGAGTTTATCCCGTACTTGATGCGGGGCAGGAATGACGGAACTAATATATTACTTTTCTATCGAAGAAATAAGCGGTCAACTTAATATGTCCAATAATGATTTTTTCAAATATCTATAAATGATATTTACGTAATTAACATCTTCTTCAAAATTGCCCTTACATTCATGAACATATCTATGTATGTTTTATCCTGGTAATCTTTGTAAGTAAAAATGTGAGGTTTGTATGTACCGTTTTTATATATCAGTGTTACTTCGCCATAAATTCCTTTACCTAAATAGATGCGGTGTGCATAGTTTTTTGTGGATGCAAGGACTATTTTTGAGAGCGTGAGATAACCGGGGTCAAGATTAATACGTCTTTTATTTTCGGAAGATAATGAGTTTTCAATTTCGTTGGTCTTTAGTTTAATATCTGCAAGAATTCCGGGATCAATTAAATTTTTAAAGAATATAAACTTTCTATACAATGGCCAGCCGAGTTCATCCTTATAATAAGAAGAATAGTCCCATGGTGTGGGAGGGCTTTCAAGTAAAATATTTCCGAAGGCTTTTTCGAGAATATCTTTTGAATTGTTGAATATCTCGATATCAGAATAGAGTGTTCCTATGAAGAGCAATGACGGCTCAGGAGACCTGATTTCTCCCATGATTACACAGGTTCATTAATAAGGGTCCGGAATATTTCGATAAAATACGGAGAGTTCCATTCTTCAGGACCTATTATCTTATTTCTTAAGATGCCCCTCTTGTCAATTATGAATGTCTCAGGCACACCTGTAATGCCAAATTTTTTAGCTGCTGAACCATCTGCATTGCTATATACGGGAAAAGTGTAACCATTTTTTTTCATGTAGCTAAATGCTCTATCCATATCATCTTTATAAAGGATAGTTATTAACTTGAAATCTGGATTTTTTGACATGCTTCTGAACAGTACTTCGATAGAGGGAATTTCATCAACACATGACTCGCACCATGTTGCCCAGAAATTAATGAATACAACCGAACCTTTAAGTTCGGAAATGTTCAACTTATTATTGTTGAGGTCAATAAGTTCGATATCAGGTACTGCACTCCCGATGGCAACTATTCTTGTTGGTTTGTACTGGTATTTGAAAAGAAAAAAGGAGATGATAATACCTGAAAATAAGATTATCAGAAGGATAAGGGTCTTATTTTTCAATTTCCGAATTAACCCAAATAATACAATTAACCACAGAGCACATAGAGAAATATATTGATAATGAGAGAAAAAAAGACAGTTTTTCTCTGTGCATTCTTTTATTCTCAAAAGAGAGGTTAACTATCTTTGAAAGAAAATTGAGAGGCCACAGAGAAATATTTAAAAACATTGTGTTTTTAAAGTCCAAAATTATCTCTGTGCTCTCTGTGGTTTTTCTTAGATGCATTTTCCGGGCTAATTGGTACCGGACAAGACAGGGATATTCTCCTCGGTCTCCTCAAATATAGGGATATCACCTTCAAGGATAACATTTATCTTATGGCTCTTGAATCTTCCTTTAAGGATCTCTTCGGAAAGAGGATCCTCTATCACCTTTTGTACGGCCCTCCTCATTGGCCTTGCACCATATGCAGGCTGATAGAAGTGCTTCAATATCCATTCCTTTACTTCAGTTGACACCTCTATTATAAGCTCCTGTTCCAGCAGCATCTTGTTTGTCTCCCCTACAAGTAAATCAATGATTGATAGTAAATGCACTTTTTCGAGAGGATGAAATACAACCGTTTCATCAACGCGGTTAAGAAACTCGGGATTAAATGTTTTCTTGAGTTCGTTCAGTACGTTTTCTTTTATTTTTTCATACACTACATCTGATGTATTTCTCTGGAAGCCGAGGGGCGTTGCCTTTTCGATCATCCTTGCACCGAGGTTTGAGGTCATTATGATTACAGTATTCTTGAAGTCAACTTTTCTTCCAAAACTGTCTGTGAGAACCCCGTCATCAAGAACCTGCAGGAGTATATTGAAGACATCAGGGTGTGCCTTCTCTATCTCATCAAAGAGCACCACAGAATATGGCTTCTTTCTTATCCTTTCTGTTAACTGTCCTCCTTCTTCGTAGCCGACATAGCCTGGCGGGGCTCCTGTAAGTCTGGAGACATTAAACCTTTCCATGTATTCTGACATGTCTATCTTTATAAGTGATGTCTCATCGTCAAACAAAAACCACGCTAAGGCCTTTGCAAGTTCAGTCTTGCCTACTCCGGTAGGACCGAGGAAGAAAAATGAGCCTATTGGTTTTTTACTTGACTTAAGACCTGCCCTTGACCTTCTTATTGCCCTTGAAACAGCTTTTATTGCTTCTTCCTGACCGATTATCCTCTTATGGAGATTTTCCTCCATTTTTATAAGTTTCTCGGATTCTTTTTGTTCAAGTTTCAAGAGCGGGATGCCTGTCATCTTTGATACCGTGTATTCAATATCCTCTTCGGATACAGTAGGGACCTCAGCATTTAAATTATCTACCCATTGTTTATGCAACTGTTCATAAATACGTTTGAGTCTTTCTTCCTCAAGGCGGATAGAAGAAGCTTTTTCGAGGTCATGGAGTTTTATATATAGATTTTTCTCTTTCGAGAACCTTTTTATATCAGCCTCGAGTTCCTTTAATTCAGGGGGAGGGGTGTATCGCTTTAGTTTAATCCTCGACCCTGTCTCATCTATAACATCTATTGCCTTGTCAGGTAGATATCTATCAGAAATATATCTATCGGATAACCTTGCTGCTACGTCTATCGCTACATCAGTTATCTTGACTTTATGATGAGACTCATATCTGGATCTCAGCCCCTTCAGGATATTTATCGTATTTTCTACGTTCGGTGGTTGTACATTGATTGGCTGGAACCTCCGTTCGAGTGCACCATCTTTTTCTATATGTTTTCTATACTCATCAGGGGTAGTTGCTCCGATACACTGTATCTCACCTCGTGAGAGAGCCGGTTTGAGCATGCTTGATGCGTCTACAGATCCTTCTGCGGCACCCGCCCCTATAAGTGTATGCAGTTCGTCAATAAATAGGACAACATTGTCCGATTGGATTATCTCCTTCATAACAATCTTGAGTCGCTCCTCAAACTGACCTCTGTATTTTGTTCCTGCAATTAATGCACCGAGGTCAAGGGAGACGATGCGTTTGCCTAATAAACTATCAGGGACATCACCCGAAACAATCTTCTGAGCAAGCCCTTCAACTATAGCTGTCTTTCCAACACCTGGTTCACCGATAATTACAGGGTTGTTTTTAATCCTTCTACCTAATATCTGTATCAGACGTTCTATCTCATCTTCTCTGCTTATTACAGGATCAAGTTTTCCTTCCTTTGCTAATTGCGTCAGATCTCTTCCAAACTCATCAAGTGCAGGGGTTGTGCTCCTTCGCTCTCTTACATGTGTATGTGTCCTGATAGAGTAATTGATTGTGAACTGCCTTGCTCCTAAGAGATTGGCACCGAAGTTTCGCAGTATCTTACCTCCTATACCCTCTTCTTCCCTTATAAGACCAAGGAGAATATGTTCACTCCCGATATAATTGTGACCAAGGAGGCGGGCTTCTTCAACAGCAAGTTCAAGAACCTTTTTTGCCCTGGGGGTGAAAGGAATATCACCGAAAGTCATAATATTTGTTCCCCGGGGAAGGTTTCTCTCTACTTCCATACGAATTTCATCTGAGGTTATACCCATCCTTTTCAGGATTGCTACTGGTAAGCCATCTTCTTCTTTTAAAACAGCAAGCAAAAGATGTTCTGTGCCGAGGTAATCATTCTGGCGTTTTTCAGCTTCTTCCTTTGCGTATATGATTACCTTTCTTCCGCGCTCTGTAAACTTCTCAAACATTCTCTCTCCTGGAGATTTCTAATACTACTTAATTTAAATATACTTTTTTTAGATATTGAAAGTCAATATAGAGGCATGCGAGCTTAATGAATCTCGACAGAAGAAAAAAAGAATGGAATCTCATAGGAAGCAGATTCTTTTGAATCCGAGCCGTGGACTATATTGTGCTCGATTTCCGATGCAAAATCTGACCTGATTGTTCCTGGTGCGGCATCTTTTGGATTTGTTGCACCCATAATCTCTCTGACTTCACTAATTGAATTTTTCCCTTCGACTACCATTACCACAATCGGGCCTTCTGACATAAAATCGGTAAGACTTTCATAAAAGGGTTTATCTTTATGCACAATATAAAATCCTTTCGCCTCTTCTTTGGACAGCTTAAGCATCTTAAGCGCGGCAATCCTGAGTCCTCTTTGTTCAAATCTCTTTATTACTTCACCGATCAGATTTTTCTTAATCCCATCTGGTTTAACGATTGATAATGTCCTTTCCATCTTTCCTCCATCTATACAAGTTTACACAGTTTCTTGAGTTTACATAGTATTTTGAGTTATAAACCAACGAACTCAATAAACTCAATAAACTCTATATTGATAATTTCTTTATTAATTTTCTAACAGACGCACACGATTTTCTGAATTGTGTTCTTTCTTCTTTAGTTAATTTTACTTCAACAATTTTTTCAACGCCTTCTTTCCCCAATATAACAGGAATACCCATATAAATATCTTTGATCCCGTATTCACCGTTCAGATATGCAGCACATGGAAGCATCCGCTTTTCATCAAGCAGGATTGATTTAACCATCTGAAACGTGGATGAAGCCGGAGCATAAAATGCGCTTCCAGATTTTAGCAAAGATATAACCTCTGCTCCACCTTTTCGAGTGCGCTCTATTAATGATTCAATTTTCTTTTTAGGCAGGAGTTCTGTTATAGGTATCCCCTTCACAACTGTAAACCTCGGGAGGGGAACCATTTCATCACCATGTCCTCCGAGCACAAGCGCTTCGACGTCCTCAGGTGATACATTTAATTCCCATGAAAGAAATGCCGTTAGTCTTGATGCATCGAGTATACCGCCCATACCAATAACATGCTTGCAGGAAAACTCCGTTGTCTTCCAGGCAAGCTGTGCCATAACATCCATCGGATTAGTTACAACAATGATGATAGAATCTGGAGAAGTTTTTGCAATCTTAATGCATGTTCCTTTTACTACTTCAGCATTAGCATGAAGGAGATCACTCCTTGACATCCCGAGTTTCCTGGGAAATCCGGCCACTATAACAATAATGTCAGAACCTGCTGTGTCGGAATAATTATTTGTCCCTTTAATTGAAGATGACGAATTCCAGAGAGGACATGCCTCTGCAATATCAAGTGCTTTCCCCTGCGGCCTTCCTTCAACGACATCAAAAAGGACAACATCCGCAATCCCCGATTGTGCAACGAGAAGTGCAATTGTCGCACCGACATTCCCCGCGCCTATTATTGAAACCTTTTTCCTCATTGGTCATACATTATAAAGAACAGAGATTGAGAATGGCAAGGAAAGTAAAAGCAACGGATGGGAGAAGAATTAAAAAATTTTCCTTATCTCGGAAATTCTGAGAATTTGTATTTTATTCTTTCTTCTTTTCTTGATGTTAAAAATGACAGGTTTTAATGATCGGTCAAGGGGCTGGATTATGCTTGCTACAGGATCGTAGAATATATTACCAATGAAAATTCTTTCATTAGAGATAAAAAGAACCATATCCCCATCTTTTATCTGAGAGTTCGGTTCAATAAGAACCAGATCTCCCTTATTTATATGAGGAACACTTATCAGGGAATTAGTTGCCTGAAGGAAGAAGGCATTTTCAATCTGTGTTAAAACAGGTTCAAACAAAATTGCACTCTCTTTCAGGAGGGAAGGTATTTTTTTTGATAAGAATTCTTTCAATGTTACAACAGGAAGCATCCTGACAGCACCGTAATGTGGTGTTTCTTCTCCTATCATCTCCGGTTTTTCAAATAGCTCTGAGAGAGATATTCCGAGTGCAGCAGACAGCTTTTCGAGAGTATCCGATTTCAGGTTCTTCTGCTGATTTGTTTCGATCCGGGCGATGCTGGCCTGGGAGATACTACTACGCTGGCTCAACTCAAGCTGTGAAAGGCCGAGTTTCTTTCTGAGTTCTTTCAGCCGCTTTCCGATATTAGCCATCGTCAATAGATTTACATTTATAAACATCCTTAATCAATATCATACATGAATAATTATATTGACTTTAAATATGCATTTATGTATAATAGGTCGAATCTATAGACGGAGGTGACACTGACGATGAAACTTGCAGAACTATTGAATGAGAGGAAGACGGTAAAAGAAGAAATTAAAAAAATTAAACAACGGCTTGGGTTATCTGCCAAAGTGCAGGAAGGCGACAAAGACCCTTTTGAATCACCGGAAGAGCTGAAACTAACATTATTACTCCTGTATGGAAAACTGAAAGACTTAATCGTGAAGATAAACTTGACGAATTCTGAGACCATGATCGAGGGCAAAAGCCTCATGGAAATGATCGCAGAACGTGACAAGAATATCGCACTTTCAACTGCATTACATAGCCTTGCGGAGGAAGCCACGCCGAAACAGGAGAGATTTTCAAGGAACGAAATCCGTTTTCTGCCTGTAGTGAATATTAAGGAATTGAGAAAAGAAGCGGATAACTATTCAAAAAAGGCACGTGAGATTGACGGCAAAATCCAGTCAGCCAATTGGAACATCGAAGTAATTATTTGAAGAACAGATGGTAGCTTGCTGTTGTATTGTGGGATGCAAACCTGTGTAGCTCAGGACTACAAAAGGGACCCGACTGATAATTGGGAGAACAAGGTTCAACTCCTTAATACTGTGACAGTTCACAGTTACAGAAGCAGGTGAGAAACCATGTTTAAAGTTACGGTTACTACCTGCATCCGGATATGATAGTTAAGCGAGGGTGGGAACGGGGACAAAGAGACGGAGATTAAAATGTGTATTTCAGATAAATTATTGTTTAATAGTTATCTTGGTGACACCAACGAGGTTATGTTCAGCTATTTTGTTCTGGGCATCGAGAAGGTTTTCAATAAAAATTTAAAAGATTATAAATTAATATAAACGTACTAAATGCTGTTACGTTGTCATTGCGGCTTGTCCGCAATCCTTCTGAAAAAGAAAGATTCCCGATAAGCGGGAATGACAAAAATGTAAATATAATAAATGCGTTTATATTAGCAACTCTCAAAACAAAAAACATTCATACTGAATATCTTGAAGATTACCTTTTAGATTCCAATTATCCATACCAGGCAAAGGGATTTGATATTCCTAACAGGAGAGAGATACCAGTGCCGAGCAGATTCGACCGAATTTTCAGAATACCAAATCCCGAATATCAAAGCAGGTTACTTATGTTAAAAAAGTATCTGAACAATTCTGTCGGAGAAGATACATTACAGGAAATAGCATTGGCAACAGAAGATTTCTCAATGGCATATTTGAAAGAGCTTTATATCTATTCTGCAATGATTGCTTTGGAAAAAGGGAATGAAGTGCCATCAAAAGGCGACCTGTTACAGGCATTGGAAATCTTAAAATGTCAATTAAAAAATGGCTGTAAGCCTTTTGATAAGATCGGCAGTCAAAAGGTTGGATTTTCAGCGAAAGTATAAACCAGATTTTCTGCTTATTGTTATTATCTTCAGGGCAAGGCGGAGGGTGGGTTTGTCGTCGGTCTTCAGAAAAATATTAAATTGGCAGTGTTTTAAAACCAGCCTGTATAAAATGACTGTCAAATGTTAAAGCTGTTTTGATCCCGAGATGTTTCATTAAGACAAAAGAAATACAGTCGGTTAACGAGTAGGATTTGTCGCTATGTTTTTTGAAATATGACCAGCCTTCTTGAAACAAAGATTGATCTACATGAATAAACCTGATAGACGGACTTTTCAGAAGATTGTTGCCTATTTCTACTGATTTTGGATGATGTCCACGATTGTTGAAAAATGTGACTACTTCATCAAATACATAAGTGGTTGTAAAAACCAACGGAAGGTTTTTTGAAAAAAGAACCCAATGCCTGAGGGCAGCTTCATGGTTCTGATCATCGGCTGCTTCCAGCGCAATGATATAACCTGTATCAAGAAAGATCATATACGCAAAACAGCCTTACAGATATTTATCATGGTTCTTTGAAGCATCCTTTATGCCGCAAGATACAGGACGTGTCCCTAATTTGAGAATCGGATCATTAGGTTGTACGGGGACCACTTTTATTGTGCTGTCTTCTTTATGAATCTCTACTTCTTTGACTCCTTTAAAAAATTCCTTTGGGATAAGAACCCCGTTTTTTTTGACTGTAGCTCTCATGTGTCCTCCCTGTTATATTGAATTTTATCATAAAGGTGTTAGCTAAGGCTAACAATAAATATGCTATCTGCTGACTGCCCTGATGATTTTCAGGGCAAGGCGGAGGGTGGGTTCGTCGGCGGTTTTGATGATGCTTTGGATGGATTCCTTCAGTTCCTTATGGCTTTTCACATGCCCGAAATCAAACATCTCCCACATTTCAACTTCAAGGGCATTAGCAAGTTTGATTAGCATGTCGAGGGTAGGATTTTCTCTACCGCATTCAATACGACTGAGATAAGTCGAACTTATGTCCGCTTTTTCAGCTATTTTTTCTTGAGAAAGGCCCCTCGCTTTTCTTAATTCCTGAATTCGCTTTCCTATTAATATCTTTGCATTCATAGTGCCTCCCATAAATGATGCACTTAATAGGAGAGGCTTTTGAATGCTCTAATACACTAAAATAATATCGATAATTTGATGTAATAGATATATATTTATAACCATTAGGGCAATTAAATAAGTAAGATTATAACCATTAGAACAATTTTACACAGGGTAAGATTTGCATAACACTTCACCGAACGGAGTGCATTACCTCATTGAATTCTACGGCTGTGACAGAAAGCAGCTCAATTCAGTCACTTTCTGGAAGAGAACCCTTATGCAATCCATTTCCGACACATCAATGAAGATGCTTCACTCCCATTTTTATAAATTCACACCCGAAGGGCTCACAGGGTATATACTGATTTCCACTTCCCACATATCTGTGCATACATGGCCAGAACTTAATTATGCCGCCTGCGATGTCTTTATCTGCAGCGGGGATGATGAAGGACAAAGCATCGTAAAGTTTATGCGGGAAAACCTGAAACATGACAAAGCAAAGACAAGGAGGATAAAGAGGGGGTATAAAGTACAGACAGGACAGAGAAATACTTCACCCTCCCTTAATCCCTCCCATCAAGGGAAGGAAATTACACACCCCTGCACCCCTCTCAAAAGGGGAATCCTGACGCCACTTGCGGTAAAAAACAATAAAAACTTCTTCATCTCTTTGGCAGGAAAGAAAAAAACTCCCTCTCCACATAAATTTTGCACAAAGAATCCTGACAAACTTCGATTAGCAAAAATGGCTTTTTTTCATGGTAGAAATAAAAAGGGCGAGGCGATATTTAATTACAGGACAATAATAGATTGTACCCATTCTAATGGTAAACAATTTAGCCAGATTAAGACATTACGAGGTGACAATTTTGTTGATTTCCATCATAAACTATTGTTCTCTTGTTCTTCTGACATCGAAATATTTGACCTATCGGCTTGGTATCAAACCAATGGGAAAAAGGCAAAGGAGTACTATCGTCATTTTCTTGCATTTTTTATTTGCAACAGCGTTCTTTTTTAAAACTTCCTGAAGGATAAGAAAGAGGATGGATTCATAAATCGAGTTGTGCAGCCGGCTTTTGAACAAATTGAGAGGCATTTTGGTCTCAAACCATTGATTGTACCTATAGCTCCTCTCGATGAGGCAACCGATATTTACTGGTGGTGTTATCCTGAAGGGTTAGAAAAAGAGATTATGAGGTAATGGCAAAAAGAACCTTCTCTTGGATAAA
>Ga0315268_10009133_pt1 | contig 10310 bp, 9 predicted proteins | sample C1_top_MG_FD_204535 | JGI IMG/M metagenome (GOLD analysis project Ga0315268, IMG submission 204535) | Sediment microbial communities from Yellowstone Lake, YNP, Wyoming, USA - C1_top | ecosystem: Environmental > Aquatic > Freshwater > Lake > Sediment | place: USA: Wyoming | collected 2017-08-01 | reverse complement strand
TGCTAGAAGAGTTGAATAAACGCGGTATGACGATTGAATTCAGCATTGCCTCGAATCCAGAATTTTTGAAAGAGGGGGCGGCGGTAGACGATTTCATGCGCCCGGATCGCATAGTCCTCGGCAGCGAGGATGCACGTGCAATAGAGTTGATGCGCTCGCTGTATGCGCCCTTTAATCGCAATCGCGACCGCTTGATCGTGATGGACGTCAAGTCCGCCGAGCTGACCAAATACGCTGCCAATGCGATGTTGGCTACGCGCATATCATTCATGAACGAACTGGCACTGTTGGCAGAGAAAATGGGCGCGGATATCGAGCATGTGCGCAATGGTATCGGTTCAGACCCGCGCATCGGTTATCACTTTCTGTACCCGGGCTGTGGCTATGGCGGCTCCTGCTTCCCCAAAGACGTGCAAGCCATGCAACGCTCCGCCACCGAGCACGGCTGCGAACTGGGGATACTCAATGCAGTGGAGGTGGCTAACGAGCGCCAGAAAGAAGTGCTGCTGGACAAAATCACCACACGCTTCGGTGACGATCTGAGCGGCAGGAACATTGCGCTGTGGGGCCTGGCATTCAAGCCCAATACAGACGACATGCGCGACGCTCCGAGCCGCGTGCTGATCAAAGGGCTGTGGGCGCGCGGTGCCACCGTTGCTGCCTACGATCCAGTGGCCATGCACGAAGCTCGGCGCATATTTGGCGACGACCCGCGATTGAAACTGGTGGACACCCCGATGGCGGCGCTGCACGAGGCAGATGCATTGGCTATCGTCACCGAATGGAAAATGTTCCGCGCACCGGATTTCGGCGCAATTAAATCCATGCTCAAGGCCCCGGTGATTTTTGATGGCCGCAATATGTACGAACCCAAAGATGTGCGTGCTGCGGGTTTGGAATACTTTGCTATAGGACGCCCATAACATATGAAAATACTGGTAACCGGCGCAGCCGGCTTCATTGGAATGCACACCTGTCTGCGCCTGCTGGCTCGGGGCGACGAAGTGGTGGGGCTGGACAATCTTAACGACTACTACGATGTCCAGCTGAAAGAAGACCGCCTGAAGCAGTTGCAGGTGTATGACAATTTCAGTATGGCGCGGATGAATCTGGCCGATAGTGCAGCCGTTGCCAAACTGTTCACCGAAGGGCAATTCCAGCGCGTAATCAACCTTGCCGCTCAGCCCGGGGTGCGCTACTCCCTGAAAAATCCCCACGCCTACATCCAGAGCAACATCGTTGGTTTCACCAATGTGCTGGAGGGGTGCCGCCACAACAAGGTGGAGCATCTCGTGTTTGCCAGCAGCTCCAGCGTGTATGGCGCCAATACCGCCATGCCGTTCTCGGTGCACCATAACGTGGACCACCCGGTAAGCCTGTACGCTGCCACCAAGAAGGCCAATGAGCTGATGGCGCACACCTACAGCCATCTGTATGGCCTGCCGACTACCGGCCTGCGTTTTTTTACTGTTTACGGCCCGTGGGGGCGGCCGGACATGTCCCCTTCGTTGTTTACCAGCGCCATCCTGGAAGGCCGATCTATCGACGTGTTCAACCACGGCAAAATGCAGCGGGATTTCACCTACGTGGACGACATCGTGGAAGGGGTGATACGTGTGCTCGACCAGCCGGCTATATCCGATTCATCTTTCGATTGTGGCAATCCCGATCCGGCGAGCAGTTACGCACCCTACCGTTTGTATAACATCGGCAATCACGAGCCGATAGAATTGATGACTTTTATCGAGACCATCGAAGCGGCTGTGGGCAGAAAGGCCGAGAAGAACATGCTGCCCATGCAGGACGGGGATGTGCTGGCCACATATGCGGATACGGCGAGCCTGCAGCGTGCGGTTGATTTCGCCCCGCGCACCTCTCTCAAGGAAGGTGTGACAAAATTCGTGGCTTGGTATAAGGACTATTACGGCAACCGTGCGAATTGACGTGCGGAGTTCGATACTTGAAATGGCAGATGGTTTTCATCTGTCGCTGTGTCATCTAATACACCGTACGTGATTCGGCAGCGTTCCGATACTCATAGCAAATGAAACCGATAAAAATTCTTACATTCAGTTCTCTATACCCGAACGCTGCTCAACCCACAAACGGAATTTTTGTCGAGAACCGGTTGCGTCATCTTCTTGCCAGTGGCGAGATAGAAGTAAAAGTCGTGGCGCCCGTGCCATGGTTTCCGATAGCCCATTCCGCATTTGGCAAGTATGAAAATTTCGCTAAAGTGCCGGCCTATGAAGTCAGACACGGTATCGAGATATACCACCCGAGATATTTGGTCGTGCCGAAAATCGGAATGAATATTTCACCATTGCTGATGGCGCGTGCGATGAGGAAAACGGTGCGCAAGATACGGGACCAGGGATTTGATTTTGACTTGATCGATGCCCACTATTTTTATCCGGATGGTGTTGCAGCGTGCATTTTGGCAAACAAACTGGGCAAGCCGTTTGTAGTGACTGCCAGAGGCACGGATATCAATCTGATACCCAAGTATGACGTGCCCAAAAAATGGATATTATGGGCCGCAGAAAAAAGCCACGCGATGATCAGCGTATGCAAAGCGTTGAAAGATGAAATGGTTGAAATTGGCATCGCCGAAGATAAGGTCACGCCGCTTCGAAATGGCGTGGACCTGAATTTCTTCAAGCCCGGTAATAGGGAAGAAATCCGGAATCAGCTGAATATTTCGGGCAGAGCGCTATTGTCGGTCGGGTATCTGATCGAAAGGAAAGGTCATCATCTTATTATCGAGGCTTTGTCTGGTTTGCCTGATGTAAAGCTTTATATCGCGGGTGACGGGGAAATGGCCGCTCAATTAAGAAAGCTTGCGCTTGACAGGGGAGTGGCGGACAGAGTGATTTTTCTTGGCTCATTAGACCGCGAAACACTCCGGCGTTACATGATCGCAGCGGATGCGTTGGTGTTGGCTTCGAGTCGCGAAGGAATGGCGAATGTGCTGCTTGAATCAATCGCATGTGGCACCCCCGTTGTTGCCACCCCATTGTGGGGGACGCCTGAAGTTGTGGCTGTGCCTGAGGCGGGGGTGTTGACGAAGGACAGAAGCATCTCAGGCATTGCAGAGGGGGTGAACCGGTTATTTGCCAATTATCCAAACAGGGATGCCACGCGGCATTATGCCGAAAAATTTAGTTGGGATGACACTACAAACGGGCAGCTTGAAATATTTCGCCGGGCATTGTGTTGATGCCATGGTGATCGCAATTCCTGTTGCCGGTATTAACTCAATCTGAATCGGTGCAAAAATGAGCTATCGCATCCTGCACATCCTTGATCATTCGATTCCGCTACACAGCGGCTACACTTTTCGCACCGCCGCGATCCTGCGCGAGCAACGCACGCTAGGCTGGGAAACCTTCCATCTCACCAGCGAAAAGCAGATCAATTGCGATGTGCTGGAAGAGCAGGTGGACGGCTTGCACTTCTATCGCACACCCAGTCATGACGGCGTGCTGAGCAGCTTGCCGGTGCTGAACCAGATAGCTGTCATGCAAAGTCTCGCGCGTCGGCTGCGAGAAGTGATCGCCATCGTCAAGCCCGATATTCTGCATGCGCATTCTCCGGTGTTGACCGCACTGCCCACGTTGCGCGTGGGGCGTGAGCTGGGGATCCCGGTGGTGTACGAGGTGCGCGCATTCTGGGAAGACGCCGCCGCAGACCACGGCACGACCAAAGAGGGAAGCATGCGTTATCGCCTGACCCGCGCGATGGAAACCTATGCTTTTCAACATGCCGATGCCGTCACCACCATTTGCGAAGGCTTGCGCAGCGATATCGTCGCACGCGGCATACCTTCGGCAAAAGTGACCGTGATTCCCAATGCGGTTGATATCGAGAAATTCTCCGTCGGCGGCGAGCCGGATGCTGCACTGAAAGAACAACTCGGCCTGGGCGGCGCGCGCGTACTGGGCTTTATCGGATCGTTCTATGCGTATGAGGGGCTGGATTTGCTGCTGAGCGCGTTGCCGCGCATGCTCGACAAAGCACCGGATGTGCGCGTACTGCTGGTGGGCGGCGGGCCTCAGGAAAAAGCGCTGAAGGAGCAAGCCCGCCAGCTGGGCATTGCCGACAAGATCGTGTTCAGCGGCCGTGTGCCGCATGAACAGGTCAACCGCTACTACGACCTGATCGATGTGCTGGTTTATCCGCGCCACTCGATGCGCCTCACCGAATTGGTCACGCCGCTGAAGCCGCTGGAAGCGATGGCGCAGGGCCACCTGTTTGCCGCATCCGATGTGGGCGGGCACAAGGAGCTGATACGCGATGGGGAAACCGGCGTGCTGTTCAAGGCAGGCGATCCGCAGTCACTGGCGGATAAAGTGTTGGGCCTGCTAGAGTCAACTGGGCAGTGGCCCGCACTGAAACAGGCAGGCCGCCGCTACGTGGAGACAGAGCGCAACTGGAAAGTCAGCGTGGCGCGTTATCAGGATGTTTACGGCGGCGTGTTGCGATCGCGTGCAGGAACTCGCGCATGATGCGCGTGGTGATGGCGGGAGTGCCAGCCGACAAAACATAATAGGCCTTTGAACAATTTTCAGGAAAGGTGTCGCGGGCGCTCTTCCTCCTTCAAGGGGGCGAGCGTAGTGAGGGGGCAACTGGGAGGGGGCATGAGAAAGCAAATTTATCGGCATTCCTTCCCCATCCCAACCCTGATGTAACAACTAGCCACTCGACTAGGCGGCCAAACATCGCCCACCAAGTCGCTGCTTATCCCCATGAAGGGGGGGATTTTGTAGCAACTGTAAATTGTTCATAGGTATGAACCATAAATCATGAAGAAGCTGCCGCGAATAAACAGGGGAATTTAAGCGATGCGAAGCATATTGGTTCTTTCGATTCTCTTTCTGGGGGCGGCATGGGCGCTGGCGCACCCCTCGATCGGTGTGCTGCTGTGGACCTGGGTAAGCATCATGAATCCCCATAAACTGACCTATGGTGCAGAGGATATGCCAGTTGCCGCCATGATTGGCGGGGCAACATTGGTGGGGTTGTTCTTGACGAGGGATAGAAGGAATTTCTTTCTCTCCGCCCCTTCCGTTGCGTTGATGTTGTTCATGCTGTGGGTGTGTATTACCTATCTCTTTTCGTTTAACCAGGATGGCAGTACTGAAATGCTGAGCAGGGTGCTCAAGATCGATTTCATGATCCTTGTAGCCTTGATCCTGCTGTACAGTAAAAAACACATAATCTCACTGGTGTGGGTGCTGGTTTTTTCCATCGGTTTCTATGGTGTCAAGGGAGGGTTGTTTACCCTGGCAACCGGCGGAGGTTTCCATGTCTATGGGCCGGGTGGTTTCATCGGTGGGAATAACGAAATCGCGCTGGCCATAGTCATTGTCATTCCGCTGATGTATTTCTTGCGTGAACAGATGAACAAGGCTTGGCAGCGCCACGCGATGCTGGCATCCATGGGGCTGTCGGTGATCGCAGCCATCGGCAGTCAGTCGCGCGGCGCCTTGCTCGCGATCACTGCCATGGCGGTATTGCTCTGGTTGCGCGGGCGACAAAAATTTTTGTTTGGAACGCTGATGGTTGCCGGGGGAATTGCGCTGCTGATTTTTATGCCGGCAAACTGGCATGAGCGTATGAACACGATAGAAACGTATCAGCAGGATAGCTCTGCCATGGGGCGCATCAACGCCTGGCAGATGACATGGAATCTTGCAAGCCACAATTTTTTTGGCGGCGGGTTCGATATTTACACTCCGCATCTGTTCGCGATTTACGCGCCGAATCCTGAGGATCTGCATGTGGCGCACAGTATCTATTTTTCGGTGCTGGGCGAGCATGGGTTCATTGGTTTGGCATTGTTTTTGACAATCTGGGCCCTGACCTGGCGCTGGGCCGGATGGCTCAGGAAAAATGCAACAGGCAATCCGGAAACAGAATGGGCGGCAGTGCTCGGTAGTATGTGCCAGGTCAGTCTGGTGGGATATGCAGTGGGTGGCGCCTTCCTGAGCCTGGCCTATTTCGATCTTCCTTACAATATCATGGTGCTGGCAGTGCTGGCGCGCCGCTGGGTTGAGCATTATCAGGCGGGAGAGAATTTTGATGAGCCGCTACTGGCAGGAAAAGCTAAAGCGACCAACATGAAAGAGACACGAAAAATATTGCCTGGAAGATGATGCTTCGAGCTTGTGTAGGTCTGGATTGTGCGTATGCGTTGGGGCGTCAGCCCTTTACCCCCAAAGGGGCAAGAACCTCTTCGAGGCGGCTACGGTCTACCCCTTGCGGGTATATCCCGACTTCGCCTCTCACACCAGACCAGTCGGGATGAATCCCGACCTACGTTCCCAGCTCTGGTTCAGCGGAACTCAATGGATTATCTGCCGCGCACGTTTTTCTGTGTTGGCAATAGATACACTATTCTGCATAGTGTATCTCAGTTGTGTATTTGTACTTTTATTCAGGAGTATTGCCATGCGGGATGCTTCCATTAAGCTGCGTGTTCACGCCGAGCAGCGCGATCTCATCGACCAGGCAGCAGGGTTGCTTGGTAAAAATCGTTCAGATTTCATGCTTGAAGCTGCTTGCGAAAAGGCACAGGGTGTCTTGCTCGATCAGGTATTTTTTACCTTGAATGTGCAGGGCTTCCAGAATTTTTGTGAGTTGTTGGATGCGCCACCTGCGGCCAACCCTGGACTGGATCGTTTGCTTGAAACTAAAGCACGGTGGGATTCCGTGAGTGGGTCTTAGGGAGGCAGAAATTGCAAAAATACCTTTTATGAATCGGGGTGATTTTTGTAGGTCGGGATTCATCCCGACATAGCGCAGCATAACCCCGTCGGGATGAATCCCGACCTACATCAGTTAGAGGTTTATGTCCTAGCGGTATGTTTGTAATTGTCCTCTCCCTTAGCTGGCTATGTCCGGCCATGGATTGCCCACCTTCTCCTCAATTCTGCCGTTCACTGCAGATTATTCGGTGCAGCATGGGCATAATCTGTTTCTGATGAAAATCCTACCAGCCCTACGCAATTGAAGTCGGCGCAATTACCGGCGGCTTTAACTTGGCCTTGGTCGCCAGCTTTTTAAACTTCTGGTCGAACGTCGCCAGTGCTTTGCAGCCGCTCGTGCCGGCATGGTGCAGGGCATCGGCGAAATCAAAACCAAGCTGATAATATTGAAGCGCCAGTTGAATGTCAGACTGTCTTTCAAAGTTTATATTTCGTACCGACAGCAGCGCCTCGAATGATCTCAGGATATCAGGCCTGTCCAGTGCATACGCGCCGCGTAACACCCATTCGAGTTCCAGCATCACCGTAAGCGGCACGAACAAGGCATTACCCGTATCAATGAGCGCGGCTGATTGGCGGGCCTGTACCGGATCGTCATTGGTCACCAGCCTTGCCAGGATGTTGGTATCAAGTGCAATCATGATTTGGCCGCGAATTTTGCAACGTCCATCTCTTCCACAGAAATCGCCGGGCCTGTGTACCCGGCAATACCGATGCAGTCAGCTGCACTTTTTGTTTTTCTGGCATCGTCCACCAACGCCCTGAACCCGCCCGCATCAGGTAAAAGATTCAACCTCGTGCCAGGTGTAATTCCCAGCAACCTGCGTATCTTTGCAGGGATGACCAGTTGGCCTTTTTCAGACACCGTTACAATCATGATTGACTCCTGATTTGGTTTGCACGTTTAATAATTTTCATCATAGTATAATGTCTTACTCGGGTAAGCAATGTCATTCTTGGGTATTGGGGCTGGGATGGGGCGTGTGTATATCATGGTTCTGCTTCGGCTTAACGCCCCTCTCCCCAACCCCTCTCCCGCTTGCGGGAGAAGGGTTTTTCTGCAGAGCGTTCCATTTAGTGCGAGATTGTTTCCCGCTTTGCCATATTATTTATGCCCATGCTGCTGCAGCCATTCCTCCAGCGTCACAATAACCCACAGCATCTTGCCGTAATAAGTCGCGTGCCCGGTCATGTGTTCGGTGCGGATGTGGTCGATATAGGCGGGCTGTATCCAGCCGCGTTTTCTGAAATCGGATAAACGATCCTCGATGCGTTCGCGCAGCGGTGCATAGTCCTTCGCCCAGACGCCGAAGGGCAGGCCGAAGCCGTGCTTGCTCTTGTTGATGATTTCATCCGGTAAATACCCCTTCAATGCATTCTTGAAAAACCAGCGCAGATATTGCCCCTGCACTTTCCAGTCCGGCGGCACTTCCCCCGAGAAAGCCACCATCGCATCGTCGAGCAGGGGATAGCGCACCTCAATCCCGGCTGCTTCGGCCATGCCATTCACCTTGCGCAGATCGTTGTCCGCCAGCGTGAATTTCATGTCCAGATGCAACATGCGGTTGATGTAGGAAGCAGAGTCCGTGCGGTCATAGGCATCCTTGAGCATGGTGCTGGGCAGCTTCGTGTTTACTGCAGCCAAAAAGTTTGACGTGAACATCTGCTGCAGCGGCTGGCGGTAGATGAAGTTGTACGATTCCATGCGTTCAGGCAGCGGTATGTTGGCCTGATGCAGATAGCTTTGCAGTTTTCTGCCTGGCGGGAAATGCCCCATTCCCGGCAAGGCTGCAACAGGCTCGATCAGCCCGGTGCGCAGCAGCGCGGGCAGTGCATGGTAAGCCTCGAAAACCTTCTGCTTCGCATAGCGCGCATTGCCGCCGAAAATTTCGTCGCCGCCGTCGCCCGCCAGCATCACGCGATAGCCGTCCGCATGCGCCATGCGCGCGCAAAAGTAAGAGGGGACGGCAGATTCATTGGCAAAGGGTTCGTCGTAATGCTGTGCGATGAGCGGGATCGCAGTGAGAATGTCTTCCGGCTTCAAATAATATTCGCGCATATCCAGCCCGAAGCGCTTGCCTGCGATGCGCGCGTATTCCATTTCGTCGAAGCCTTCGGCAGAGAAGCCGATCGAATAGGTGCGGGCAGATTTTCCGCGTAATTCGGAAAGCACCCCGGCCACGGTGGAGCTATCTGTGCCGCCGGAAAGAAACGCGGCGGTTGATTCATCCTCCGCCGAACGGCCTACACTTTCTCGCAGCACCGTATGGAAGCGCTTCGACATCTCGTCGAAATCAGTGCGGGGCTCGTCGCGGTATTGCAGATGCCAGTAAAAATCGCGTTCCAGTTTGCCATCTTTGAACCAGGCAAATTGCCCCGGCAGCAATTTTTCAACCCCTTGGTAGATCGTGCCGGGTGCAGGCACATCATAAAAGTAAAAATAGTTGTACAGCGCCTGGAAAGAGAGCTGCTTCCCGACAACGGGGTGTGTGGCTACGGCATCGGCCCGGCTGGCGAAAATAAGCCCCTTGTCAGTCGCGGAAAACGCCAGCGTATGCACGCCGATGCGGTCTATCGCCAGCAACGCGGTATTCGCATGCGTGTCGATCACCGCCAGCGCGAACGGCCCGCTGATTTTTTTCAGTGCATCGCGGCCATGCTGCCGCCACAACGCAAGAAATTGCTGCGCTGTTGAGCTTGTTGGTGGTGCACCTTCCAGACGCGGCTGGCCGATCAATGCGACACACAGGCCGTTCTCTTCTGCGACGCTATGCGGGCTGTCAGCAGCCAGCACACAGGCTCCATGCACGAGCGATATCGTGCTGGCAGGCCGGGCGCGAGCAGTTTCGCCCATGGCCGTTAATAGATCGTTGCTGTTCTGTGCATGAGTAGCGCTGATATTGAGCCAGCCCCAAAGCTTATCCATACTGATTCTCCCTGTGTTTCTTTCAGCTATTACCGTGCAGCAAACTTTTACGTGAAGCGGACATGGTGGATTTTTTTGCTAAAAACCTCAATTGGCTCCCCTCCTGTATCCACGTGCCGCGGCGTCTGTATCGGAAAATATCGAGTAACTTGGCGGTTTGCGCGGGCGGCTATGGCGTCTATTTGCACACAGCCGGGAAGGATTAAACGTGTGTGGGTGGAGCGTTTACAGGTTGCACCGCGAGGCGCAGCCCCATCGCCTTCAAGATCGCCGAGAAGTTGCTAAGTGCTGGGTTGCCGGTCGGTGACAACGTGCGGTAAAGCTGAGTGGGGTTCAGATGTGCCTTGTCTGCTACCGTTTGGACACCGCCAAAAGCTTTTGCCATTTGGCGCAATACGATAAGCAGTTCACCCTGATCGCCATCCTCAAGGATGTTGTTAATGACTTGCAGGGCAAACTCCGGGTCCTTGCGATACAGTTCGGCCATTGCGTCGTCGTGTGCTCTACTTTTCATTGTCAATTCTCCTTTGCCAGTCCTGCCAATATTCGCAGGCACGGTTTATATCCGCATCCTGTGTTTGCTTGGCACCGCCACACAGCAGCAAGACCACTTG
>Ga0315268_10009132_pt1 | contig 10311 bp, 14 predicted proteins | sample C1_top_MG_FD_204535 | JGI IMG/M metagenome (GOLD analysis project Ga0315268, IMG submission 204535) | Sediment microbial communities from Yellowstone Lake, YNP, Wyoming, USA - C1_top | ecosystem: Environmental > Aquatic > Freshwater > Lake > Sediment | place: USA: Wyoming | collected 2017-08-01 | reverse complement strand
ACTTCACTGATCTTGAAAAAGTCCGGCAAGGAAACATTTTGCTCATGAATCCTGCTAAAAACCTCTTCCTTTGGCAGATGGTCTTCGCAGAGTTTGTTGATTGCGCTTATCCCCTTGTTCATTGCAATCCTGTATTCTTCCTGCACTTCGTCGTCATCCAGGTTTGGGAAAAAGGAGTTTCTAATCTGTTCAACAAAAAAATCCTTGTCAGAATCAGTCACTGCCCTGCTTACAAACTTGTGCCCCAGATACTGGCATTTCGGGTCAAAGAATATAAACTGATTCCATATCTTTTTAACATATCCATCGTCTTCCGGGTAAAGCTTTTCTATGAGTGACATTTTTGGGTTCAATAATTCATTCCCTCTGAAAGTAAACATCTCCTGATTTATAAGGCAGTCCTAATTTTAAAGCCAGCTCTTGAAATGCCTGTTTAGGATTTTTAGAAGTTTTCTCGGTGCCAATAATAATGCTTTCAGGAGCGCCATTATAATCGCTTGCTGCTTGCAACACATCAAATCCCTGACTTCTGAGCTCTCTAGCTAAAGTTTCTCCTGCATTTTCTTTGGCTTTAAAAATTGCATCCAACCCCTCTTCTAAATCCAAATCAAATCTTTGAAATATTTTTATCATTTTATCCTCCTAGTAAATCACTCCAACCAAGACACCGTTTATCTGGTCAAACCTTACCTTGCCGGGGTCCTGCTCTGAGTTGTTGTCTCCCTTGACTATTGCGTACCAGCCGTTTTCATCAAAGCCGGTCTTTATAATCCTGTGGATTATTATGCCGTCTGCGTATTCAGACTTATAGGAAATAACATCGCCGGCTTTCAGCTCTGTAAATGACTTTGGCTTTGTTTCAATGCCGTTTGCCTTCTCGCTTATCAACGGCTCCATTGAATGCGTTGGCGTAAATGTTGCCCAGGAAGCGTCTTTTATGTCAATTACGATCCTGTCACTATAAACATGTATCCTGTCTTCAGAAACCCTGTCAGAAGGCGTAGAAAGCGCCTTTTGGCCGTCTGAATTGAGAACAAGAGGCTTTTGAACTGTCTGGCTTGAGGCAGCTGCATACATGCTTGAGCACACCCAGCCAAGGCTAAAAACAAGGATTACAAAGGCTATAATGGTTAATCTTGACAATTTTACCACCCAAGGATAATAACTTTACAATAAGTAATATATAAATCTTTCTGTTTTAACTATTTAAAGGTGGTAAAATTTAAATATAGCTTTATTTTTAGTGCTGTTATGGGGGAAAGTTTTTTTCGTAAGCTTGCAAAGGACATTACTGATAAATTTAAAAAAGAATTATCAGACCTTGAACAGGAGAAAATAGGATTTCCAATATGCCCTTATCTGGAAAGATTGCCCCAATACGGGTTCTTTCATTATTGCAGGCTGGAATTTCCTGACATTCAAAAAGTGACATCAACTGATTTCTTATGCATCCCCCTGCTCAGAAACCATTGCATGGGGGATTTCAAAGCATGCAACACATACGACAAGTACCAGAGGCACATTCAAAAAGCGGGCTAACCAAAATGCCAGAAGAAAAAATCACAAGCTGGGAAGAGCTGGAAAAATATGACCAGATTATCAGGCCAGAAGAAAGGGAAATAATAGATTTCCTGAGGCGACAGAATCCGCGGCAATGCCCTGATTTAAGAAAAGATGGGGAATTTTTTTATTTTTGCGGCAAGGGCCTGCCAAAAGCCCTCAAGCCGAAACTCAGCCCGGGAGATCCAATGTATCAGGGCAGAGTAAGCGTGGAAGAGCTTCAACTGCATTGCATGGATAATTTTGAAGCATGTTGCTTTTACAATGAAAGCTTAAAAAAATAATTATTTCAATTTCTTCACAATCTCTTCAAACTTCAGAAGCTTTTCCTCGCCCTTTTCCATGTCCCTCAGCTTCAGCATTTTGCTGTCGACTTCATTCTGGCCCAGGAATATGACATATCTTATCCCATAGGAGTTTGCAAAATTCAGGTTCTTAGAAATTCCCCTATCCAGCAGGTCAATGTCTGCCCTTATTCCCTCAGACCTCAATGCCTGCAAAAGCGGGATTGCTTTATCCAGAACATCCCCAATCGGGACAACATAAGCATCAACAACAGACTTCCTTGGCTCAGTTTTCTTTGACAGATTTATGGCATCGGCAATTACATCAACTCCAAAGCTTATTCCAACTGCAGGATAATCATCTTCCCTGCCCAAGAATAGTCCTATCATTTTGTCAAACCTTCCTCCTGCAGCGATAGAGGAGGCAACCGGGATTTTTGCCAGGTAAACCTCAAAAACAGTGCCTGTGTAATATGCAAGGCCTCTCGCAAGCGTGGGGACTATTTTGACCTTTGTTTTGAACTTGTCGCATAACCGCGTCACTTCCCTTAATTCAGCAATGCCCTCTGTTTTCCCGAGCAAAAGCTCCAGCTCTGCAAGTATTTTTTCGTTGTCACCCTTCACAGAAATCGTCTTCATTAGCTTTTTTATTATTGTCTCGTCAATTCCCTTTTCAGCCAATTCTTTTCTTACGCCTTCTTCTCCGATTTTTTCAAGCTTGTCAAGAGAGAGGATTATATTGTCTGAATTTTCTTTTTTAGCCCCGCAAAAACTGATTATTTCATTCAGGAGTTTCCTGTTATTAACCCTTATTTCAGTTTCAAAATTAAATTTTTTGAAAATAAAGTCAGCAAGCGAAAGAAGCTCTGCCTCTGCCAGCATTCCCTTTGCGCCAACAACATCGCAGTCTGCCTGCCAGAACTCCCTGTATCTCCCCAGCTTTATCGGGCCGTCCCTCCACACCCTGTCAATCTGGTATCTCTTGAAAGGCATTTTGAGATTTGGGTTCATTGCAATTACCCTCGCAAACGGAACTGTCAGGTCATATCTCAGGCCAAGCTTTCTTTTTCCCTGGTCTGTAAGAGAAAAGGTTTCCTTCAGTATCTCTGCTCCGCCTCCGTATTTTGAAGCGAGGATTTCATATCTTTCAAGGGCAGGCGTCTCAAGAGGGTTGTAGCCGTATAATTCAAAAGCATATTTGAGGGTTTCAATTATCTTGTCTCTCAAAATCTTTTCCTCAGGCAAAAAATCGCGAACCCCTTTTGGTGTAAGTTCTGTCATATAACCCTCCTCATCTCAAAACCATTCTGAAATTGAAGGGCGGCGAGGGGGAATCGAACCCCCACCTCAGGAGCCACAGTCCCGAATTCTACCACTAAACTATCGCCGCCATAAAGCGCAGAACCATCAAGAAGTTTATAAGTATAACTAATTAAATCAGAAAAATTGCTGTTAATGAATACAACCAACTCGTGTCATTTTACAGGAATTATTGTTTTTCAGTATTTAAAGGTTTGGGTTCTATTTTTTACTTTTTGATTTTGTTTTAGTTTTGGCTATTTTCTTCTCATTCATCTCCGCCACCATCTTGTCTATATCTTCGTCAGAAATCCCGTGCACCATTGCCCCCTGCTCAATTGTCTCAAAAGGGCTGATGTGGCATCCGATGCAGTGAAGCCCATACTTCAGCATTATCTCTGCTGCCTTCGGATTCTTCTCAACTGCCTCTGCGATTATTGTCTGGCGGGTTATCATTTGATTGTATTTTTTAAATAGTTTTTAAAACTTATGCAGAATTTATTCTTCAACAAAAACAGCAACTGCAATGACAGTTGTCCACATACCGTCCTTGTTGCCTTCTGCAGACTGGCAGGTGTGCTGTGTTTTCAGGAAATTTCCGCTTGCCTTGTAAATCTGCTCCCTCTCATCCCACGCCTGATTTGGGTCAAACTCTATGCCCAAGGTTGTAGCGAGCATTGTTGCTGCCAAATCCTCTGCATATTCGCCTGCCTTTTCTGCCTTCTCGCCATAGCCGTGATGCTCAGAAAGGTAGCCGTAGTTGCTGGAATCCTTTGGCACAGCAAGGCCGATTGCAGAAGCCACAAGCCTGTTGGGCTCGCTTGTCTCTATTCTTGCCATAACGCAGAAAGTTATCTGCCCCGGATTGAGAAGCTTCAGGCCTTCTTCCTTTGGAATTATCCTGCAGTTTGGAGGAAAGATGCTTGACACATAAACAAGATTGCACTTTTCTATGCCTGCATTTCTCAGTGCAGCCTCAAAAGAAGCAAGCCTGTCCTTGTGGACACCGACTCCCTTTGTGAAAAAAACCTTTTTTGGCACAAACATGATTTTTTGCGTTTTTAACGCTACTATTTAAATTTATCTTTTTGCACGTTCACTGGAGAAAAATCTATTTCAGCCTTATTGTCTCAAGGTTCCTCGGGCAGATTGTCTCAACCCTGTACTGCCTGTGCATTGAGCTTGCAAGGTCAAGGCATCTTGAGCTCTCGCCGTGATTAATGATTATTTTCTTTGGCCTTGGGTCGCACTTGTAGACAAAATTCATCAGCTGGTTTCTGTCAGCATGGTCTGTTATCTCCATCTTGTGGACTTCCATTTTTATCTCCACATTTTCCATTTTCTTGCCTTCAGAAAAGTTGAATGCCTTTTCCCCTGCCCTTATCCTGTAGCCGAGCGAACCCTCCGGCTGAAAGCAGGTGAATATTATGCAGTTTCTCGGGTCTTCTGCAAGCGCCTTGAGATACTGCACTGAAGGACCTCCCACAAGCATCCCTGATGTTGCGAGTATTATGCAGCTTCCTCCTGATTCTATCACCTGAAGCCTTTCCTTTTGCGAGCCGACTCTCTTGAAAATGTCTGACAAAAAAGGATTTTCATCCCTGTGGAAAATCAGCTTTCTCATGTTGCTGTTCAAAAATTCCGGGTAGGCTGTGTGAATCGCCATGATATCCCAGACCATTCCGTCAATGTAAACGGGTATTTTTTCAAGCTGGCCGGTTCTTATCATCTCCTCAATTATTACAATCATGTCCTGCGCCCTTCCTGAGCCAAGCACAGGCATGAGCACCTTTCCCTTTCTGCTTACTGTCTCAATTATTTTTCTCCTAAACTCCTCTTCCTCCTCCTTTATCGGAGGGGTCACATTTTCCTTTCCCCCGTAGGTGCTCTCCATCATAAGTGTTTCAAGCCTTGGAAACACTGTGGCTGCGGGCTCGAAAAGCTGTGTCCTTCCGAATTTCAGGTCTCCTGTGTAAAGAAGATTGTGAAGGCCGTTTCCCACGTGAATATGAATCATTGAGCTGCCGAGAATGTGCCCTGAGTTGTAAAGCGTTATCCTGAAGTCAGGGGTTATGTCGCTGACTTCCTCATAATCCAGGCAGACTGTGTGCTTCACCATTTCCTTGACGTCATCTGCCGTGTAAATGGGGTCTCTTCCCTCTGACTGCTGGATTTTTACAAAATCAAGATGAAGCAGCGCCATCAGGTCCCTTGTGGCTTCTGTGCAGTAAACAGGCCCCCTGTATCCAAATTTAAACAGGTACGGGACAAGCCCTGAATGGTCAAGATGCGCGTGGCTTACAATGACTGCGTCAAGCTCGTCTATTTTGAACTCAGGAACCTCAAGGTGAGGATACATATTTTCAGCTTCCCCTGCAACATTAATCCCGCAGTCAAGCATTACCCTTGATTCCGGCGTCTGCACCAAAATGCATGACCTTCCAACCTGCCTTGCCCCTCCGAGATATGTCACCCTTATCCATTCCTTTTTTCTTCCCCTTATCCAGCCGTCATAAATCCTGTGGCCGATTTTGTCAAGGAATTTTCTCCTGTAATCAGAATTCTGGTACAATACAGCCCTTATGTTTTCTATCAAAATTGACCTTATGGCAGGCACCCTTCTTATCAGGGGCACCCAGTGGGTTTTTTCCTTTATCTCCCTCAACAGCTCGCCGTTTTTTCCTATTGCAATGCCCGGCTTTTCAACTTCAATTACAACCTGAGACCTCTGCGGGTCAAAGATAATGTTGCCTGTGCCAGCTTCTTCAGGCATTATTTTTTTTATTTCCTTTTCCGCCTTCTCAGAATCCATTGTGCAGGAAGGGTCCGGCCTGAGCTCTATTCTTTTCTTTACCTTGTCAACAATCTCCTTTATGATGCCTTTATTGTCCAGGAAAAAATCCATGTCTTTTGTGTAAAGCACTATGTTGGCGCCCTCAAAGACAGCGTCGCTTATCTTTCCGCTTGGTAAATCGCTCAATATCTCCTTTATTATATCTGCCATTTTCAGAATTTTTATTCAAATAAAATTACAGCTCTACCTTTTTCTCTATCTGCTTCCCAACAACCCGCTTTATGCCCTTGGGGGTTACTGTAACAATATCAAAGCCCGAGCCTGATGCAGAGTCTCTCTGTATCGCTGCGTTCAAAGATTTGGCTGCTATTTTTATCCCTTCATCCACCCCGATGTTTTTATTGTAAAGCGTCTCCAAAACGCCATAGGCCATGACGCTTCCCGAGCCCGAACTAACATAATCAGACACTTCAGTTATGGAACCGTCTGGAAAAATATCAAAAACATGCATTCCCTCGCTGTCCTTTCCCCCGAGAAGAAACTGCGAAATCCCCGGAATCACGCTGAACCTTCTTATGTTTGAGTACACCATCCCTGCAAGAAGATTTGCTGTCTCCTTCACAGTCATGTCCCTTCTGCTTCTTACCTTTTTCAGCCTTAATTCCGCTTTTATGAATTTGACAAGCAGCTGGACATCTGAAACGCTTCCTGCCATTGTCAAAACCATATTGTCGGAAATCTCGTGTATCTTTGTTATATTCTTGTCAATAATGAAACTGCCGGCTGTCGCCCTTCTGTCTGCTGCAAGCACTATCCCGTCCTTGCAAACCATCGCGATTGTCGTTGTTCCGGTTTTAAGCTGTTGCTCCATTTTCAATGCCTCTAAGATTTCTTAGAACTCATTGTAAAGGTTAAAGGTAAAAGTTATATATAAAGGTTTCGATTATTTATTTGCCTGACTGATGTTTTTCTTTTCAGTTACCTTTAATTTTGCCATGATAAATTTAAAAAAAATCATTATAACCACCCAAAACCTTTATAAATCCCCTTAATTTTTTTAACATTAACCCAACATACTATCAGTTTCTTTGATGCTGATAGGAGGGCAGATGGACAAGAAAACAGTTTTGGAAGCTTTAAGGAAAGTAAGGGAAGAGTCAAAAAAAAGAAACTTTGCCCAGACCGTAGACCTAATTGTAAATCTCAAGGACATTGACCTGAAAAAAACCGAGGAGCAGGTCGATTTTTTCGCAGTGACGCACCACAGCACAGGCAAGAAGAAAAAAATCTGCGCCTTAATCGGGCCCGAGCTTCTTGACGAGGCAAAAAGGGTGTGCGACAGGGCAATAATGGCCGAGGAATTTGAAGCATTTGCAAGGGACAAGAAGCTTGCAAAAAAACTGGCTTCTGAATATGACTTTTTCATAGCCCAGGCAAATATCATGCCAAAGATTGCGTCGGCATTTGGAAAGGTTTTTGGCCCAAAGGGCAAGATGCCGAACCCAAAGGCAGGATGCATCATTCCCCCAAAGGCAGCCCTCAAGCCGCTGTATGACAAGCTCCAGAACACCCTCAAAATCTCCGCAAAAACCGCGCCAATGATACAGTGCCTCGTCGGAAAGGAAAGCCTCAGGGACGAGGAGATAGCAGACAACATAATAGACATCTACAATCAGATAGAATCAAAACTTCCAAAGGGAAAAAACAACATAAAAAACATGCTCATAAAATTAACAATGGGAAAGCCCGTAAGGCTGGTGTAAAATGGAAGCAAAAAAAGCCCACGTGTCAGCAAGGAAAAGGGAAACAGTGAAAAAGCTGGACGAGCTGATGAAAAAATACTCAAACATCGGCCTTGTTGACCTGACAGCGCTTCCCTGCGCACAGCTTCAGAAGATGAGAAAGCAGCTTGCTGACAAGATGGTTATTTACACGGCAAAGAAAAGGCTCATCAGGATTGCCATAGAAAAAATAAAAAACGAGAAAAAAGGAATAGACCTTCTGGAAAAGGAGATGAAGGGAATTCCCGGGCTGATTTTCACAAACGAGTCCCCGTTCAAGATTTACAAGCTTATACAAAAAAGCAAGTCAAGGGCATTTGCAAAGCCGGGGCAGGTGTCTCCTGCAGACCTGATTATTCCTGCGGGGCCGACACAGTTCGGGCCCGGGCCTGTAATTGGCGAGCTTGGACAGCTTGGAATAAAGACGGCAATTGAGGGAGGCAAAGTTGCAATCAAAAGCGATTTCACAGCTGCAAAAAAAGGGGCTGTCATAAATGACAAGATAGCCGGCCTTTTGGCCAAGTTCAGCATAATGCCAATGGAGATATGGCTCAGTGTTGTCGCAATCTATGAAAACGGGGCGATTTTCAGGTCTGGCGTGCTTGCTGTTGATGAGGCAGAATACATCAGCAACATAACAAAGGCTGCCTCGTGGGCATTTAACCTGTCTGTGGAGGCATGCTATCTGACAAAACAGAACATAGAAATCATAGTCACAAATGCTTTCAGAAATGCAAAGGCACTGGCAATTGAGCAGGGGATTTTGGAAAAAGAGGTTGTTGACCAAATCCTTGCAAAGGCAAGTGCGCAGGCATTTGGGCTGAAAAACAAGTATAATATTTAGGAGGTAAAAATGGAATATGTATATGCGGCAATGTTGCTTCACAAAGCAAAGCAGACGATAAATGAGGCGCATGTAAAGAAAGTGCTTGAAGCAGCAGGGGTCAAGGTTGACGAAGCAAGGGTTAAGGCGCTGGTTGCTGCCCTTGACGGAGTTGACATAGACAAGGCTATAGAAAAGGCAGCCATAGCACAGGTTGTGGCAGCAGCACCTGCAGCAGCAGAAAAAAAGGAAGAGCATAAGAAGGAAGAGAAAAAGGAGCAGAAGGTTTCTGAGGAGGCTGCGGCAGCAGGGCTCGGATCCCTTTTCGGATAAGTTCCTTTTTCATTATTTTGTTTTGTGAAAGCAAAGTGAAAAAGAATGGACCAACGCGAAGGAAATGGAGTATATAGAGAGGTAAATGAGCTTAGGAAGAATCTCAATGACCTCGAAAGGGATAAAGAGAGCTCTTTTGCCGAGCTTAAAAAAATAAGGCAGGCAATAAAAGACAAGCTGAAAACTGTAAAAGAGCTCAAGTCATCGCGAAATTCCCTTACAAACGAGGTAAGGGTTCTTAAGGAAAAAAGAAGGGAGCTTAACGAGCTGCTAAGAAAGGCTATTTCTGAGGTCAGGAAGACAAACGAGGAAAAGAGAGCTGTCATGAGAAAATCCCAGATGAGAAATTTTGAGCACATCAAAAAGGAAATAGATGCCATTGAGCACAGGATTGAAACCCAGGTAATGTCCCACGACAAGGAAAAGGAGCTTATGAAGGTTATCAGGGAAAAGAAGGCAATGCTGAAGGAGGCAGGCAATGCAAAGGGCATTGTTGAAAAGTCATACTCTGCCTCAAAGGAAGCTGACGAAGCCAGGAAAAAGGCAGACGGGATTCACAAGGAGATACAAAAAAAGGCTGAGGAAAGCCAGAAAAAGCACGAGTCGATAATTGAGATGCTGAAAGAGGTTGACGAGCTGAGAAAAAGCGAGCACGAACTGTCTGAAAAATGCAGCAACAAAAAGAAGAGCCTGGAGGAAATCAGTGAAAAGCTCGGGGAAAAGCTGGAGGAGTCGGCAAAGATAAGCGTGCAGAGAAATGAGAGGAGAAAGGAGAAAAGGAAAAAATTCGAGAGCCAGGGCAATAATGCCAGTAATAACAGGATAATGCTCAGGAAGAAAAAGGAGGAGGTTGAGGAAAAGATAAGAAAGGGGGAGAAGCTTACGACAGAGGATATTCTTGTTATGCAGGAAGGGGAGTAGGATAAATTTAATTCTGGCTTTTATTTAAAAATAAAGAATAATAATATAAAAAATATAATATAAAAAATAAAAATCAAAAGTTAATTTCGTTCTTGGAAACTACGTTGAACTTTTGTTTCAAAACTTTTTGTGTTTCTGGTAGCAGTCCCTGCAGTAGACAGGCTTGCCCTCTGTTGGCTTGAAAGGAACTTCGCATTCCTGGCCACAGTCCGAGCATTTTGCCTTGTGCATTTCCCTTGGCCCGAAGCTTCCGCCCCTAAAGCCGCCTGATCTGCCACCGCTTCTTTCTCCATATCCCATATTCGTTTCACCTATAGTGTTTATACAGTTTCGTTATACTTCCTGATTAAAAAATCAGAAATCAGTCGTATACTGCAATTGCGTACATAAGAGGTTATATATAAAGGTATGTTTTACGTCTTAATCTCTTTCTTGGCCTTCCTTCTCCATTCGCCGTATTTGTCCTCAGGCGAGTATTTGGCAGGCTTTGATTCAGATGTCTTTTTGCCGCAGTGC
>Ga0315268_10009131_pt1 | contig 10311 bp, 6 predicted proteins | sample C1_top_MG_FD_204535 | JGI IMG/M metagenome (GOLD analysis project Ga0315268, IMG submission 204535) | Sediment microbial communities from Yellowstone Lake, YNP, Wyoming, USA - C1_top | ecosystem: Environmental > Aquatic > Freshwater > Lake > Sediment | place: USA: Wyoming | collected 2017-08-01 | reverse complement strand
GAGAACTCAATTGATCTAATTAGAGGAGATGTCACTACTGGCTTTACAATATCTCCATTTGTACAAGGAATAGGAACTAGAGCAGTTCATACTATTGCTTTAATACCAGAAGCTGGTGTTATGTTTTTATCTCCTGATGGAGTATTTCTACTATCTGGCGGACTTGATGGTGGATCTGAAATGTCTTGCACAAAGATCTCTGGACCAATTGTAAATACAATTGGAAGAGTTTCAAAGTCAATGATTGGTAGAGCATGTGGTGTATACTCAGAAAAGTGGAGAGAATACCATATTTATTTTTCTGCTGATGGATCTCCTGTAAATAATCTTGGTCTAGTATTTCATATGGAAAAGAAATCCTGGTCAATAAGAGAAGGATTTCCTGTAGGATGTATAACTGTAGATGCAAGAGGAGAACTTATTTTTGGACATAATGTAGGACAAACTGTACCTGCACCACTTACAATTAATGGAATGGTTCCAGCAGAAACTGGATTATTCTTTATCTCTCGTTGTAGAAACGCTGGTCATACTTTTACATATCATCCACAAGTTTTACAAAATCCAGCATATTATACAATAGAAGAAAAGGGACCACCAGTTTCTACTTGGATTGGTGCTAATCAAAACTTTGGAATTGGTCAACTAAAGAAGCATGTCAAACAAGTTTATCTAAACTGCTTTACCGAAGGCTCTAACAACTACAATGTATTCTACAATAAAGATTGGGACTACAACTATACACAATCAAACTTTGGTTTAGCACAGCGTCCAGAATATGTAGAACAAAACTTCTATGATGCATCAACTGGAAAGTTTGTTTATTATCCACCATCAAATGTAAATCAGATTGCTGCCAAATGGGAAATACCTTTCTATACTCAGCTTAAATTTCCAATAGCAAATATGGCGGCATCAACATTTTCAGTTGGAATACAGACAAGCAATGACTTTATTCTAATTGATTATTCTCTAGAGTTTAATGCAAGTGGAACAGAAACAAAAGCAGCAAGACCTAAATCTGCATACTAAGGAGAACAATGCCTATATTATCTAAACAAGGAGAAGTAAGACCATTAAATATTATAGATGGACAAGAGTTTGATACAATCTATAACAACTCTACTTCAATTTTAAATAACGGTATGGATAGAGAAAATCTTCCAGATAAATCAATAGCCTATGATAAATTCGAAGACTATGCATTCCATCAGTATTGGCAGTCTTATGTTAAGATGCCTGAAAGTAGGATTACTCTTTATAATGAAGTAATTCCAAATACAACTATTGATGGTCTAATCTATAATGACTATGTTGGTGGATATGAATATAATGAATATTATGGTAAGGCTGTAGAACTTGTAGAAGGAATACTTCATATAGAGTTTAACTGCTGGTATTGGTTTGATCCAAACGCAATTACAGGTAATGTATCTGGTGACTGGGTTCAGTGCCAAATTATTCTAAATAATAATGTTGTAGCAGAGACACACTTCTTATATCAGAGATGGGGAACAATCCATTTGGTAGGAGCAGTTCCAGTTGCAACAGGTAATGCTGAAATAAAAATAGGTTTCAAACTACCATCAAGAAATTCTACATCAACTCTCAATACCCAGATGTTCTATTATTCTGGTGGAAATCTTTTAGCTATAAATAGGTATAGATGATGCAAACAAAAGAAGAAGCAAATAAAAAATCTAGAGATTGGTATGCCATTAATGGCAAAAGACCATCAAGAGTTATGTCTGGAATAAAAGCAAATGCAATAGCTAGAAAATATTCTTTTGAATTAACTTTAGAAGAGTTCATGACATTTTGGAAAAAGCCTTGTGCATATTGCGGTTCGGACGTAGAGACTGCCGCTATTGATAGAATAGATAATTTGCTTGGCTATTCGCCAACTAATTGTGTTTCTTGTTGTTATAGATGTAATGTTATAAAAAATAAATATTCTGTAGAAGAAACAAATCAGCATCTTATAAGAATGCTAAAACATCAAGGACTTATCTAATGTCAACAGTATTAACTACAAACGTCGCACCAATTCCTCCTGCTGCTCCAACTAACGTTGTAGCAACAGATGTTAACGCAAAGTTTACTGCTATTGCAACTGCAACGGGAGCGATTAATAAAGAGAATGTTCGTTCTGAAGGTATTGATATTCGTCAAATACCAGTTACATCTCCAATCATGCGTGATGCACGCTATACTTATAACAAGTGGGATAATGGAACAACAAATACATTTACCATAGGAACTGGTCTTGGTGGATCTTTAAAAGATAATACACTAAATGGTAGAGCTGGTTACGCATTAAACTGGGGTATTGGTTCATCTTCAAAAGTAATTTATGATGTAGCACCTTATTTAGTTTTAAATAAAGGTGATTTACTTCGCATACATTACTCAGCCAATATGTATGGAGTTAGACTTAACGCTATTAATGCAGCATTTCCAATAGCTCCAGCACCAGGATATGATAATGGTAACTGTATAATATTCTTTCCAGTCTTCTGGGATGTAGCTGCTCCAAGAAATTCAGACAATATGAAGGTATTTCCTGGAAGATGTGTTTGGTACAACTATGGAATTGTAGATCCAATGCCAATACCACAAACAGATCCTCCATCAATATCAATAAGTGCTCCAGAAAAATTACTTGACGATGGTATCTGTGTTTATGATTTAGCTGCAGAAGAACTTGTTGTCAATAGAGAAACAAAAGCAATTAGAAGATTACATGGTTGTCTAAATTATGTACATCAAGATGCTACACCATTAGTAATAAGAGAAATAGGAATAGCAACAACTGGTATCATGAGAATGGTACACTTTCTTGCTCCAGGTTATGATACAAGAGCATTTGTAGAAAGCTCTGTAGATCTAACTCCAACCTATCCATTGCAACTAAAGATGGAAAGAATGAACCTTGGTGCAATGGTTCTAAGAAAAGGATCTAGATAATGTCATATACCTTTACTCCCGTTGTTGCTGGTAATCCAGTTTTAGCTACAGACTTTAGAGATGCATTTGATAAACTGCAAGGATATATAAATGGTGGAGTTGTTCAGGCAGATATAACTGGACCCTTTCAAAAGCACCACATAATTAAAGGATCCTATGAACCACTGCCAAATACATTTAACTTTGTATCTGGAGTTTGTGGTTCTCAAGTATTTACAACTGTAGAGGAAAAGTTATCTTGGCTAGCTGGTTCTACAACACAACCTGTTGGCGGGAATTCTACAAAAAAATATTATCCAAATACTTCTATATCATTTTATGTAGAGCGTGAAAGCTTAGTTCTATTTCAATTCTTTGCATGTCCAATCATGCAGAATTACGATGTACTTAATGTAATGACTGTAGCAAATGAGAATGAAGGTACTATAAATATAGTTGTTGATGGTGGTACTTATGTTGATACAAAAAGTTGGACACATGAAGAATGGTATGCATTTCCAACAGCTATGAGACAAAGAGAATTCTTCACAGGATTTCAGATGTTAAAGCTTGGAGTTGGATGGCATCATATTGGACTTCAGGGAGACACTAGAGCAAACAATATATTTCTAATAAATTGGGGCTTCACATTAGAGTGTTGGCATGATGACAATATTCTTTCTCCAAATGGTCTATAAAAAAATAACACTTAATATGAGGATCAAAAATGGCAAGTAGTAATCCATACGAACAAGAGATGAAGAAGCAAAGAACTGCTGCTGGTTTGCAAGGCGCAGCCTCAGGTGCAGGACTTGGTGCCAGCGTTGGCTCTGCTATATATCCTGGGATTGGTACTCTTATCGGTGCTGGTGTTGGCGCAATTGGTGGTGGCATAGCAGGATCTGTCGGATATAAACAAGATGATTTAGCTAGAGCCCAGATGGAAGAACTTGCTGCTCTACAACGTAGACAGGAACTTGGTACTCTTGGATTAACCGAAGAAGAAAGAGCACAGTTAGAAGCTGAACTTATTGATCCAATGAGAGCTTCTCGTAGAGAACAACAACTACAATTCCAGCAATCACTTCAAGGTGTTGATGCTAGTGCAGGATCTTTTTACAAAATGGGAATTGGACAAGAACAAAGAGTTGCCTCACAAGAACAAGACGCAAGAGCAAAGATTGAAGCTACAAACTTAGCTGAGAAAGCAAAAGATGAAGCTCGTATCTATGAGCTTCTTGGAGAAGAGCAGAAGAGAGCAGATGCTATGAGAGAAGCAAATTTTCAATCTGTTCAAGCTATGGGACAGGTTGCTGGACAAGTCTCAGAAGGTTATGGACAACAGGCTATGAACGATGTTTATGCAGAACAAGAAAATGCACTTCTTCAACAAATGCAGTCTGGAACATTATCAGCAGAAGAACAAGCAAAAGCTCAACAAGATTATAATTTTATCAGTATGCAAAGAAAAGGAATATACTAATGGCCATTAGACCTTTACCTGCACCATTACCAACGGCAGTTAATGTTGGTACTGGTTATGCAGCAACATATTTAAAAAGTAAACAAGAGATACTTAAGCAAAGACTTCAGTGGGCAGAGACTGAATTGAAGCAGAAATATGCTTCAGAAGTTGCCTATGAAAAAGATAAGGAAGCTGCATTTAAAGCTGTTGAAGATGAATTAACTGCTCTTCGTAAAGAACGTGAAGAGTTTTCTGCTTCTTTAGCGGCTGCTGCTGCAAAAGGTGGAAAAGGTGGCAGTGATTGGAGAACAACTCTTCTTCAAGAACGTACAAAGTTGGCACAAACTATTGCTGAAGAAAGCACCAAAGTTTCTGCACAAAGAGTTGATCTTGTAACTAAAGCAGAAGGACAGTTCTTAGCCCCCGTTGCAGCTACAGATCAGGTATCTAGAGCTATTGGTGGACAAGTTGGAAAGTTTAATGTTCAGGCAGGAAGGACTACAGAAGCAGCAATTGACGACTTTCTTTTAAGAGATCCTTCTCTTGAAGTTGCATTTAATGGACTTTCTGAAGGACAAAAGCAAGCATTAGCAATTCATCTCTTTAATGAAACTTCAGCACAAGTACGTTCTGGAAAAGGTGGACAACCACTAACCTCTGTAGAAGAAGCAAAAATAAAAGGTGACATTGAAACACGCTTTGCTGTTGATGCAGCAGATATTGATCAGGCTAGATTAGATGCTCGCAAAGCAGATAAGACACAAGAATATCTTGATGTTGCTGGAACTACAAAAAAAGATATGGAGAAGGCATTAAAATATATTGATGACCAGCTGAAGTTAGCAGAGACTGGACCAACTAAAGATAGTCAAATTTTATCAGAAACTGAAATTGGCCTTAGAGCACTAGCAATACAGGCTTATAAAAATGATGGAAAGATTGATGTTTCAGAAGTTCTTAAAGCTGAACAGCTAGTAAATGCAAAGATAACTGAAATCTCTGGATTTGCAGAAGGAACTACTGAATTTAATACTGCAAAGAAATTATTGGGTAGAAAACTTAATTTCATGAACCCTGAAGGTAGTTTTGATCTTGAAAACTATGCTCTTACAAATATTGATGATCCAACTCTTCAAACTTACATCAGAGAAGGTGAGCTAACACAACGCAAAGAAGGATTAATAGATCAAAGAATAACAGACCTAACTGGATTAAGACCTGGAGATCCTGGCTTTGACGAACAGAAGGGTGTGATAGGTGCTAATTATGCTCTGCCTAGACAAATTAATGCTCCTACAGCAAATGATATTCAGCGTAGAGGTGCAGAACTTTATTATCCTGAAAGAACTCAAAGAGGGTTTGGAAAGGCCGCTCCATTCTATGCTCCAGAAACTGCAAGAGCACGCAGAGCATTTGAGCAGGGCGAAGATATGAATAATCCAGCCCTTGGAACATCAATGCAATATAGTACGCCTCCAGGCCCCAACAGCCGCTTTGGGCCAAAGAAAGGGGCTGAGGGTAGGAGAGCACCCGCAACGAGCTTTAATGGTGCTGCAGCTGATGAAATCATGGGGTATACAGCAAGTGCCCGTGAAGCAATTGCGGCTAACGGTGGAAAGTTTGTACCAGAAACAATAGATGGCGCAGCTGGAGAAATCTATAACGATATCAGATCAAGATATGAGAAAGGCGAATTAAAGTTTGACGATCTTTATAATGAAGTATCTGGATCTACAACTAATTCTGCTGATATGACTGCAACTCTTGGTGGAGCAGAAGCTGCTAAAGAAGCAAAAAGAAAAGTTCTTTATAATGTTCTTGGTTCAGCATATGAGAAGTTTTTAACTAATGAACCTGCACCACCACCAGCAGAGCCCAAAGTACCTGGTGATTATGGTGATTATGCAAATGAAGATCCTCGAAAAGATAAATATCCTAAAAAATCTGATACTTATGGGGACTATGCTATTACCGCAGGAAATAAAGCCTAAAATAAAACTCTATATATAGAGGAATAAAGAATGGCTGCTCCACAAGAGATCAACCCTATAGATTTACTTTCAGAAGACGATAGAAAGTTTTACAACTCTCTAAAGTCTTCAAAAGCAAAAGAAGGATTTTTAGGCCAAAGGGTTAGAGAAGGTATATCAACAATAAAAACTGCTCAAGCATTAGGAGAAGGGCTTCCTAATGTTGGCAGCATTATATTTCAGCCAGCCACCAAACAACTACCTCCTCCTCCTTCTTCTTTAACTGAAGCAGAAGCTGGAGCTGCACCTTCTGATTTTGCTTTTGGTGAAGGATCTTTTGAAAGCGAACCTGAAAGACTGAAGCGTGAAGCCGAAGCTATACGCAAGAGTATAACTGAAGACGAAATTATAGAACCAAATCTTCCACCTGAAGATGCTGGTCTTCCTCCAGTTGAAGCCGCCGCTCCTGGAATGTTTGGTCCTCTAGAAGATCAGAAAAGATTTACTCCTATAACTTCAGAGAGAGCAAAGGCTGGAGAGAAAATACTAGCACCTTCTCCTGATGGATTAGCCCCAGCCACTCCAGTTCAAGAGTTTAGAGCAAAGCTAAAAGATGACGAAGTTTCTGCTTGGAACTCTTTTAAGGATGAGCTGCTATCTAAAGGCTCAAGTCTTGAAGAAGCAGAGGCACAAGCTTCTCAATTAGTAGCAGCCATCGTACTCTCACCAAGAGAAATTGGGAACTATTCAGAAAAAGTTCCTGATGGAAAACCTATAGACAAAGAAAAGTTTACCACTGGTGAAAGTGGATTTGCGGAAGCATTTAAAAGACAGCCTCTTGAAAGTACATCTGCTTTTAAGTTCCGCGAAAGCAGAGAAGGAAGAGGCTCTGCGACAAGAAAGATTATAGAAGATCAAGTAGTAAGTGATTTAATAAAATGGCAAGATAACAAACTTCCTAATGCTACTGGTAATTACTGGTCAGATATGAAAGATACATCTGCTGGTGGTATTGATCAGCAGAAGGTTGATAAATGGAAGAAGGATCGATTTAATAAAAGAGTATTTGATCAGGAAAGTCAAATTAGAGTAAAGACACTTTCACTTCTACTCAATGGTGAGAAAGCAAAAGGAGCTGAAGTAGCTGAAGGAAGTGAAGAATATAATAAGCTAAAACAGTATGCTTATGAAATTGGAAATATGTGGCTTGAAGAAACTGCTCCAGATCTTTTCAAGGCTAGAAATGTTCCAGTCTTCTTAACCTCTGGTGCTCAAGATCTCCTTCGAGAAGTTACAACTACAGCCCCAGAAGAAGGACAGCTATTTGAAACTAAAGCTGGAGCAGGACTAAGAGATATTTCTGGTCTTATTAGATTTGTTACAGATCCAATAATAGCAGGATTAACTTACGATGTTAAGGGTGATGGAACTCCAGTAGATACTAACGATACAAATTATCTTATTGATAAAGGAATGAAAGAAGCTTATATAGCAATTAATAAGGGAGAAGGTTCTGTTGCAGATTACGCACAGAAATATAATCCTCTTGCTTATCTTCTTGGTGCTGGTAGAGAAGTTGGCTCTGGCATAACTGGGAGAGATGAATTATCTTCTGGCAATTATCTATCCGATGTTGCTTATGCAATAGCCATCGGAAGAAGCATGGGAGATGACTTTTCAGATCTTCCAGCCACACAATATTTTTATGAGAACAGTGTTCCCGAAGCTCTTGGTGGTGGAAAAGGATCTCTGTGGCCATTTATGTTTGGACTTGGTGTTGAAATTGCACTGCCTATTCTTCCAACAACTGCTGTTGGTGCAGCAGTAAAAGGAGTTCCTGCATTTGGAAAAACATTTGGTCTTGCTCCTTTAATCAATGCAGTAGGTGGTACAGAAATAGCAACATATGTAGCTTTGGCTGGCGATATAATTGAAAGTCCATTTACTAAAACTGCTGGACCTCTAGCAAGAAGAACTATTGAGATTGGAAAAGCAAGAGATATTGCTAAGGCTTTTGAAGTAAAACCTCCTTCTTATTTAAAACTATTTTCAACAAAACCAGTCGCAGAAGTACTCACACAAACTATTGCACCAAAAGTAGCTGACATCATAAAGAATGGTGGTAAGTTACCATCTGACTTTGGATCTATAGTAAAAGAAGTAGAGCTGGCTAACAAACTTATTGAAGACACTGCTACCGATTTTGATAGCATTCTTAGAGAAGTTACAAGCTTAATAGCTTCTCCTTATGGAAACTATATTGCAAGAGCTATAGCAAACTCATCAGTTACAATTATAAATGAAGCAATTAAAGCAGCAAAAGTAGCTGGAGATAGTGCAATACAACTTGAACCATATTATGATGTACTAAGATATGCAAAAATAATATCAAGAACATCAACATCAGGTTTTGTTAGCTCAGAAGAAGTAGTTAAGTTTTTAAAAGATATGCGTGGTTTAAGCGAATGGACCGTTGATCTTGAAGACACTATTATGGGACAGATCAAGATTAAAGTTGGTGATATGGTGGTTGCCGACAGGGTAGCTGATATATTAGCAAAATCAAACTATAATGATTGGTTGTTCATAACTCCAACCATGATTGTAAAGAACTCTGCTTGGGAAAAATCTGGCAAAGAGGTTGATAATCTTGTGAAGGAAACAATCTTTGGAACATCTAATGAAAAAGATGTTGCTAAGATTGTTAAAGAGATGGTTGCTGGAGAAGGAGTTACTATTGATGGGGCACAAACTGAAGCAGTTATAAAAAGACTTTCAGGAGAGCTTGGACCAAAAGTATCTGACTTAAAATATTGGCAAGATATTGTTGCAAAGATTTATAATGAAGAAGCATTAACCATAGAAGAGTTTAATGCCGTCAATGATATTATGCGTGCTTCCTCAGCAAGAGAGCTTATGAAGGGATCTGAGGTATTAAACCCAAGAGCTACCTCTAAGCTAACAGAAAAAGCAGCAGTGCCCATTGTTAGAAGATCTGAATTAGGCAGAGCAATTGGAGACACAGTAAGAGCAACTGGAAAAACTATATACCAAATTCCAGGCTTTGAAAGTACAATAAGTAAAATATCCTCAACTAAAATTGGTAAAGCTATTTATAAATATACTGGAAAAATAGTTGGGTTAATTCCATCAAAAGCTATTACAACCGAAGGTATATCTCTACCATTATTTAATGCCCTACAGAAAGTAGGAGCACAAGTCAACAATCTTCCAGCAGAACTAATACAAGAATTCCGTGTGGCGTTGGCTGGAAAGGCTGTAGATCCAGCAGAAGTATTTGCTGAGATTGTTGATAAGTATGTTACATCTAAAATTAATGTTACAGAGCAGGGGCTTATGAGGGCTGATGATGTAGCTAATCTATATTGGGATATGACAAGAAGATTTTTCTCTCTTCCAGAATTATCTCAATTTAAACTGAACGAAACATTCTTAGCAAAAAATGGACCAATCTATTCCATATTAGAAAGAAGACTTGGTATTGACGAGCAGGGCTTTTTAACTAATTCTATTGGTGGTACTGCTGCAGGATCAGGCATTGGAACTAGAGTTGCTGAAATGGTTAAGGGAAGAAGATCTCTGACCGTTGATATTTTTGAAGAAATAATAAATGAAGTAAGGGCTACAAACCCATATCTAGAAACAAAGGGAGCAAAGCTAGTTACTGCTGACGCAATAGCTGATATATTTATTGGCAAAATCCTTGATGCAAAAAAAGATATTCTTATTGAAAACTTTGCTGCTGAAATGTTAGGAAAAAATCCTGAGCTAATCTACACATATGATAGGGCAAACGCAATTGCTATAGCTAGAGAAGCAGCGGGAATAACTGGTGACGTAGCAGAAACTGCTGCCACTAGATATGGTGAAATTCTTGGTACAGTACCTCCAGAAGAAAAATGGGGCAAG
>Ga0315268_10009130_pt1 | contig 10312 bp, 7 predicted proteins | sample C1_top_MG_FD_204535 | JGI IMG/M metagenome (GOLD analysis project Ga0315268, IMG submission 204535) | Sediment microbial communities from Yellowstone Lake, YNP, Wyoming, USA - C1_top | ecosystem: Environmental > Aquatic > Freshwater > Lake > Sediment | place: USA: Wyoming | collected 2017-08-01 | reverse complement strand
CGGCCCGACCCCGGCGATCGCCAACGCGGTGTTTCACGCCGTCGGAATTCACTTCCGCAAGCTGCCGATGGGCGCGGAAGACGTGTGGCGAGCCTTGCGCGAGACGGAACACAAGCCGGCGGCGCGGGGCGCAGGAGCTTCCGCATGACGCCTCCCCTGGAAAAGATCCGGCAGGCGCGCGGCCGCTTGGCCGAGGGCGCAAAACGCTATGAGCAGGACATGGTGAGCTTTCTCCGCGACCTGATCGCAATTCCGGCGGAGAGCAGCCAGGAAGGCCCGGTGATCGCGCGCATCCGGCGTGAAATGGAAAGCGCCGGGTTCGACGAGATCCGGATCGACGGCATGGGCAACATCCTGGGGCGGATCGGCGCCGGCCGGCGGGTGATCATGATGGACTCGCACACGGATACGGTGGGGGTGGGCGATCGGCGCGAGTGGAAATGGGATCCATACCGAGGAAAGGCCGAGGGCGGCTATATCTACGGCCGCGGCGCCTGCGACCAGCGCGCCGGCATGGCCAGCATGGTGTACGGCGCCAAGCTCATCAAGGATCTTGACCTCTCCGGCGACTACACGCTGTGGATGGTGGGCAGCGTGCACGAGGAAGATTGCGAGGGCCTGGCGTGGGTTTACATTTTGCGCGAGGACGGCATCCAGCCCGAGCTGGTGCTGATTACCGAACCCAGCAGCCTTAGCGTCTGCCGCGGCCAGCGGGGCCGCATGGAGATCGAGGTCCATCTCCGCGGCCGTTCTTGCCACGCCAGCGCGCCGGAGCGCGGCGACAACCCGATCTACAAGATGAGCGAGCTGATCCGCCAGGTCGAAGAGCTGAACGGCCGCCTGCGCCACGACCCTTTTCTGGGCAAAGCTACTGTGGTGGTGACGCAGGTCCGCTCGGTGTCGCCGTCGCTGTGTGCGGTGCCCTCGACCTGCTCCATCCACCTGGACCGCCGGCTCACGGCGGGCGAGACGAAGGAATCCGCGCTGGCCGAAATCCGCGCTCTGCCCGCGGCGGCCGGCGCGGAAATCGAGCTCCCCGAGTACGTGCAGCCCAGCTACACCGGCCTGCTTTACCCGATGGAGAAGTACTATCCCACGTGGGTGCTGGAGGAATCGCATCCGGCGGTCGAAGCGGCGGTGGAAACCTGCAAGCAGCTTACGGGCGAGGCCCCGGTTGTCGGCAAGTGGACCTTCAGCACGAACGGCGTGGGATCGATGGGAACGTGCGGCGTGCCGACCGTCGGGTACGGTCCCGGAGATGAGGCGGACGCGCACACCGCCGGCGAACGGGTCTCGATTGATCACCTGGTGAAAGCCGCGCAGTTCTATGCGGCTTTTCCGCTCGTCTACCTGCACACGGTAGAGCGGGGAAAAACGGAAGGCCAGCGCGCGTAAGGACGCATGTCGGAACTCACTCCCATCCCGCTCGACCTGCAATTGCGGCGCGCGTTCCTGGAATACCAGCGCGAGGGGAAGATCTTCGATCTGCCCCGCGAACGATTCTTCCGTCCAGCCGCGGACCTGGACACTTCCGTCTGCTCCAACGGGCGCCGCGCGTCCACGCCGCTGGGGCCGGCCGCGGGGCCGCACACGCAACTGCTCCAGAACATCGTGCTGTGCTGGCTGGGAGGCGCGCGCATCGTCGAACTCAAGACGGTGCAGGTCCTCGACCAGCTCCAGATTCCGCGCCCGTGCATCGACGCGGAGAACGTCACCTTCAACGTGGAATGGTCGCAGGAACTCAGGCTGGAACAGTCGCTGCGCGAATACGTGTCGGCCTCGATGTTCCTGCAAATCCTGAAGGCGTCAGGCGTGCTCGGCGAGGATTACCCCGCGCGAGCCGACGACACCATCTTCGACATGAGCGTGGGCTACAACCTGGAAGGACTCCGCTCGGCGCGCATGCGCGCCTGGATGGAGGGAATGAAGGATGCCACACGCACCATCGACGAGTTGCGGACGAATCTCACGGGGCGGTTTCGGCAGTATCGCGATTTGCCTTTCGCCCGCTGCGTGAGCGACACCGTCACTCTTTCCACGTTTCACGGTTGTCGCGCCGATGAAATCGAGGGTATCGCCACCTTCCTGCTGACGGAGATGGACGTCAACGTCTGCGTGAAGATGAATCCCACACTCCTCGGCCAGGAGCAGGTCCGGCACTATCTTAACGACGTGCTTGGTTATCGCGAGATCGCGCCGGCTCCAGGGGCTTTCGCCAAGGACTTGAAATTTGACGATGCGGTGCAACTTATTCCCCGGCTTCGCGCGGTGGCGCGCGCTCGGGGCAAGAAGCTGTCGGTGAAATTCAGCAATACGCTGGTCGTGCGCAACCATCGCGCGCGCTTCCGCGATGAGCTGATCTACATGTCCGGGGCGCCGCTGCACGTGCTGGCGCTCAACCTGGTGAAACGGTTCCGCGAAGCAATCGGCGAGCCGGTACCGATTTCATTCTCCGCCGGGCTTACCGCCAACAACGTCGCCGAGGCGGTGGCGATGAATTTCGTTCCGGTCACCACCTGTACCGACCTGCTGAAACCCGGCGGCTATGGCCGGCTCCACCGCTACATGGAAAAACTCAGCCAGGCCATGCGCGCCGCGGGCGCCCGCACCATACCCGAATTCGTGGCGCGCCACGCGGGACAGGGCGCCGGCGCCATCGAACGCGTGGTGCGGGATTTGCGGGGCGCGCTGCTCCAGATGGCTGAAGGAGTGGATGGCGCGGCGCTGGCCCCCGTCGCGGCCTGGATCGAAGACGCGGTCACGCTGCACCTGCGCGCCTGGCTCGAGGGTCCGCCCAGCCCACTGCGCACCGCCTGCAAAGAGGTCGAAACCGAGTTCAGCACGTTTGCGAACGGCCTGCCTGCTGCCGTGACGAAAGCGTTTGCGGCGAAACTTGCCGCCCTTGAGCAGTCGCTGGTGGAGGCCGCCGGGGAATTGAACACGCCGGCGCTGGTCGAGCGCGCGACGGCCGATCCGCGCTACCGCTGGGAGCGGAACCGCAGCACGCCCCGCAAGATCACATCCAAGCTCGCGCTCTACGACTGCATCAACTGCGATAAGTGCGTACCGGCGTGTCCCAACGACGCCAATTTCATCTACCAGGCGCCCAGCGTCGAAACCGCTTACCAGAATTACGAACTGCTGGCCGACGGCAGCTTCGACGCGATCGAAGGCGGCGCCTTCAAGGTGAAAAAGCGCCACCAGCTTGCGAACTACGCTGACGCCTGCAACGACTGTGGCAATTGCGACGTGCTCTGTCCGGAAGATGGCGGCCCCAACATGGCCAAACCGCGCTTTTTCGGCAGCCTCGACACTTTCCTCCGGCACGCGGGATCGAATGGCTTTTACATTCAGTTCAGCGAAGGCATGACCACCATCTACGGCATCATTGCGGGCAAGCGCTACACGCTTGTGTGCGACCCGGCGGCGGACTGCGCGCGCTTCGAAGATGAGAATGGCGAATATGTGATCCAGCCCAGCCGGCACGCGCTTCTGAGTTGGCGCGCGAAGGCCGGACGGGAGGCCGTGCCCGGCCGGCTTGACATGCTGCCGTATCTGGAACTGAAGTTTTTGCTGGAGGCGGTTTGCGATCCCCGCCACGTGAACTACGCGAACGTCGCAGGACTCAGGAGCTGACTTTGACCACCATGACAGCGTCCTTCAAGGGCAAGGACTACATCACCACGCAGGAGTGGACCGACCAGCAGATCGAGGTCCTGCTCGACGTTTCGACCGATCTCAGGCGCAAATTCAAGAGCCGAATTCCGCATCGTTACCTGCCCGACCGGACCATCTTCCTCATGTTTTTCGATAAATCCACGCGCACCCGGAACTCGTTCGAGGCCGGGATCACGCAACTGGGCGGTCATGCGCATTTCCTCACCGCCGACGTGATGCAGGTCTCCCACGGCGAAAGCCCGAAGGACACGGGCGTCATCCTGTCGCGTTACGGGCACGGGATCGCCATCCGGCACGACCTCATCCCCGGCGAGGGCAACGCCTACATGCGGGAAGTGGCGCGCTGGGCCGAGGCGCCCGTCATCAACATGCAATGCGATGTCGATCACCCGTGCCAGACCCTGGCCGACCTGATGACCATGCGCGACAAACTCGGCCACGACCTCCGCGGGAAGAAGGTGGCAGTGTCCTGGGCGTACGCACCCAGCTACGCCAAGCCGCTGTCGGTGCCGCAGGGATTGATCATGCTGCTGCCGCGGTTCGGCATCGACGTGACGCTGGCGCACCCGCCCGAATACTTCCTGATGCCGGAAACCATGGCGGCCGCGCGGGAGAACGCGCGCCGCGCGGGCGCGAAATTTGAAGCGGTGGACAGCATGGAAGAGGCGTTCCGCAGCGCCGACGTGGTGATCCCCAAGAGTTGGGGCTGCCTGGATACGATGGGCAGCAATCCGCAGGAGTCACTGCGCATCGCCAGGCAGTACACGAACTGGATTTGCGATGAGCGCCGCATGAAGCTGGCGGCGCCATGGGCGCTCTACATGCATCCGCTCCCGGCCGATCGCGGCAACGAGGTGACGAACGAGGTGATCGACGGGCCGCAATCGGCCGTCTACGACGAAGCGGAAAACCGCCTGCACACGTGCAAGGCCATTATGGCGCTGACCATGTCCGACGAGGAGATTTCCTACGAACTCGCCGCCCTGGGCGCAGGCGCGCAATAGGAACGTCAGATGCTCATCCGCAATGCCCGAATCGTGACCCTGGACGGCGCCAATCGCGTGCTCGATTCGGGTGTGGTGCAGGTCTGTGGAGATGGGAGTATCGGCTTTGTCGGCGCGGACGCGCCCGCCCTGAACGGGGAAACCGTAATTGACGCGCAGGGCAAGCTGCTGATGCCGGCGCTGATCAACTGCCATACCCACCTCTACAGCACGCTGGCCCGCGGCCTGGCGCTCAGCGGCCGTCCAGCGGCGAATTTTCGCCAGATTCTCCAGAAACTCTGGTGGCGGCTGGATTCGGCGCTCGATGCGGAGGACATTTACTACGGCGCGCTGGCCGGGCTCATGGACTCGGCCAAGGCGGGGGTAGGCACGCTCTTCGATCACCATTCCAGCCCGAACGCCTGCTGCGGAAGTTTGGACATTCTGGAGCGCGCCTTTCGCGAGGTCGGACTTCGCGGCCTGCTGTGCTACGAAACCTCCGACCGCAACGGCCCCGCCAAAGCAGCCGAGGCCATCGCCGAAAACATACGTTTCATGGAAAAGGCCGGCCGTGATGACGGCACGATCGGCGCCACTTTTGGCCTGCATGCCTCGTTCACGCTGAGCGATCGCACTATGCGGCGCTGCGTGGAAGCCGGCCGGGCGCTTGGCAGCGGCTTTCACATCCACGTGGCGGAAGACAATTGCGACGTAAAGCACGCGCGCGCGCGCTTCGGCAAGAGTCCGGTCCAGCGGCTCTGCGATCTGGGCGTGCTGGGCGATAAAACCATCGCCGCGCATTGTGTTCACGTATCTGCCGCCGACATGGCGCGCCTGGCGCGGCGTGGCGTGAACGTGGTCCACAATCCGCAGTCGAACTGCAACAACGCCGTCGGCATAGCCGACGTGCCCGCCCTGCTCCGCCGCTCCGTCCTGGTCGGACTGGGGTCCGATGGTTATTCGCCCCGGATGTGGGAGGAATTCATCGCCGCCTGCCACGTGCAGAAGCTGCGCTCTGGTGACGCGCGGGCAGGCGCCGGCGAGGCGTACGCTCTGGCATTGCTGAACAATCGCGAGATCGTGAGGAAGATGTGGGGCTGGGAGCTGGGCCGAATCGAGCGCGGCGCCCGGGCCGACCTGATGCTGGTGGATTACCATCCTCCCACGCCGTTGTGCGGTGAAAATCTTTTCGGCCACATGCTGTTCGGGATTGCGCACGCGGCCGTGGACTCGCTCATGGTGAACGGGCAATTCGTGGTGCAGAACCATCGCTGTGTGGCGGTTGACGAAGCAGCCGTCGCAGAACGCGCTGCGGCACGGGCGCGAAAGCTGTGGCAGCGGCTCTGACGGCAACAGAAGGAATCCATGACACCTGCGATTCTCGGTCCGACCTACGACGAAATGCTTCATCCGCAGACTCTGCCTGCCGCGGTTCGCAAGCAGGCGGAGGCGGCGCGCGCCGACGAACTCGACCCGGCGAACCTGTTCAATATCGGCTGGAAAGACGCCGGCAGCGCCGTCCGTCATGTCCTTCTGCCGAAGGAGCTGACCGGGGTACGAGCCAACATCATCGTGCTGGTCGGGCGCGAGTTTCCCTCGGGAAGCCACAAAGTCGGTCCCGCCTACACCACGCTCATGGAAGGCGAACTGGCGGGTGAAATCCGCCGTGGCGAAAGCACCATCATCGGGCCTTCGACCGGCAATTTCGGAATCGGCGTGGCGTACATTTCCAGGCTGATGGGCTATCCGGCCGTCGTGATCATGCCGGAGCAAATGAGCGCCGAACGCTATGAGCGCATCCGCAAATACGGCGGGAAACTGGACCTGACGCCCGGTTCGGAGAGCGACGTCATCCTGGTGCTGGAGCGCACCGAGGACTACAAGAAAGACGCGCGCAATAAAGTTCTGGCGCAGTTCGAGCTGCTGTCCAACTATCGCTTCCACCGCTTTGTCACGGGCGGCAGCGCCATGGAATGCGCGCGCGCGTACGGCAACGGACGTATCGCGGCGTTCGTCTCCGCGCCCGGGTCCGCCGGGACGCTGGCTGCGGGCGACGAGATCAAGGCCGCGTTCCCGGAGGCCGTCGTCTGCGCGCTGGAGCCGCGCGAGTGCTCCACCCTGTTCAACAACGGCCGGGGTACGCACCGGATCGAGGGTATCGGCGACAAGATGGTGACGCTCATCCACAACGTGCTCACCACCGATTACGTCATGCTCATCCACGATGACGATTGCGTGATGGGCCTGGAACTGATCGAGCACCAGCAGAGAACCGTGGAAGAACTGCTGCGGGTGCGGCCTGGCGCGCTGGGCTTCCTTCGTGGAGTGTTCGGCGTTTCGGGAATCTGCAATGTGCTGGGCGCGATCCGCACGGCGCGACATCTGGGCCTCGGGCCGGATGACAACGTGGTCACCATCGCCACCGACGGGTTCGACCGCTACCCGTCGGTGTTGCAAGACCTGGCACGCCGGAAAGATGTGGCGGCCACTGCGGCGCTCGCTGCCGCGTTCCAGCAGATTTTCCGCGGCTTCAATGGCGCCGACGTCCTCGATGTGCGCCCGCGCGAGCAGAAGCAGAGGCTCTTCGCCTACAAGCAGGAGACGTGGGCAAAGTTCGGCTATCCGCCGGCCTACCTCGACAGCATGAAAAGCCAGCAGTTCTGGGAATCGGAATACGAAAAGATCCGTGTTGTCGATGCGGCGCTCACGCGCGCCCGCGCCACGGCCCCGTAGCTCGCCTCCCGATCATTCGTAGCGGAGGGCCTCGACGGGATCGAGTTTGGCGGCGCGCAGGGCGGGAAAGATTCCGCTCAAGGTGCCGACCAGGATCAGCACGGCGGCGGAGAACATGGCCGTAGCCGCGGAGATGTGCAGGGTGATGTCGCCTTTGCCGGAGGTGTCCTTGAAAAGCGGCCCGAGCAACGGCAAAGTCGGCACCAGCGCGGCCATCACGTAAGACAGGGCAATGCCCAGGAGTCCGCCGAACATCATGATGAGCAGGGCCTCGACCAGGAACTGGATGCGGATGTGCCACCTGGTTGCGCCCAGAGCGCGGCGCAGGCCAATTTCGCGGATGCGTTCGTCCACGGACACGAGCATGATGTTCATCACCCCGACGCCGCCGATGCCGAGGGTCAGCGCTCCGATAAACACCAGCAGCACCTGCAAGCCAATCGTGATGCCGTCAATGATGGGACGGAATTCCTCGCGCCCGAACATCTGGATGGCTTTCTTGTCGGTGGGCGAAAAACCCTGGCGCCCGGCGATGGCGGCCAGCACCTGCGCCTCGGCCTTGGCCTCGAAGCGCGGCGCCACCGGCTCGAAAACCAGTACGTTGGAGTACTTGGTGTTCCACAGGTTGCCGGCGGTGGTGAACGGGATGAATACCGAGCGATCGTCGCTGGTGAAGTAATTGCTCATTTGCAGCTTGCGGTCCATGATGCCGAGGACGGTGAAGCGCATGCCGTTGATCTCGACTTCTTCTCCGACCGCGGGGCGGCCGCTGAAGAGTTGTTCGCGAATGCGCCCGCCCAGAAAGACCACCCGGCGGCGCTCCACCAGGTCGGGCGCGGAAATCCAGCGCCCCTCTTTGGCCACCTCGTTGCGCATTTCGCCGTACTCGGGACAGACGCCACGGACGGCGGTGTTGGCGAGCCGTCCCTGGTAGGAAACCGACAGCCATCTGACGGTTTCGAGGCACGCGGTCTTCACCAGCGTGGCTTCCTCCCTGACGCGCTCCAGATCGGCCTGTTCGAAGCGCACCACCTTGCCGGCACGCTGGCCGCCGGGTTGCTCGCTGGTCTGTTGCGGCCAGCAGACCACGGCGCCGCGGCCAAAGGCTTCGAAGGCGCGGACCAGGACCGCGCGGAAGCTGCTGCCATAGGCCACCAGCAGCGTCACGGTCACGATCCCCCAAACTACTCCCAGCATGGTGAGAAAGGTGCGCGTCTTGCTGCGGAGCAGCGCGTGCCAGGCGTCGGCGATGGTCTGAATCAGCATCTCTGCGCCCGGGGCCAGCGAGGCCCCTGACTACAACGTTTAGGAAAACCGTGCCGTCCCTAACGGAATCTGTGTCGTAACTCTGTCCCTCAGCGGCTAAAGCCGCTGTATTGCTTGCGCTGTGCGGCGCGGCTGAAGCCGCGCCCTTTCAAAGCAGTCTCCGTGCTCTTCAACCTCCCGCCTCGCAGCGCAGGGCTTCGATGGGATCGATGCCAGCGGCACGGCGCGCGGGATAAATGGCCGAGACGACGGCCACCGTGCCCAGCAGCGCGAATGCCAGGGCGCCCGCCTGCCAGGTGGGGATGAGGCCGGCGAAGAAATCCGGCATGGGCGCCATGTCCACCAGGGCGCAGATGCCAAACGCCACCGCAAAACCTATGGCGCCGCTGACGAACACCACGATCATGCTTTCCAGGAAGAAGTGGCGCAGGATAGCGCGCGAAGTGGCGCCCACGGCCTTACGGATGCCGATCTCGCGGGTGCGCTCGCGCACCGCCACCAGCATCACGTTCATCACCCCGATGCCGCCCAGAAACAGCGTGACCAGGCCGACCGCGCCCAGGAAGTACTTCATGCCGTCGGTCATCGTGCGGAAGGCCTTGGCCTCTTCGACCGTGTCCCAGACGTTGGCGGCCTCCTTGTCGGACGGGTCGAAGTTGTGAATGCCCGCCAGCGCGGCCACGGCTTCGGCTTTGCAGCGCTCGTGCTGATGCACGTCGCGCGGCACAACCAGCAGGCGGTCGAGGGTGTGCGGCGTGTCCGGCGGTTTATTGGGGAAGTCCTCGCGCATGGGCGGATAGGGGATGAAGATTTTGTTCACATCCCAGCCGTCATAGCTGGAATCCTGCTTCTTGGTCTGCATTACGCCGATGACTTTGTAAGGAATGTCGTTGAGGTAGATGGTCTCGCCCACAACCGGCCGGGAGCCGAACAGTTGCTTGCGGGCGTCGCTGCCGAGGAAAGCGACGCGGCGCGCCTCGCGCACATCCTCCCAGTTATAGAAACGCCCCTCACCGACCCTGAGGGTGCGCACCTCGGCGAACGGCGGGTGGGAGCCGGTGACCAGCAGCGTGGCAGCGTTGAAATTACTGTGGATGCGGACGTTGTTCCCCAGCTCGGGCAACACGTAGCGGCAATCGGGCGACTGCGCCTCGACCAGCGGAATGTCCCCGTCTTCCCAGCGAACGCGGCGGCCGGCGCGCAGGCCGCCGGCCTGGGTGCTGGTCCTGCCGGCAAAGATAATCATGATGTCGCGCCCGAAATTCTGTGACACCTTCTGCTGCCCGACCCGCAGACCCTCGCCCGCCGCCACCATCAACATGATCGAGACGATGCCCCAGGCAATCCCGAACATGGTGAGGAAAGTGCGCAGCTTGTGCGTCCACAGCGTGCGTACCGTGTCGAGGAACAGGTCTCGAGCCTGCATATCGCTCATCCGTACCGAGATACGTGCAATCGGGTGCTCTGGTTCAAACTCCGTGATCTCCGCCGCATTAGACGAACCGGGCCCGCAATTGTCATCGCTAGCGCAAAACCAGAGTTGCTGTACCCGTATTCGTCGTCTTCTTTGGTCCACATTGCCGTTGTCATCCTGAGCGAGGGCGCACGCCCGAGTCGAAGGATCGCCGCAGCCTCTGGCGAGCCCAGCATGC
>Ga0315268_10009128_pt1 | contig 10314 bp, 11 predicted proteins | sample C1_top_MG_FD_204535 | JGI IMG/M metagenome (GOLD analysis project Ga0315268, IMG submission 204535) | Sediment microbial communities from Yellowstone Lake, YNP, Wyoming, USA - C1_top | ecosystem: Environmental > Aquatic > Freshwater > Lake > Sediment | place: USA: Wyoming | collected 2017-08-01 | reverse complement strand
CGGCCCGTTGTTCCTCTTCCGTATTCCCATCCTTTTTGGCCTGTTCGTTTTCCGAGGCGCGCCGGTCGATGATGGTCACGGCAACATCGGTTTTGAGAGCCTCGGTCGGAGATAATGTAAGAGCTGCCCGTTCGCTCAGTATCTTTACCGGGAAAAGCGTGTCATTCGGGCCGCTGGACTGTGCCGCGTACACGGTGCCACCGAGAAGCAAAAATACGACACACGCAAAGAGAACCGCATATCGCAACACCGCGGGGCGATAATGAACGACCGGAGACGTAGCCTTAGACTGGGCCACCACATTCAGTATCCGGATGCGCGCATTGGTCCGGAACGTCGCAGACGGACGCACTTCCTCGTCGTGTTTCAGATTCTTCAATAGTGTCTCCAATTGGTTATCCATAATAATCTACAACTTTCCGAAGCGCCTGCACTGCCCGGTGTTGTAACACCCGTATGTGCGCAACCGGCTTTTCCAGTATCGCGCTTATCTCTTCATTGGTCTTGTCCTCTACATATTTGAGTATGATGATTTCCTGATAAGTAGGTACTATCTCTGACAAGCTTTTCATGACAGACTCCCGCGACATTGTATGGATGACCTGTTCTTCCGGATTTGCCCGTGTATCGGGAACTTCGGCGACTGCTTCAAGCTGGACATGCGCTTTGCGTGTCCGGTAATAATCCGTCACCTTATTCCGTGCAATACGGTACATCCATGCCTCAAACGGCACGCCGTTGTCGGTATATCGTTTTATCGCCGTAAACATACTGATGAAAATCTGCTCAGTGATATCCTCCGCGTCAGCACGGTTTCCCACACGAAGAGAGACGAATCTGTAGATTGCGTCCAAAAATATATCATAGAGCTCTCCGAATGCGTCGGTATCACCGGCGCTGGCAAGTGTGACAAGTTGTTGGATATTCACTGTGTTTTCCATAGATACAAACGACAGACGGACACTATCATAACACCGGATATATACGTCCGCATCACATCAATGTGTGCATCGCCCGAGGGTGTGGTTAAAAAAATCTTATTCTACAACAACAGTTCCCTTCATTGCAGGGTGCACGCCGCAGGTGTAGGCAAAACTTCCTGTATCGTTGAATGTGTAGGAATAGGTCTCCCCCTGGTTTAATGACGGTGATGTGAAACTGTCTGACTTCACCGTATGGGCCGCAGAATCGCGGTTGGTCCAGGTGACCGTTGTGCCCGCTTTGACGGTGATGGTGGCAGGTGAAAACGCAAAGTTCTCAATCGCTACACTGTTTGCCGTCTGGGCCGGAGTCACTGTGTCGAATGCCGTCAGGTCCGGCGACGTATACTTCGGTTTATTCATAAGTATCGCACCAACTGCGATAACAAGGATGACCATTGCGCCGATGATGATTTTTGTTTTCATATAGGTATAAGTATACTCCTGTTGTTTTAACAATTCTTACCCACCTCCAAGCGAGTAACCATCTATTTACCTTTTACATACATATCAAAAAATTCCACAGACCGGTTCAATGCAGTCGTCAGATTGTTGGACAGATTATGGTTATCCCCCTCGTATGTATAGAACTCGACCGGTTTTCCGGCAATTTTAAGCGCTTCGTCCAGTTTCTGGCTGAATAATAACGGGACTTCCTCATCCGCGGTCCCGTGTTGGAGCTGCACCGGTCCCGAAATATCTTTCACAAATGTGATGGGAGAGATAGAATTCCAAAACGCCGGATTTGCGGCAAAGTCTCCGTATTTGGCGATAAGGTCCTGACGGCCCGGGCGCCGGGTAGCCTGTTCGCGCTGGGACGGGACGAAGGGTCTGGGGTTGAGATCCGGATGGTGCCAGTTATTGGTCAAGTCCTCATACGACGCGACCACCCCCGCCCAAATCACGCCGGCTTTGATATCCTTTGAGACGACCATGGAACGCAGCGTCACCGTCCCTCCCATGGAGTGCCCCCACATGCCGATCCGGTTTGGATCCGCATCAGGATACTTTTTTATGGATGACACGGCGTTCAATACATCTATGGTATATGCCGGGGAGTAATATGCGCCTTCCGGTTTGCCCTCGGAATTGCCGTGGCCGCGGTAGTCTGATTTGAATACGATATAGCCATTTTTGGAAAATGCGTCGGTGTAGGCGATATATTTTTCGGTCGTCCTGTATTGTTCCGGCTGGATATACCCATGGTTGAAGACGATGACCGGCCATCCGGTTGCGGGCTTCTCACCGTTCGGTATGGTCAATAATGCATAGATTTTCAGTCCGTCTGATTTGTATGATGCGATATACCGTTTATAATTTGAACCGTCGGGTAACGTCTGTTCTATGACGATGTCGCTTCCGGGATATTCCTGTTTGCGCATGTAATCGATGGAGAGCGGAACCGGCTCGCCGACAGGTCCGCCATCGTTGGCTTGATTCACGACGGAAGTATGTAGGGGAAACAACGGTGTTTTCGAAAAACGTGTATATCCGTAAACTCCGAGACCGGCACACAACAAGAAAACTACCGCAAAAACCACCTTTTTGTTCATTATATATATACTACCAGGATTTTCCTGAATATTGGCTGAAAAATAAGACAAACAATTAGTGAGGTATCAACAGTTCACCGAGTATGAAAAGCAAAACAAAAAACCCTATGGCCGTAGAAAAATAGACAAGTATCGACCATTCCTTTTCCTTCACGATACTTATAAGCCCCGACACGAATGCTCCCACGCCGGCTAAACCCGTAGGGACAATCAACAAAGGGATAAGTTTAAATACGTTGAAGGAATCCGTATCAAATGCGCCCAAACGATTGCCGATAGCGGAAACGATTTGGATGACGGCAAACAATGCGATGAACAATCCGGCTAATGTTACGGACCATTTCCCTAACAGTGTTTTTGTCATATCCTGATTGTAACAGGTGCTGTCTCCCACCCACCAAACAACCCACCAGCTAAAACCAGCAGGTGGGCTTTCATTACTTTCCGTTTAGGCAAAAACCTGCGTGCTACATGCTTATTTCCTGCCCCAGGATTTTGTCCGAAGTTTTGTCCTCTCCTGTTTTGTGAAGGGTAACTTTTAGATTGACACTTTTTATACCGGTGTTATAAACACATTTTTCTCCACGTGAACATGAACCTAGAATCAAGTTGTTTTCTTCAATATTATTTACACCGGCCGTTGTTTTTGTTCCGATGATTCCCTGTTTGGCCTGCTCAGAATCGTACGTAATTTGATATTCTGCCGTGTCAAAAAGGGAAAGACCCGGGCCTGAAATTTCAAAACCTACGCTATACCCATCAGGGTTTAAATAAAAGTTAAGATTGATATCTGTAGTATCCCCATAAGAAAGATTAGGATAGCCCGGAGTGCCGTAATTACTACCTTCTATGTCCCAATAGATTGTGTCGTTGCAATGTTCGTCCGTGCACGTGTGCCAACTGTTAATCAAAGTTCCATCACCCGGAGTGCTATTTCTTTCCATGGATCTCCTTATTTCACCATGGTGGTCTCCTGCGGGCCATGAACCGTTTGGCGTTTGGTCAACGACAGTGCCCAAATTATTTTTTAATACAAGTTGCCTGCCGGTATCGGGTAAGGTCATCGTTGAGTAGAGCTGATTGGAAATAACATCATCTCTTATTGAAGAAGCATCGGTTGGCCGCTCTGTTATTAAGAAAAATCCTCCGCTCGGAATTATCCCGCTAAGGATGATGTCTTTACCGCCTGGACCCAGGTTAATTTTCCATCCGGTTAAATCAATTTGCGAAGATGTGGTATTTCTGAGTTCTACCCACTCGTCACCCCCTCCACTGGTATTTGTTCCCATCCACATGACTTCGTTTATAACAACAGCCTGAGTAGGACCACTCCAATATCCTGCTGAAAAAGTATTCCCACTAATGATTGCCGTATCAGAAAAAAAAGTACTGGTAGGTTTGGTTTGATAAAGACTAATTGCTAATAAACAGAGGATAAGCAATGTATTAATGGGTTTATTTTGCCGTTGTTTTTCAGATTCCTCAAGCTTTTTCTCAACTTCCTTTTCAATTGTTTTTTTGATATGTAATATTTCGCTGAGAATAATGAGGATAGCTGGCAAAATCACCATAATGCCAAACCCCAATGGCTGTTTTATCCAAACAGATACATATCCTAAATAGGGCAGGGAAAAAATAACCTTACCCTTTATCTGAGACGGTGAAATGACGGTGGCATCTTCGATGCTATTGGCATCTCCTTTGGTTTTAAAAACAGTCTTACCTTCTTTGTTTTCGATTCCCGCCAGACGATGGGTGATTGCTATGGTGGGGTCATCTGTAGAAGCGAAAGTAATGATATCGTCTTTTTTCAACGTCTCCGGATTGACTTTTTGGACAAAAACCACTGACCCTACGTGTATCGCCGGTTCCATCGAGCCGGACATCACACGCAGAACACGAAAGTTCTTAACGGGGTCAAACGCCGTAAAAATCAAAAGCAGAACAACTGAAACCAGGACAATGGTCAAAAACCACTGAAAAACACTAATTACTTTTTTGAGTGTTTGTTTAAGCATATATATACCTTTATAAGTTGCCCAAATCGGACTTGTATTCCAGTCCCTTTTCAGACAACCTAAAAGGCCTCAAAAAACACTTAATGTGTTTGTTCAAGACCAAATACTGCATCAATCGTTACACTCTTTCCCTGTATGCCGTTCCCTGCAGAAGCAGGAATAGACCATTCAATCTTTACGCTCGACATCTTACCTGTTTGACCACCCAGGTCATTTGAAACACTGGTGAATCCTCCAAGTGTATACGTATTATCTTTGAATTGGGCTAATGTACCAGTTGTAACAGGCACCCAAGTGCCAACATTACCGCTGTCATACGATATGGTAAAGACCAAATTATCGCCAAGTGCACTCCAGGAAGTGGCATTCAACTGAATCGTTACATTGCCATCAACCGTGCCGATATTCTTCAGGTCTAGCACTTGCCAATTATGCTCACCCTTATTGGGATAGCCTGGATATAAGCCAGAAATTGTCTGACCGCTAGTAAAATTATCTACCCAATTATATATATTTCCATCTGGATTATTATCAATCCCGAGATCCATTGTGCTAGTAGAGAAAGTGGTACCGAGAACTGCTCCACTATCACTAAAATACGCAACGGTTGCTGCAGTTACTCCAGCAATTGTCAGAGCAATCAACGCTAAACTTAATAGTATTTTCTTCATATGTTTTTCACCTCCTTTCACAAGAAAATGTTCACGAATTCTCAAAATATATTGAATTTTCTCGTAAACTACCCATAAAAAAATCCGCCTCTTCGGCGGACTATTTTCGCGCATGCGTATCACCAATAAAATTGGTGTATCTCATGACACACCCACCATAGCAGACAACCGGACAGAATACAAGTTTTTCCAGCGGTGCTATTCAATTATTGTTGAATAATACCGGTATGTGTATTACGATGTGTATATGGACACACAACCCATCATCAATCCTGTCGACCCTCTGCAGAATGCCCATCCGCAAAATCCGTTACCGGTCGTACCGACGGAGACTCCGAAACAAGGCATCCCCTCATTTTTCTTCCCGGCCCTTTTCATCGTCCTAGCCATCTTTTCCATCGTGATGCTTCGGAATCTTATGACCGGCAAACAGGAAGAACCGCCTGTCACCCAAGCTATACCGACACCATTGTTCCTGACACTCAATACCCCGGGAAGTAAAACCACGGCCGTAGACGGAGAGGTACTTATCAGCGGTACGACGCTCCCCAACACATCCGTCATGATATATTCCGAAACGGACGACAGCGACACCACAAGTAATGGGGACGGAACGTTTTCCGGTACGGTCCTTATACCGGACACCGGCGGATTGGTCGAGGTGTCCGCGTTTGCCGACAACGGTGAAGAGATGCGCGCAACGTTAGACCTGACAGAAATTAAGGATTTGTCCGATGCATCCCAAACGGATGTCTTGGGAAAATCTGATGCCCCTGGACAGCTGAAAAAACAGGATACAGTCGTCGCCACACCGCAACCCCAAACCGTCAAACAGACCGGTAAACCAGTCCAGCCGAATGCGAAGGTCACCGCACAGCCGACAGCCACTCCTCTGCCGGTAGCGGAAGAGAGAAAAATCAAACAATTCGTTGCGGACAAAGTCATCCCCAAAAAGCCGGTCAAATTAGGTCCGGCCAAACTTCAGGCGACACTGTTCAACGAAAGCACCGGAAGCGGCAAACAGGCCGGTAAAACCATCAGGCTACAGAACCTCTCCATGGTGCAGGCGACTTCGGGAGCACAAATGAAACGACGCGCGGTGTCCGGCATCATATCCGCGATTTCGGACGGAACCATCACCCTCGTCCATCAGATACAACAAGACCGGATATATACCGTATACTACAATGCGGCAACGGTAGTCACCATGAAGGGGGCCGAGAGCACAACGGGAGCTAATCTGACGATAAACATGCGGATTGCTGCGGTCGGAGAGTTGTCGGGAGGCGGCATTCTCGCCAAACGGATCCATGTGATTCCGGGAAAGGCGATAGGCGTGTATAACAAAAGCGGAATAGCGACAGGCAGCGGACTTCTCACCGTAACACCGTCTCCTGAGGCTACACAAACGGGTACACCCACGGCCACGCCGACGTCAATACTGACGATTACGGATACGCCGACCGATACACCTTTGGATTCGGAATCACCGACCCCGACACCCTAGGGGAGATGTTATTCTCCTGAACCTGTTGGTGCTTCCTTTTCCCCGAGAGTCACAAGGATAGATGTCGTCTCGTTATCGGCACTTATCGTCACGCCGCCTTCCTGTGTCCCTTTGGTTATAGACCATGTTTGGACTGCGTCGGAATTAAATGCTGATGTAGTGTCCCATCCGCTTGCGGTCAGTCCGCTTTTATAGAATGCGACCACCTTGTCCAGAGAGTCTGTGGTCGTGAACGTCACGAGAAATCCGTTTCCTGTTCCGGCCTGTGTGTTGGATACGGAACCGACAACTTTTGCTCCTTTATATACCGGGAAATCCTTCGGGAATGTCTCTGGTAATGTCTCCCCGCCCACGTTGACCGTTTGTCCGGTTTTGGGATCCGTAAACGTTACCTTTCCCTTTTCTATATCCCCAAGGTTTGTCTTCACACCGGTCTTGTTTTCGATAAATCCCTGCAACAGTGATGTACCGGCCTTTTTGGCAAAAAACTTCATGCCGATAGAGATTGCCGTCCCCACAAGGAACAACAACACAAAACATCCGATGCCCACGGCGACAAGCGGATTGACTCCCTTTTTCTTCGCTACTGCTGGCGCTTCTTTTTCTTTTGTATTTTCTGGCATATTGGCCTCCTTACGGAATAGTACAGCACTTCGGATGAATGACGCAAGAGTATGTTTGTACAGAACAATTGAGGAATAAGTATAGAAGAAACAGCTTTCCAAAAAAAGTTTCGTTCCTGAAACGGTAATCCGTGTGCGGTCTAACGCAATACCGATTTGCCTGACGGTATGGGATTATTCGCAATCCATGTCGCTCGTGTTCCTTCAACCGCAGCATTTTCGACTTTAGTCTTTATCAATTCTTCTAAATCCTTATCCAGCTGTGTACCGACGGCCGGTGTCTCAACGGCTTCGTTTGCGGGTTTTTGTTCCGCGGGTACTGTTGTGGGCTCTTGTTCGTCATCATGCATATGCATCACCCTCTTTCCGTAGGTAAGTACATTCCCATGTTTTGTGAACGTGCCTTTGCATATCCACTATAGCAACGGCTGATGGGCAAAGCAAACCAACCGATAATTACGCGGATTGTGACGGGGTTGTTTTTGATATTTTTCTGTTTAATTCAATGAAAATTCTTCTGAGTGGATATGCCGGGCGGAAATGCCTGATGCGCGCAACTGTTGTTTGATGGACGACATCATAACAGGTGGTCCGCACAAAAAAATGTCGCGTTTCTGCATATCGGGAACATATTGCAGTATGTTTTCCGCAGACAGTCTCCCTTTCTCACTGCTCACCCATTTCACCAGTGTGACATTGGCATTCGGACCCGCTTCGTGGATAAGACTATCTAACACTCCCCCGTCCTGCTCATCCCGCACCGAGTAGATAAACACAATGGAATACTTCCCGTCTTCCGGCAGACTTTTGAGCATGCTGACAAACGGTGTAATCCCTATTCCTCCCGATACCCATATCTGTTTGGTGTTACGGACAAACCGGTAGCCGAACCTTCCATACGGCCCTTCAACCATCACATCGGTTCCCTTTTCCAATAGTTTTACCGTTTCCGTAAATCCGCCCATCGACTTGACGGCAAACGAAAGATTCGTGTCACCCGGGGCGCTTATCATCGTGAACGGATGCGATTCGTTGGGAACGCCAACATGATGAGGTTCTATAAACGCAAACTGTCCCGGTGTGAATTTCATGTGCTGTTCTACCGGCGTCATGGTTATGTGTGTAACCGACTGTCTCCTGTCCACCGCCTCAACGATATACCGGTATTTTGTCATGTTGCTTTGTCGTACGATAATCCGGTAGACATACGCAAATATCCCGACAAAAAACAGAACACCCATATATGCTTTCAATACCGGCAATTGTGCCAATGTGCTTCCGACACTATAGGCGTGGATACTTGCGATGAACAACGGTATACCGAGAAGTTGATGCGTTTTTTTCCATGTATCGTATTCGAGCCGCAGATAGAAGGTGATGATAAGAAGAATGATAAGCATCATAAGTGCAACACCCCCCAAGGTCACGGCGATATTTGCAGATGAAGGCGTCACGAGGTTCAATGCGGACTCAAGCGATATCATGATATACGAGATAATCAGGAATACGGGATGCAGGACGAGCAATATGAATCCTAACGCCCCGACCAGATGATGCACGATATACTCCCGGTTCAGACCAAAAAATAATTGTTCGATAACCTTCCATCTGGCAGCCAGGATGAAATTCAGACAAAACAAGACCGTCCCGATCAACGCCGAGACTTGCCCCAGGCTCCGAAACGCTGAAGTCGGATTTAAAAAAACAGCGGTCGGGAGCCACAGGAACACCGGGATAATGGTGATAATGAAAATAATTACCGTTCCGGTTTTGCCTATAATCGTCTTCATAGTTGCAAGTATATCACGACAAAATGATATACTTATAAACTGTGGATAAATTCCGATTGCTCATAACACGACTGTCACAAAATACCACATCGCTCGTTATAACTACTGTGGCGCTTTGCCTTTTGGCGATTCTGGCCACAGCAGGACTTTTTCTGGTGAACCGGTATTTCTATCCGCCGTCACTGAACATTCGCAATGAGGATATCGCAGACAAAATCACATTGATTACATCTATGGGAACTATAGAGATAACTGTCGATCCGGGTGCACGGTTTCCCGCTGCCCATTTTACGAGACTTGCCCGGAGCGGCTTCTACACCGGGACACGATTCCACAGGATTGTCCCGAATCTTCTTATCGAAGGAGGTGACCCGCTCACACGTAGTATTTCTGAGCGGCAATTCTGGGGTCAAGGAGGACTGGGGAATGCATTTACAAATGAAATCCACCGTGATGACCGGATGACGGCCGGAGTCGTCGGGTTTTCCGGTAGCGGTGCCGGGACATTCGGCAGCCAATTTTTCATCCTCACGAAAGATACTCCCTGGATGAAGGGAAAACATACCATTATCGGTCACGTGACGCAGGGCATGGATGTCGTCGGAGCTATCGGCAACACTCCTGTAGACGAAAAAAACACACCTAAAACTGATATCATAATCCTTGAGGCCGCCGCACCATGAATCCGAAAATCATCAAAACACTCGTATCCGTATCCCTTATCGCATTGACCGTGACGGTCCTGTCGGTGATTGGTTCAGGGATTATCGTGTATAACCGGGATGTCCAATCCCACAAAGTGCCCGGTTACCAAACGTCGCCGACAGCAACCCAATCCGGCCAAAGCACCGGCGATGCATCATCAGCGCTTACGGCGGCGGTAGTGGCTACCCATAATACCCCATCTGACTGTTGGGTCATCATCGACAACTCCGTCTATGACCTCACCATGTTCCTCAATTCCCATCCCGGAGGCTCACTCTTCATCACACCGTATTGCGGTAAAGACGGCACGAATGCCTATGCGACAAAAGATAGAAATCCGGCATCCGGACATACCCGATTCGCCACAAGTCTTTTGCCCCAATATCTCGTCGGGAAACTTGGCGAACCAGTAGCCCAAAATCAACAGGTGACGACGAAAAATCCCACGCCGACGCTTCGCACCGCGA
>Ga0315268_10009127_pt1 | contig 10314 bp, 9 predicted proteins | sample C1_top_MG_FD_204535 | JGI IMG/M metagenome (GOLD analysis project Ga0315268, IMG submission 204535) | Sediment microbial communities from Yellowstone Lake, YNP, Wyoming, USA - C1_top | ecosystem: Environmental > Aquatic > Freshwater > Lake > Sediment | place: USA: Wyoming | collected 2017-08-01 | reverse complement strand
GTGGGAAAAATGGTTCTTCTTCCCGCCGGCTGGTCAGCGCCGCACCCATACTCACGTGCGGGTGCAGGGGCGAGCCAATCAGCGGTATGCACTCTTGTTTCGTGATTACCTGCGTGCGCACCCGGCGACTGCCGAGGCCTATGCTGAACTAAAGCGTCGCCTGGCGCAACACCTGGCTGACCCGCGCACTTATCCTGAAGTGAAAGACCCGGCAGTTGATCTCATTTACTTTGCGGCGGAGGATTGGGCCGCGGCCACGCGCTGGCAACCGGGGTCGTCGGATGCCTGATATGCAGAGGCTGGGCAAGACGCGGCGCAACAATTCGTGGCAGCCGACTTGCTCCCGCGCAAATTCGTTGTAGACTCGCGCTTGATGTAGATTCTGCGCGAGGAGATCAACTATGGCATCTCTACTTCATTCTGAAATTACTGAACAACCTGCCGTCATCCGGCGCTTGCTGGACATGGAGATAGATCGAGTAGCCGAGATCGGCGCGAGCCTGGCAAAGCAGGACATTCGCTATGTGGTGATGGCGGCGCGCGGCACGTCGGATAACGCGGCGCGGTATGCGCAATATGTCTTTGGCGCACAGAATCGGCTCACCGTCGCGCTGGCGACGCCCTCACTGTTTAGCGTGTATCGGACGCCGCCCCGACTGGAAGGCGCGCTCGTCATCGGCATCTCGCAGTCGGGCCAGTCGCCCGATATCGTCGGCGTGCTGCAAGAAGCCCGCCGGCAGGGCGCGCCGACGGTCGCCGTGACGAACGAGCCGCAATCGCCGCTGGCTGCCGCTGCCACTCACGTCATCGAGTTGCACGCCGGTCAAGAGCGCAGCGTCGCAGCGACCAAGACGTATACCGCGCAACTGGCTGCGCTCGCGCTGCTTTCGCTCAGTATGACGGGCGCGCAAGCGCGTCCCAGCGTCTTGGATGCGGTTCCCGATGCGATGGAGCAAGCGTTGCGCTCTGAGGCGGAGGCGCAGGCCGCCGCCGAATGGGTCGCGGGCAGCGATCGCTGCGTCGTCGTGGGACGCGGCTTTAACTACGCGACGACCTTTGAAATCGCACTCAAGATGAAGGAACTGTCGTACGTGGAGGCCGAGCCTTATTCTTCGGCGGATTTCATGCACGGGCCGATTGCGATGGTCGAGCCGGGCTTTCCGGTGGTGCTGGTGGCTGTAGGTGAAACGATGCCGGATGAGCTTGCGGCGTTGGCCGAATCACTGCGAGAGCATGGCGCAAACCTGGTTGTGCTGGGTGTTGATGAAAACATCCGCCGCCCCACCGACGCGTGGCTGCCGGTTCCGGGTGGCCTGCCCGAGTGGCTCACGCCGCTGGTTGCAATTGTGCCGGGGCAATTGCTGGCATATCACCTCACACTCGCGCGTGGCCGCGACCCCGATCGGCCCCGCACGATCCGCAAGGTCACGCTCACACACTAGTCGGTTTTTCAATCCGAATCTTGTTCAGAGGAGGCAACAATGCAAGTCCCATTTTACGGTCACGTGAGGCAGTACCTGAGCATCAAGAACGAAATTGATGCGAATATGCAGCAAGTCATCATGAGCGGCCAGTTTGTGCAAGGCCCCATGCTGAAACAGTTTGAGCAAGAACTGGCTGCTTATGCAGGGATAAAGTACGCCATCGGCGTTGGGAATGGCACCGATGCGCTCTGGCTTTCCTTCATGGCGCTCGGTCTGGGCGAAGGCGACGAGCTGATTACCAACGCCAATACCTTCTTTGCAACTGCCGAGGCGATGTGGATCGCCGGTTGCACCGCCGTGCTGGTTGACTGCGATCCCAGGACCAAGTGCATTGATCCGGACGCAGTCAGAAAAGCGATCACCAAGCGCGCCAGGGCGATCGTGCCGGTTCACCTGTACGGCCAGTGCGCCCCGATGCGCGACATTCGCAAGATCGCCGACGAATACGGCTTGCTCGTGGTCGAAGACAATGCCCAGGCGATTGGCGCTCACGGCGACAGCTTCAAAATCGGCGAGCTCTCGGACGCGGTCTGCACCAGCTTCATCATCCAAAAGAACCTGGGCACCTTCGGCGACGGCGGCGCGATCTGGACCAACCATCAATACATCAACGACAAGGTTCGCAAGCTGCGCAACCACGGCTCCAATAAGCGGGATGTGCATAGCATGGGTTTCAACAGCCGACTGGACGACTTGCACGCCGGCGTCCTGAGCGCCAAGCTCAAGCACATCAAAGAGTGGAGCGACCGTCGGATCGAGATCGCGGACAAGTACACCGAAGGCTTGACGGGCTGTGACTTTCTCGACTTGCCGTATGTCCGCCCGGGTTATCGCCACGTGTTTCACCTGTACGAAGTCGAAACCAAGAATCCGGCCGATCGCGACAAGCTGCTCAACTACCTGGTCAAGAACGGCATTGATGCCAAGACCCACTATTCCATCGCGATTCACAAGCAGGAAGGTTTCCCGTGGGGCAAGGCTGCGCGCGTTGTTGGCCCGCTGACCCATGCAGAAAAGAGTGCAGCCTCCTGCATCTCGCTGCCCATGTTCCCGGAACTGACGGAAGAAGAAATCCAGTACACCATCCAGATCGTCCGCGACTGGCCCAAGAACAAGTAAAGAAGAAGCTATGAGCACTAAACAAAAAACCTACACCGTGGCGGTAGCTGGATTGGGAAAGCGTGGTACGCATCACGCCGACGCGCTTTCCAAGAATCCGCGCTTCAAGCTCGTGGGATTGTGCGACATTGACCCGGGCCGCTTGGATGCCGCCACGCAGAAATTTGGTGTGTCGCATGTCAACACGGATGCCGCCCAACTGCTAGCCGATACCAAGCCCGATGTCTTTGTCTTTTGCACACTCCCACACATCCGGCTCCCGTTAATCAAGGCGGGCATTGAGTCCGGCGTCAAGCTGATCGCCTACGAAAAGCCCATTGCCATGTCCGTGAACGAAGCCCTGGAGATGTACGAGCTACTGCGGAGCGCCGGCATCAAGACAGTGGTGAGCCACCAGCACCGCTATGGCGAGCATTATCAGAAAGTGAAAGACATCATCGCCAGCGGCGCTATCGGGCGCGTGCACACCGTTTACGGGCATGCCACCGGCTGGATGATGCACATGATGACGCACCTGATCGAGTACGCCAGTTGGTACAACGATTATGCGCCGGCCGAGTGGGTGGTGGGTCAGGCCGCAGGCAAGGACAAGTTTGCGGACGTGCACTCTTCGCCCGACTACATCGCCGCAATGGTGCAGTTTGCCAACGGCGTGCGCGGCATCATCGAGTGCGGCGCTGGCGCGCCCGACGTGCCCGAGGTGGATTACTGGTGGCGCAAATGCCGCATCGGCGCGCAGGGGACGGAAGGATTCGCCGAGGTCTTGACCGGCAGTGGGTGGCGCGCCGTCACGCGGGACTCGCACGGCGTGATTTCTGGTCCTGGTTGCATGGATTACGATCACGATATGCCGCCCTACATCCAGGACATTGCCAACTGGCTGGATGATCCCAAGCAAGTCCATCCGTGCAATGGCGAAACCGCTCTCAAGGGCTTTGAGATCATGATGGCGGCTTGCCGTTCGGCAGTCCAGCGCGGCAAGGTGACACTGCCGCTTGGCCCCGGCGAGCCGGAGCTTGAGGCTCTCCAGAAAGCCTTGCCATAACCGTCGCCAGTCAAGCCTCCTATGACAGGCAGAATAAGACGCCGAGGGCCGGAGCATAACCGGCCCCCGGCGTTTTTCCTGCCATATTCCCAACACACAACTCGCCAGATGTGCTATCATTATCCCCAACTAGCCCAAAGGAAAAGGAGGTTGTGATGTCTATCAAATTTACTTGGTATGGTCATGCGGTGATTGGATTAGAGGTGGGCAGGTACCAGTTGCTGGTTGATCCATACCTCACCGATAACCCGGCGGCGACAATCAAGCCGGCGAGTGTGCAGCCCGATTTCATTTTGATTTCGCACGGCCACGGCGATCACGTGGGGGATGCGATTGCAATCGCCAAGCGCGCTGGCGCAACCGTCATCAGCAACTTTGAGATCGCCAACTGGTTCCAGGCGCAGGGCATCCAGGCGCACGGGCAGCAACCTCGGCGGCGGCTACCATCATCCGTTCGGCTATCTCAAGCTCACGCTGGCTTTGCATGGATCAGGCTTGCCCGACGGATCGTATGGCGGCAATCCGTCGGGCTTTCTGCTCACCGCCGAGGGTAAGAAGGTATACCTGGCTTGCGACACCGGGCTGTTCGGCGATATGCGGCTCATCGGTGAAGAAGGCATTGATCTAGCCGTTTTGCCTATCGGCGATAACTATACGATGGGACCGGACGATGCATTGCGCGCGGTCAAGCTAATTCAGCCCAAGCACGTCATTCCAGTGCATTACAACACGTGGGAGTTGATCGCCCAAGACCCCAAGGCCTGGGCCAAGCGCGTTGAGGCTGAAACGAGCACCAAAGCGCACGTCATCCAGCCGGGCGAAAGCTTGACGATTTAGACTGGATCGCTTGAACGGCAAATCACTCACCGTAGAGACGAAAAGAAAAGCTCCACGCGCTCTCTGCGGTGAGTATCTTGAAACACCGGATGACAGGTGAATACCTGCCAATCCGTGCAATCTGTGGGAAATCTGTGTGAAAGGATCATGTGAAGCTAGATCGAACGGGCCGTGCTCGATTGGTGGCAACGGTCGTGGCGCTGATGGGGTTGCTGAACGTCACCTCGTCGGCATTTTTCCCGCTGCCTGCCCGGCTGCATTGGCTGCGCCAGACGTTGCCGATGGACATCGTCCTCGGCTCGCGCAACCTCAACTTGATCGCCGGTTTTTTTCTGATTGGACTGGCCTGGAGCCTGGCCGAACGAAAACGCATCGCCTGGCTGCTCACGGCCTGGCTCATGTTGATCTCGGCGCTCTCGCACGTTCTCAAGGGCTTGGACGTGGCCGAGGCGATTGTCGCGCTGGTCTTGCTGGTTTTGCTGTGGGCGCTGCGCCGTGACTTTTCCGTGCGAAGCGACCCCGGCGTCATCCAGAGTTTGTTGTTTGCAACGCCCTATGCGCTGATTCTCTTTTTCGGGTATGCCATATTGGGCTTTTATCTGCTGCGCCACCAGTTCCGGCCCGATTTCGATTTGGGCTCGGTCATTCAGGACACGCTGAACCTGGCGACATTTCAGGGCGCGCAGATTTACCAGGCGGACACGCGGCAAGCGCGTTACTTTGCCAATTCTATCCCGCTGATGGCGGGCGCAGGCGCTCTGTATCTGGTCTATAATCTGATGCGTCCGGTGCTGCGACCGACGCCTGTCACCCGGCGCGACCGTAGCGTGGCCGCGCAGATCATCCGTGTATACGGGTCGAGCAGCCTCGCGTATTTTGCGTTGGGGCATGACAAGACCTATTTCTTCAACGACGACGGGAGTTGCATCGTCCCATACACGCTCGTGCGGGATGTGGCGCTCGCTGCCGGCGATCCCATTGGCCCGGACGAAGACATCGGCCCGACGATTGACGCTTTTCGTGCGTTGTGCGACGAGAACGATTGGACGCCGGCTTTCTATCAAGTGCAGGAGCCAACTCTGCCTCTTTATCGTGACGCTCACTTTGACGTGCTCAAGATCGGGGAAGAGGCGCTATTGGACTTGCCGACCTTTAACACGCGTGGTGAGGCCCGTAAAGACCTGCGGACGGCAGCGAATCGCGCCAAGCGAGAAGGATGGCAATTCCTGTTCTTTGATCGGCCCCTCGGCGACAAGGCGCTCATCGCTAAACTGCAAGCCATCTCCGAGGAGTGGCTGGCGGACAAGTTTGGCGGCGAGATGGGGTTTACGATGGGTGGCACGCCGATCACAGGCAGCCACGAGACGTTGGTGAGCGCCGTGACCGATGCCCAGGGACAACTGCTGGCTTTTGTGACCTGGGCGCCGATGTACGGCGCACGTGGTTGGGTCGTGGATTTCATGCGCCGCGCTTCGGATGCGCCGAATGGCGCGATGGAATACGTCATGGTTGAGACGATCAATTGTTTGCGACAACGAGGCGATCAGGTCATCAGCCTGGGACTGGCGCCACTCGCTAATGTGGAAGCCGATGAGACTGAAGCTGTTCTTTCACTTGAAAAAGGCATCGAGCTGATTTACCGGCGCTTCAACACAGCCTATGGGTTCAAGTCGTTGCACGACTTTAAGAAAAAGTTCGCCCCACGCTGGGAAAGCCGCTACCTGGCCTATCGCGGACTGGCCGTGCTGCCGCGCGTGGGCTATGCGCTGGTCAACGCCCAACTGCCCAACTTTAGCTTGAATGACATCGCTAAACTCGTGCGTCCGTCCTGAACCACCTGCCGTTAACATTTTTCCAATCCAAATCTAATAGTCGTCTAACACGCTTGGCCTATAATTCAGGCGTATTCCGAGAGGGAGTACGCCGGTTTTGTTTTCTCGCCGCCGCACCCAGTCAGTGGTTTGTGGTCGGCGGTCATCAGAAGCGGACCTATCGAGTAGCGAGGTGTGATATGGGTAAAATCGTAGGCATTGATTTGGGAACAACCAACAGCGTAGTGGCTGTGTTGGAAGGTGGAGAGCCAGTCGTCATCACGACGGCGGAGGGCAGCCGCTTGCTGCCGTCGGTAGTTGCCTTTGCAAAGAATGGCGAGCGATTGGTAGGCCAGACGGCCAAGCGCCAGGCCGTGGTCAATCCAGAGAATACAGTGTTCAGCATCAAGCGCTTCATGGGCCGGCGCTACGGTGAAGTGGCCGAGGAGCGCCAGCGCGTGCCATACCAAGTGGTCCAAGGCCCGGCGGGCGATGCGCGCGTGCACATCCCGCAGACCGGGCAGACCTACACGCCGCAGGAAATCTCGGCGATGATTCTGCAAAAGCTCAAGAAGGACGCCGAAGCCTACCTGGGCGAGCCGGTGACGCAGGCCGTCATCACGGTTCCAGCGTATTTCAACGACAGCCAGCGCCAGGCAACCAAGGACGCAGGCAAGATCGCTGGCCTGGATGTGCTGCGCATCATCAACGAGCCGACGGCTTCCGCCCTGGCTTATGGACTGGATAAGAAGAACGACGAAACGATCCTGGTGTTCGACCTGGGCGGCGGGACGTTCGACGTGTCGGTGCTCGATGTGGGCGATGGCGTGGTCGAGGTCAAGGCGACGAATGGCGACACGCACCTAGGCGGCGACGATTGGGATGCGGTGCTGGCGAATTACATTGCCGAAGAGTTCAAACGCGAGCAGGGGATTGACCTGCGCAACGACCGCCAGGCATTGCAGCGGCTCAAGGAAGCAGCGGAGAAAGCTAAGATCGAGCTGTCGTCCATGATGGAAACCGAGGTCAACCTGCCGTTCATCACGGCGGATGCTTCCGGCCCCAAGCACTTGCAGGTCAAGCTCACGCGCAGCAAATTCGAGCAGTTGACCAAGCAGCTCGTGGATCGCTGCCGGACGCCGTTCGAGAACGCGCTGCGCGATGCCAAGCTCACGCCGCGCGACCTGGACGAGGTGGTGCTGGTCGGCGGCGCGACGCGCATGCCGATGGTTCAACAACTAGTACGCGAACTGACCGCCGGCAAAGAGCCGAACAAGTCTGTCAACCCGGATGAGGTCGTGGCAGTTGGCGCGGCGATTCAGGCGGGCGTGCTGGGCGGCGAAGTCAAGGATGTGCTCCTGCTCGACGTGACGCCGCTCTCGCTCGGCGTCGAGACGCTTGGTCAGGTGATGACGGTTCTCATCCCACGCAACACCACCATCCCGACCAAAAAGACTGAGGTCTTTAGCACGGCGGCAGACGGCCAGACTGCGGTGGACGTTCACGTCCTGCAAGGCGAGCGACCGATGGCGGCGGACAATATGACGCTCGGCACATTCCGGCTGGAAGGCATCCCGCCTGCGCCGCGCGGCGTGCCGCAGATCGAAGTGACGTTTGACATTGACGCCAACGGCATCCTCAACGTCACGGCCAAGGACCAGGCGACGGGCCGTGAGCAAAAGATCGCCATTACGGCCAGCACTAATTTGAACAAGGCCGACGTGGATCGGATGGTGCAAGAGGCGCAGCGAAACTCGGCGCAAGACAACCGCCGCAGAGAAACCATCCAGGCGCGCAACGAGGCCGACCAGATCATCTATCAAGCCGAGAAATCTCTGCGCGAAGCGCCAGCGGGCGACAAAGTATCCACTTCGGACCGGAGCCGGATTGAGGCGCAGATCAATACGCTGAAGGAAACGATGAAAGGTGAGGATACCAGCCGCATCCGCGCGCAGATTTCAGAGCTGCAACAGGCCATGATGGCACTCGGCCAGGCGATGTACGGCGCGAGTGGGCAGTCTGGCGGTTGGAGAGGGCCTGATCAGCCGGGCGGCAATGGTCATGGTGAGAATCGCGGTGAAGACGTGGTCGAGGGAGAGTATCAGAAGATGTAATTACACGGACCTGTCAGGTTTCAAAAACCTGACAGGTCTCTGTCTGCTGGAGGCATTGACAACTTGCGGCAAATCTGTTACTCTTCCAGCGTAGACCGGAGGTGTTTAGAATGTTCATGTATTGGGATCCGATGTACTTTGTGTTCACGCTGCCCGCCATCATCCTGGTGTTCTGGGCGCAGTGGCGCGTGCAGAGCGCGTACAAGAAATGGCTGCGCGTCCGCAACTCGCGCGGGTTGACGGGAATGCAAGCGGCCCGCATGTTGCTCAACTATAACAACCTGGGGCACGTCGGCATCGAAGGGACGCCGGGCACACTCAGCGATCACTATGATCCGCGCTCACGGACGATGCGGCTTTCGCCCGGCGTGGCAAATTCCGATTCGGTCGCGGCTCTGGCCGTGGTCGCGCACGAGATCGGTCATGCCGTGCAGGATGCCGAAGCGTACACGCCGATGAAGCTTCGCACAGCCATCGTGCCGGGCGTGCAGATCGGTTCGTACCTGGGGCCGATCTTGGTGATGATCGGCCTGGTGCTGGCTTTTTACATGCGCTCGCCGTTTGGCTATCAACTGGCATGGATCGGTGTGTTTTTCTTTTCCGCGGCGTTGGTGTTTGCCTTTGCCACGCTGCCCGTCGAATTCAACGCGAGTGCGCGCGCCAAGGTCATGCTCACCGACGCCGGACTGATTTATGCCGACGAGGTGAACGGTGTGCGGTCGGTGCTGGATGCAGCCGCGTTGACTTATGTGGCAGCGGCGGCGCAGGCGCTTTCGACAGTGCTCTATTACATCTTCTTGCTGGGCGGCTTTCGCCGCAGGAACTAGACCAGAAACCCGGCTTCCTAAAGGAGCCGGGTTTCTCGTTCTAATAAATCTCTAACAAATCGCTTGCGTTGTTCTAACACAACGCGGATATAGTCAACGGCGTAAGTGTAAATCCGAGCGGCAGTTGCCGCCATCGCAAAAGAAGGAGGTATGAACATGGCTGACGCGCTTTCTCGCTGGGATCCGTTCCGCGACATGGTCACATTGCGCGATGCAATGGATCGGCTGTTCGCAGAAAGTTTTGTCCGGCCTGGCTCGGCTTTCCCCATGTTCGGCATGGAAGGCCCGGCGGTGGATATGTATCAGAACAAAGACGAGATTGTCGTCAAAGCCGCCATTCCGGGCATCAAGCCGGAAGACATTGATATTTCGGTGGCGGGCGATCTCCTCACCATCAAGGGTGAAACGAAAGAAGAGGAGAAAATCGAAGAAGGCAGTTATATCCGCAAGGAACGCCGCTACGGTCAGTTCGTCCGCGAGCTGAGCCTGCCCACGCAGGTCAATGCCGACAAGGCCAAAGCCGAGTTTGAGCATGGCGTGCTGACTCTGCGCTTGCCCAAAGCCGAAGCAGTCAAACCCAAGTCCATCACGGTCAAAACCCAATAACGGCCATCTTGAGCGCCCGTGCCGAAGTGCAGGCCCTGGCAGGGGCCTTGAAATTGAAAGGAGCTTAACTATGCCAGCAGTCATTCGATGGAGTCCACCGAGGGAGTTGGTGCGCTTGAGCGATGCCATGGATCGCATGTTTGAAGATTCCTGGACGCGCCCCTTCGTGCGCGCCGAGCGCGAGGCGCGTTTGCCGCTTGACGTGTACACAACGCCGAGTGAAATTGTGATCTCGGCCAATGTGCCCGGCCTCAAACCGGAAGAGGTCCAAGTCACACTCGAGGGCGACACGCTCTCGATTCACGGCGAGTTCAAAGCGCCGATGGAGAATGTGGATTACATCTTCCAGGAGCGGTCGTATGGCAAGTTCAGCCGCACGCTGACTATCAACGTGCCTGTGGACAACGAGAAGGTGGAAGCGGCGTTCGAGAACGGCGTGCTGACCATCACTTTGCCCAAGGCAGAAGCAGC
>Ga0315268_10009126_pt1 | contig 10314 bp, 10 predicted proteins | sample C1_top_MG_FD_204535 | JGI IMG/M metagenome (GOLD analysis project Ga0315268, IMG submission 204535) | Sediment microbial communities from Yellowstone Lake, YNP, Wyoming, USA - C1_top | ecosystem: Environmental > Aquatic > Freshwater > Lake > Sediment | place: USA: Wyoming | collected 2017-08-01 | reverse complement strand
CCTGGTAATTCTTTCCGATGATAAAGACTGGCTTCTGGGCTTTAGAGATCAACGAAGCCGCTTCGTGAATATTCGCATCTGAAATGCCTATTCTGGCCAGAACGCCAGGTACAACTTTTTCATGGTTATTCAATACCCCATATAAACCCTGTATCACGTCAACACTGGAACCTTTGGCTGCTTTCAAGGTCACCTGTGCTAATGGGTCAAGGGAGTTTGGTTGCGTGTCAATCACGACAAGTTCTACACCTTGTGGCAAGATTCGCTTGACAAAGAAACTGGCAACTTCATGCTCCTTGACCAGGTCGATATCTACGGTGACGATACAGTCAGCTGTCTTGATATCTGCCAATTTGCCCTCAAATGGTTTGCCCATTTGGTCTGCCAGGCCAGCCGCAACGCTTGTGAAGTGTCCTTCTTCAAGTGAGCTAACCATTTTGCTCTGCATCTTCTCTCCAAAGATCTGCTTAAAGAGATACAACACCTCAGCAGGTAAACGCGAGGAAATTGCAGCAGCGACTCCACCTTCGTTTTTACCAGCCAATGGTTTAAGTCGTTTGCCAACAGTTTCTAGAGCTTCATTCCACGTGGCAGCAACTAGCTTGCCATTTTTACGTATCAGAGGGGTGGTCAGACGTTCTCGGTTTTCCTCCGTCGGAAGGTATCGGCCTACTTTGCAGATCACTCCGTTGTTCACTTTCGATTCCCAATTCCCTTCAATTCGAACAACGGCGTTATTGCGGGTAAGAACATCAATACCACAACCGATGCTGCATCCCACGCAGACTGTTGGGTGATGTTCGACCTGGGCCTCTTTTCCTCGATAAGCACTGATGCGATCGATCAGTGCACCAGTAGGACAAACTTGCACACAGGTCCCGCAAGAAATACACGAACTCTGACCGAGTGGAGTACCGAAATCGGCGATCAGGAAGGAATTTGCACCGCGCTCTTCGAAGCCGAGAGTGAAGTTGCCGACCAGTTCACCGCAGGCTCGTACACAACGTCGACACAGAATGCAACGGTTATGATCGAGAACAAAGTATGGATGTGATGCATCCACTTCGTAACGCTGCCAGTTGGGCTGGAGAGGCCAATGCGTCATCCCCATTTCATACGCAGAATTCTGTAACTCGCAGTCACCGCCACTCACCTGACAGTAAGGGCAGAAATGATTTCGTTCAGAGAAGATCAGCGTCAGCACAAATTTTCGCGCTGCAATCACGCGTTCTGTATTTGTACGAACAACCATATTGTTACTTACTGGAAGGGTACAAGATGGTTGCAAGGTTCGCATGCCTTCTACTTCTACCAAGCAGAGACGGCAGCCGCCATAAGGGGACAATTCTTTATGATCACACAGGGTAGGGATATGGATACCGGCACCCTGAGCAGCCCTTAATATGGTTGTTCCTTCCGGAACCTCAAAATACATGCCATCAATCGAGATGTTGACCATTATCGAGACTCTCCATTATTTCAAGATTTCTTATACACGCCGTCCGCTCATTGGACAGACGCCGACCGGGCAGACTTTGAGACGAATATGCGCTTCAACTTCGGCGCGAAAATGTTTCAAAGTGTCTTTTAGAGGAGTTCCAGCTGTCTGGCCTAGCCCACAGTTGGAAAGCTGGTATAAATTATCGCTGATCTCCAAAAGGTCATCGAGATCATTCAGGCTCGCAGTGCCTTCGCTGATATTTGTAAGGATTTCATAAGAGCGTTGGGTGCCGATCCTGCAGGGATTACACTTACCACAACTCTCTTTGCGGAAGAAATTGAGTAAGGATTTGGCCAAATCGACCACACAAGTATCTTCATTACAGATCAAGAGGGCGCCTGAGCCCAAAGACACCTCGGCTTTATTGAATGAGTCGAAGTCCATTGGAGTATCTTGTAGACTTGCTGGGATTATAGAACCGCTGGAACCACCCGTTTGAGCGATTTTGAAGGATTTACCATCTTTCATACCTTTTGCGTAGATAGCGATCACTTCACGCAATGTAATTCCCATTGGAACTTCAATTAAACCTGTAATGTTTACATTTCCCAGGATGGTATAAACTTTTGTACCCGGACTGCTGGCTGTGCCAATCTTAGAATACCAATTCGCGCCATTACGGAGTATCGGGGGAATATTCGCCAGGGTCTCAACATTATTGACCAGGGTCGGCATTCCCCATAAACCATGTGTAGTAGGATAAGGTGGACGGGAACGTGGTTCACCCCGCTTCCCTTCTATGGATTCGATCAGTGCAGTCTCCTCACCACATATGTAGGCCCCTGCACCAGAATGGATATGGATATCAAAGTTGAAATTAGAACTAAATATCTGATTGCCCAAAAAACCCATGTCTTTTGCCTGTTGGATTGCCTGGCGTAAACGCTGTTGGGCGAGCATATACTCGCCTCGAACGTAAATGTAACCTTCACTGGCGCCGATCGCATAACCAGCTATAGTCATAGCCTCCAGGATGCTAAAAGGATCACCTTCTAGAATCAACCGGTCTTTAAATGTTCCAGGTTCACTTTCATCAGCATTGCACACAACATATTTCTGGTTACCCCGAGCTTTTGCCACAAAACTCAACTTCAAACCTGTTGGAAATCCAGCGCCACCACGACCTCGTAAACCCGAATTCTTGATTTCATCGATTACCTGAAGTGGTGTCATTTCCGAAAGTACTTTGCCAAGAGCTTGATAACCATCATGAACAATGTAATCTTCGAGACTGTTTGGATCAATAATGCCCGCACGTTCCAAGACGACCCGCAGTTCAGCCGGCAAGGTTCCCTTTCGGGCTGAAAGCCAGGCAATCCGTCCACTCAATTCACGAGCGGGTGCTTGCAGTTCAGAGGCAATGCGACCTTTATACAAATGTTCTTCGACCAGGTAATGAACATTTTCGGGATGAACTGGACCGTAAATTACAGCCTCTGGATAAACAATGACCATCGGGATGACATCCTGGCGACCCATATCTCCTACCATTAAAAGCGAAATTTCTTCTTCCATCCCAAAAGATTTTATTTCTTGCTGAAGGCGTTCAAAAACCTGTTGGGATCCCTGTTCTCTGCTTCGGGGATCGCCGGACACAAGGACCATTGCGCGATATGCATTCATGGTTGTCTTCCTTAGTCGTACCTGGATAGGATTTCTGGTACTTGCTGGGGTGTTACATTGCCATAGATATCCTCATCCACAATTATGACGGGGCCAACCCCACATACACCCAGGCAACTCACCGTTACCAGGCTCCATTTGCCATCGGCTGAGGTTTCGTCTGCAGCTAATTTAAGCTCATCCTGTAAAACTGCCCACACTTCACGACCACCAACTACATGACATGGGGCACTTTCGCAGAATTGGATCACATGACGCCCGCGGGGAGTCGTGGAAAGCATCCGGTAGAAAGTGGCTACAGAATATATTTTGCTTTTGGGCAGTTGGATCAAGCGGCTGATTTCCTCGAGAGCTTCTTTTGGTAAATAGCCGATCATCCGATTAACATCGTTAAGAATTGGAATCAGCTCATTGCTGCTGGTGCCATGATTTTTTATTGCTTCCTGAACAGCTTTGTGAATATTGTCTTGGTTCAGTTCTGCTTGGATCATGCTCCTCCTCCATAGTGATACCTTGAGTGAAGGGTGCTCGTTTGAGGGTGTTTCATCAATTTCGTTTACGGGATTACCCAGTCAGACAGGATTAGGAAAAAAGGCCCTGAGTTATCTAGTAAACTCTTATGGCGTTAAAATTACATACTTGCATGCAAATTCCACACCGGATGCAAATATCCGGATCAATGTGATGTACCTGGCGACGTTCTCCGCTGATGGCATTCACCGGACAGTTGCGAGCGCAAACTGTGCAGCCTGTACAAGCGGAATCGATGATTTCGTAAGTGATCAATGCACGGCACACTTTGGCGGGACAGCGTTTTTCATAGATATGAGCTTCGTATTCGTGGCGGAAGTACTTAAGGGTACTCGCCACTGGGTTGGGAGCGCCCTGGCCAAGTCCACACAGGCTTGTGGACCGAATTTGAGTGCAGAGCTCTTCTAAAGTTTCGATATCCCCTTCTCGGCCTTTCCCTTCGCAGATATTGGTTAAAATCTCTAGTATACGGCGTGTGCCTACCCGGCATGGAGTGCACTTGCCGCAGCTTTCATCCTGTGTGAATTCCATGAAATAACGGGCAATATCCACCATACAAGTTTCATCGTCCATCACGATCATTCCACCTGACCCCATGATGGATCCTGCTGCAGCTAAAGATTCGTAATCGACCTTCAAATCAAGCATCTCTGCAGGAATACAACCGCCCATCGGACCGCCCGTTTGGATAGCCTTGAACCCCTTATCTCCCTTAATTCCACCTCCTACATCATAGACAATCTCCTGTAAAGTGATGCCAAATGGAACCTCAATCAGTCCAGTATGTTTGACATCTCCGGCCAATGCAAACGTCTTTGTCCCCTTAGATTTCTCTGTGCCCATGTTCGCAAACCATTCTGGGCCTTTAATGATAATTTGAGGCACATTGGCGTAGGTTTCTACGTTATTGATGTTGCTGGGCTTTCCCCATAAGCCCTTAACAGCTGGAAATGGAGGACGAGGTCGCGGTTCACCCCGGCGTCCTTCAATGGATGACATTAGAGCTGTCTCTTCACCACAAACGAAGGCACCAGCCCCCATGCGGACTTCAAGATCAAAGCTAAAATCAGTTCCCAGGATATTTTTTCCCAGGAAGCCAAATTCCCGAGCTTGCTGTATACCGATTTCGAGAGATTTGACAGCCAATGGATATTCTGCACGGCAATAAATAAACCCTCGTTGGGCCCCAATGGCGTACGCTGCGATAATCATGCCCTCAATGACAGAGTGTGGATCGCTTTCCAGAACACGGCGATTCATAAAAGCACCAGGATCGCCTTCATCCGCATTGCAGATCACATACTTCACTGGCTCCTGGCTATCGCGAGCGAGTCCCCATTTCCTGCCAGTGGAGAAACCTGCACCACCGCGACCTCTCAACCCGGATCGGAGAACAGTATCTATGACATCGTCCGGCTCCATCTCGGTCATCACCTTTGCTAGAGCCATATAGCCGTCTTCAGCAATATAGTCTTCGATGTTGTTGGGATCTATCTTGCCGCAATTACGTAAAACCACGCGCACTTCCTTTGCTTTTGGCGCGCCCAATTCCTCGTCAGTAATCTTTCGTTCGGGAGCCAGGAATTTCTTTACTACCCGGCCCTTCAGAAAGTGCTCTTCAACCAGATAAGGAATGTCATCAGGCGTCAGGTTGACATAGTGTGCCCCCTCTGGATAAACCATCATATCCGGACCATCGATGGTTGGTTCCCCAATTCGAGAGGTTTCCAGAACCTGGATTTCATCGATCAATCCCTGCTGTACCAATTCATCGTGGAGAGCGTCGATGATCTCATACGCTCCCCGAGCAGTGCAACCAGGATCAACCGATACCAATACATGAGATCTAAAAAATGCCATATCAATCCCTTTCAACGCGGTCAAAAGGAAATTTATCGACCAAGAAGCCTACTCGTTTAGCCTTCCACCACGTATTCTTTGACAACTTTCCCGCCCACCACATGGTCATGCATTATCTGGCGGGCAATATCTGGGGTGACTTTGCCGTAAGTTACTTTGGGTTGGTCGACAGTGACGACCTGGACAATTGGTTCCAGGGAATCTAAGCCTATATTACCGGTTTGGCGGACTACGATGTCGGGCAAGTTTTCTTTCTCAATGTAATCCAAGATTGCTTTGAGTGTTTCACGAGCGCCGGCTGCAATCCCCACCGTTCCCATGCCCACGATAATTTCCTTTTGACCTGTAACAACCTTGGCTTGGCGTTTCTTTAGAGCTTCTTCGCGCACACGCTTCAGATCTTCGAGTGATTTTACTTTATCCATGGTTACTCCCGATTCTGTTAACGAGGTCTCATCAAAATTTGAATACACTTCTGAATATCAAAGTAATGATTGCTTTATTTTGATATCCGTTATCCCTTCCTTTAAGTAATCGCGAAGGAAGGCCAATACATCAGGTTCAGTTAAGGATATACCATCCAATTCTTTCTTGATCGGCTCATCATCAAACACAAAGGTGTGATTGTCTATAGAATATTTAAAGACCCAATGAACATTAGGTGAGCCCACTACCAAAGGTAGTATGGTCCCTGGCAAATCCCCTAGTGGCATGCGATCGATATGGCTATTTTGGAATTCGACATCCAATCGCGTACCGTGACCAGGAGTGGATTCTAATCTCAAATAACCATTGCATGCCTCGGCAGCGGCTTTAAGCAATGGAATCCCCAGCCCGACCTTGCGAGTAGTACGTGTGGTGAAAAATGGGTCGACTACTCGTGAGACAGTCTCGGCATCCATACCAATCCCATCATCTTGAACACTCATATGCAGGCGATCCGTTTTTGTATTTTCTGCGACTTCGATGATGATATTCTTTGCTCGAGCAGATATGCTATTTTCTGCAATATCCAGTAAGTGTAAGGCTAATTCTCTCAAGCGAGATACTCTTATGGTTTGGCTTTCTCTTGTACAGCACGAATGATTTGAGGAAATTTATTGGGTCGCATGCGTCCATTGATTTCCTCGTCAACAACCACGACTGGAGCCTGACTACACGCGCCCACACAACGGCACAACTCCAAAGTGATTTGGCCATCTGGCGTAGTCTGACCTGGTTCGGTCCCCAGGATTTGCTTGGCCTTTTCGATAAGTTGCGGAGCGCCACCAACATAACAAGCAGTGCCCATACAGAATTTTATGGTGTGCTTGCCGCGAGGAGAAGTTGTGAAAAACGAATAGAAAGATACAACTCCATGGACGGTACTGACAGGGATCTTTAATTTATTTCCAATGTATTGCTGCATTGATTCCGAGATGAACCCAATCCTGCTTTGCAGCTCGTTCAAGACCACCATCAAACCCCCGGGACGATCTTTGTTATTTTCCAAAACTTGATCGATAATGAGCTTCTTTTCAACATCGGAAAGGGGATCCGAAGCGGAAAGTTTTTCCTCTGATTTAAGCATAAAGAGGCTCCGGTTAATTGAATAGAGATTGTGGCATTTAGCCTCTAATTCTCAATGTTATTAGTCTACATGTCGGATGACAAATGGTCAATGATCATTTGTCACGATTATCACTGAAGGTTGTCAACATCGTGAAAAAAGTCGCGATGTACCAATTATCAATTCATCCTTATCTTCAAAGAGCGTCCCTCCAGATGCTGGAGTGCCAATGATATCTCATGAATAGTGGGTTGGTTGATTATCAATTCATTGGCACCCAGAAATTCATCCAGGCCATGCACATCGCCACTTTGGATGAGAGGATAGCCAGCAATTTGAGGAAATTTAATTGGAACTTCTGAAACCTCAAGATGACGAGATATCTCCAACGCGTCAAAAGAGATTCCAGGAGGTACGAAACCAAGATTGGCGATCAGGCCAAAACCTTTTCGGTTAACATGAGCTGGAATGAACAGACCACCTAGATCTTTAACTTTTCTCCAGGCCTGTTCCAGGCTGATTGTGGAAGAACAAAGAAGTAACCGCTCCTCTCTACGAAGGAAATCACCGGTCTCGTCTACAACGAATTGCTCACCAAAGAAGTCGGGCCGGTTTTGGATGTCTGGTAGATTTTGGTCTACATAGAGTTGAAGTTCAGCAGCTTGTTCAAGGGTATCGAAAATACATAAGGAATGGACTTCCTCTCGAGTCTGGAGTTCCATTCCTGGTAATACCACCAGTCCGGTTCCCAATGCGGCTTTTTGTACGGATGTGATATTAGCAGTGGAGTTGTGATCAGTGATAGCAATAAGATTTATTTGATGATTGAGAGCTTCCGTAACGATCAGTGGTGGGATCATCTCCACCTGCGCACACGGTGACAATACCGTATGAACATGGAGCTCGGCGCGATAGACGTTCAAACGAGAACTTCCCTTGCCAAAAGCTTTATTATCTTTCTCACTTGGCTCTTAAACCTAATACCCATAATTTACCCACAACTGCAAAAGAGGGTTCAGTAGTGGAAAGCAGGATAATCCCTTCTTCATTAGCTTTAGCAATGGTAGCTTCTTCAGGCATTGCACCTTCTGTGATGATCACAGCGCTTAAGTCTAATAATCCCGCAACAGCAACTATATTGGAGTGTGCCTGGAGTGTTACCCAAAGAGAACGACGAGGTGCACCTGCCATCACGCAACTCAACAAATCTGATGTATAACCTTGTGTAAGAGAGATCGTAGAGAAGTCTTTAGTTTCAGTCAGAACTTTCAGTTTTAACTGCGTGATTACTTGTTCCAGGTTCATTCGAAGTATCCTCCTTGTTACCAACAGTGCCGTCATGAAATCGATCTTCTTTTTCCAAAAAGATTTTCATTTTTAGATGAGTGCCTTTTCCTAAGGTCGATTCCAGAATAATATTGTCTACGCATCGAGCCATATTGGTCAGGCCCATCCCTGCTCCAAATCCCAGTTCGCGTACTTCTTCACTGGCGGTAGAGTAACCTGGCTTCATTGCCAGCTCTACATCCTTTATCCCGGGGCCATCATCATAGGTATCAATGGTGATTCGATGGGGTTCGATCTCGACCCTAATCACCCCACCATTGGTGGTGTGGATGATTAAGTTAATCTCCGCTTCGTATACTGCGATTCCACATCTTCTAGCAATTTGCGGACTAGCACCCAGGCGGAGGAGGGCACGCTTGATATTACTGGAAGCTTCGCCTCCATGGGTAAAGTCGCGCGGTTTGATATTGTAGCGAAGAATCAGGCTGGTTCGACCAGAAATGATGTCTTCAAAAAGGTGGCTGGCGCGGTAACGCCTGACTTCTTCTTCCTGGTAATCTCTCTGTAGAGCACGCAGCAGGCCGCGGGTAATATCGCCTTTGGTGAGAATACCCACCAGAGTGCCTTCTATATTCAAGACCGGTAGACGACCGACTTGTGAGTTTACGAAAACTTTGAGAGCTTCAATGACTGGATCGGTATCTTTTACAGTTAAGGGCCGGCGCGACATATAACGACTGGTCGGAGCATCCAGATCAGAAGCATAGAGACTGCGAATCAAATCCTCCATGCTGATAATGCCGACTAGCACGCCACCATCAACGACGGGCGCCCCGGATATACGTGCAGTACGGAATAACTCCATCACCTCTCGCATTTTACTGGTCGTAGATAATACACGGATTTTACTAGTCATGACCTCGCTAATCTTTAGTTCATAAGCCAGTTCCTCAGCGCGAGTAATGGTTTCGGCGACCTGGTCGTTTATGATGACTTCTTTCCGCGGGGGAGCCTGATCCATACGATACCTCTAAACCATAGAAAATAAAGAGTAATATCTCTCAAGTTCTGAAATCGTCATTCCAACTCTGAAGGGCCATCCGATACTGAGCGTTCCAGGCTGGGTAAACCTGCGCGGTGCAATCGTCCGCAAAGTTCAAACATTCCGTAAGGAGATGAAATCAAGGCGAGTTTTTCTTTGTTTGCCAGATCAATTGTTTCTTGAGGTGGGGTTTTTCCGCGGACTATGACCACTGCTGCAACATCCGCCATTTGGGATGTACGGATTACCTGAGGATTGCACAATCCGGTCAGCAAGACAGCTTCTGGTTGTATGGAGGCTAATACATCGCTCATTAAATCAGCTCCACAACCACCTTTAACTTCTCTCATTAAGTCGGCAGCCTGGTTTAATAATTTTCCTGATACTAACTTTGTTAGTTCCGCAACGTTCATGGTCACCTGATGCAGTTTTGGAGATTGCAATCGTATTATTTTACCTTAAATCAACGAATTGATATTTGTTAAATACAAAACCTCACCCTCCTGCAATCTTTCTTCGAGGATGGGTGAGGTTCCCGTGGCTTTGTTGGGTTAGTTGTTACTTGCTTTAGGTTGGATCATTCTTACTGCATTGACAATCAATTGAGCAGCGCTATCAAGGCTGACCTTACCTGTATTAATGACCAGGTGGTAGTGAAGCGGGTCCGCCCAATCAACATTGTGGAATCTTCGTAGGTAATCCTGTGTCACTGCGTCGCGTTGAACAACCAGATCGCGAGCTTTGCTTAGGTCGGTGGCTTCCAGTTCTTTTATTCGTTGAGCTCTGAGATCCAAAGGTGCTTCTATTCGGACATGCAATACATTGGGCTTGTCTTTTAACACAATCTGCCCACCTCGTCCGATGATAACCATGTTGTCTTCATTATATGCAGCTAATATAGCAGCTTCGACCAATCTTAGA
>Ga0315268_10009125_pt1 | contig 10314 bp, 10 predicted proteins | sample C1_top_MG_FD_204535 | JGI IMG/M metagenome (GOLD analysis project Ga0315268, IMG submission 204535) | Sediment microbial communities from Yellowstone Lake, YNP, Wyoming, USA - C1_top | ecosystem: Environmental > Aquatic > Freshwater > Lake > Sediment | place: USA: Wyoming | collected 2017-08-01 | reverse complement strand
AAACGTGCCACTGAAAAGTGTTGCCCTGCCCACGACTTCGCTGTCCACGGTCCAGTCTTTAGGCAGCAAAACCCGTACCTCCCCCGAGCCAGTATCCAAGACCAGCATACCGTTAACCTCTGAGACCACCGTTCCAGTGGCGTTCGAAAGCGTAGCGTTCTCCGAGAGCCCTTTAACCAACTGAAGACCGTTCGCCCGCATTTGTGGCATGCGCCTCATATGACCCCATGGCATCGTAAAGTTGGTACAGTTGTTCGATCCGAAGAAGGTCTGCATGTTCTGCATGCGCATCTGTTGCTCATTAGCATTAGCCGTGGAGTCGTTCTGTGAGCATGCGTACACGTAGGCTACAGCGCCCAGTGCCAAGAATACAACCGCAGCTACTGCAGCTATGTTCAAACTTTTCTTCACTTTTCACATCACCATACAAACAGCAAACCTCTATTCTTAATCTAGTCATATTCTCCCGTTAGATCTGACTGTGAGAAATTGAGGGACATATTTATTAGCCTAGTTCAAATAGGTTTAGCGCGCTAAGATGCCTTTGATTTCGTGCCATATTAGAGCGACCAATTCTCTTGCCTCTGCATCAATCGATAACAACAATGCAGCATAGACTGCAACACCACCAGCTACCTTGGCGAGAGTCATAAGTATCGTAGTTGGATGTGGAAGAAGATAGAGTACAGTCGCGGTAACTGCTGAAGCAGAGAGGTATTTTTCTATGTTTCTCCAAGGAACAGCTATTCTGACCGACTTACGCGTAATCACATACAGTCCTAGAAAAGTGGCTATGTGGACGCATACGTTAATAGTTGTCACGTACAGTACTGCTTGAACTGAATCGCTTGTTCCCAATTGTGTCAGAACATAGTATGCTGTCGGAATGGCAATGGCCGCCTGAATGTAGGGCAACGTGAATACCTTGAACATGTTGCTCCTAACAAGCTTGTTGAGCGATATCTTTGCTTCCTCGTCAAGTCTTTCAATTCCCAAGAGTAACGAACTGTAGAACTGAAATATCACAAGTGCAATGGTGTCTAGTGTGAGCAGGATAAGTGCGGGCGAGATCGCACTGTAAGACACGTTCAAGATAGTTAAGAGTGATTTTGACATGGTTATGGTGATAGTTGCCATCGGAATAGCAAACATTAACACTGTCTTGAACGACAAGGCCACGTCTTCTAAGCTGTTTTTAGCGAGCAACTTTGGGTACAGTGCAAATGCTAGAAACGATGAATATCCGACTATGTTTGCAAATGTTGCTGCTGCTTGGTACTCTCCTCTAGCTACTTGGCCGCCATAAAGGAAAAGCAAGATGAAAACGAAAGCGACTAATTGGTTGCCGACAGCATTATAGAAGTTTGCTGTTGAACCTTTCAGCCACTCTTTTAAGTAACTCCACCGAATTCTCTGCCTTAGATCCTCGACCAGAAGCCGTATGTAATACAACGCCTGGATTGATGCGGCTACTATGAGACTGAGCATTGCTCCCAAGAACAGCTGGTGAAGTCCTATAATCAGTACAAAGGCCGAAGAAACCTTACATACTTCCTCTATCAACAAGCCGTATCCAATCGCTTGAGGCTTTACCGCGCGCAAACAGCTTTCCAGAATACCAATCATATAGATGTTGATTATCTGAAGAGATGCAACGAGGTACAAGATTAGGTAAGATCCATTGATTTGAAATGCACTTGTAACCAAGGAGATTAAAGGAAGATAAACTGCCATAGAAACTAGAGCCACGATCAAATTAGCCGAGAGACCGGTTTTGATGGCTCCTTCCTTTCCACGAGCAACGAAACGCGTGGCCCAAAATGGGAACAACCCGCTAAGAAGCGTGAAGTACCCCACCAAGTCAAAAATGTTCGACCATATGCCATATTGTGGTTTCGTCATGTTTCTCGTGAGCAGAAGCGTAAAAATGAGGCCTGTTACCACGCTGAGTATCTGAGCTGCAAATATGATGAAACCAGAGTACTGGACCCTTATCTCGCCTTTGGACAAGTGATGTCACTTTCAAGGTTCACAGATCACGAAGGGCTTTCGGGTTTGAAAACCTTTGCTGGTCGGCGAGCATATCGCATGAAAAAGGGAATAAGCTTCTCCACCAGAAAGAAAGCGCACGTGGCATAAATGACTCCGCCTATCACATCAACCACATAATGCTCCCCAAGATAAACTGCACTAAACCAAACCCCGACTGGAAACAAGAGTATCAGTAACGCTTTTGTTTTCTTGATTTTCAATGCGTAAAGTGAAATCAGCCAAGGATACATTGCATGAAGACTCGGAAACGCCGCAAACGGGTCAGATTGAACGTAATCGAAAATGGTGCGATAAAAGGGCATACCTAAATTGTGATCCATGTCAATCAAGATTCGGGTGGCATTAACCCCAAACCATGGAGGCGCAACTGGATAAGAAAGGAAGGTTATCAATGCACTGTAGGTGCCGATCGCAAGAGCGAGAGTGTATCTCCGATAGTTCTCGGGATGATACTTCCACAATAAGAACGCAAAAACTGTTGGAGCTATGAAATGTAAAGAATAAAAGAAGATCCCCATATAGTCCAAAAAAGGAGTCCTGTAGAACTGTTGAAGTACAAGAGTTGGAATCGAACCGAACAGTTGCAGCTCCGCAATTACAGGCTCATTAACATGCACAGCGCCTGACAGGCTGGGAACTATCCCATACATGGCTTCATAACACAAGAAAAGCGACACAAACGGAAACCAATCCTTTACAAAACGGCGACTTCGTTTATTGTACGCAGCGTATATGAAGAAACATAACACTATGAGTTCAGGCCCTGGAATCACCCCGTATGCCAGGCAGAAAACACATAATATGGATGCATAGACAGCGGGAAGCACAACTTCTAAGATGCGTGAAGAATGATAGTCAAACTTCGCCCCGGATTTTGATGCAATTTCCTCTTCCATAGCCTTCTCCCACTTGCAGTAAGCGCCAGCTAATGATTCAAGCTGTTACTAGAATTCCTCTGTCGCGTATCCGCACACACTCTCCTGACAATATGAACCTCAATACTGCGTTTCGTTTGGACTCTTGGGGGCCCTATGGAGAAACACAAGGCGATAACCACTAAGAATATCCTTATTTTCGCGCTCGCTATTTTTTCCATTCACATAACTCACCTTCTCTGCCGTTTTTCATTCAGTTTCTGAAGGATTTTCTATTCCATAGAGCCTAAGGACAGATGAAAAATCCTTGGCAGAGTGTAGGAAAATCACGATTCTAAGTACGCGAGCCGCGTCTTGCACAGCCCTCGCAACTTCCATGCTAACCGTTCGAATAGCACGTTTCGCGCGCTCTCCAAAAAGGAAATGATGATTTGCGACTTTCCTCATTGTCGCCGCCAACGAGATTGACATCCGACTTGTATCCATTGTTGTCATCTCCTTTCTTGGTCGTCTTGTCTATTCTCCTCTGGTTGTCGTTAAGGTCCAGAGTAGCTGAAGGGAGAAAGGAGAAAGGGAAGGAAAAGTAATCTTCAGCTTTTCTGGGCCTTCACGAGTCCTTCTTGAAGAATAGGGTGTTGCCGACTTGTTTTCAACCTCCGACTGTTCAAGAAGGCACGAGTTATTAAACCGTTTTTCAGAATTACGCCAAATTCTATTCCTAATCTTACGCTGCTATCAGACCTGACGATGAGAACTTGAGCGACATGTTTATCACCTTTGCTCAAACAGGTTTGGCGAAAAACTCCTTGATGCATGCGGAGCGGTATAGATGGCTACTAGCGCGCGTCCGTTCAAGCATGTGCTTGGATGGCTAATCGCGGGCACAAGAGGCGCCATGACCCGCACCGCGCGCGCTAACAAGAGATATGATGACGAAATGCCTTGTCGACCTGACAATCTACGATGTTCCTGCTAGCCTGCTTAGGGAATTTGGCGAGAATATAGTTCGGTTCCAATGTCCTAGCGGACTCACCGAAGCAATAAAGAACAATACGAAAAGCCATTCTAGAGCAAACAATTAAGTCGCTGATTGAGACCAAGCAAGAGACAGGAGAAAGGAGATAGGAAATAGTAGGGAAAGTTGCCACTTTTGTTACGGTCTCAATCCCACGTTGTCATCTTCGACGGCGGTGGCGACTGACTTCACATGGTCTTCTAAAGTTTTCAGCATGTTGTCAGTTGAAAGGTCCCAACTATCCATACGAGGTTCTCCTTCCACCCCGCCGATGATGCTGCGCCTTTTTCGATAGCGCTCCTGGATTTCTTCTGTAAGCTCGCTCCCTTCGATTATGAAGGCACCTTCATAGCCACAGTCTAAGCATTTCCAGGTTGAAGGACGGTAAAAGACGAGAGAATTGATGTTTGTGGAACCGCATTTTGGACAGCACTTCATTCTATTCATTTTTATCACCTCTTTTCTTTTGTCTTGCCTGTTTAAACACGGCAGATTATTAAGGAATTTTCAGAATTAGACCCGATTCTATTCCTAATCTAATCATACTCTCGCTAGATCTCGCTGCTGAAAACTGAGGGACATATTTATTACCCTAGTTCAAATAGGTTTAACGAAAACTCCTTAATCTATGCGGAGCGGTATGGATGGCTGCTAGCGGGCGTCCGTTGAAGTATTTGCTTGGGTGGCTCATCGCAGGCACGAGAGGAGGCGCGACTCGTGCCAAAATAATTGAGACCCTAAAGGAGACCCCGCAAAATGCAAATCAGTTGGCGAACCTGCTTGGAATGGATTACAGGACAATAAGGCATCATCTTGAAGTCCTCGAGAAGAACAGAATAATCACGTCAGCCGGAGACAGATATGGAACCACGTACTTCCTGTCTCCAGCGATGGAGGAGAATTACGCTTTGTTCGAGGAGATTCTGAAGAAAATCTGGAAAAAGTAGAAAAAGGAGTAGAAGCAAATGAAGCATTATATGAATAAGAATATGAGAACTTGGCTAATACTAGCAACTCTAATAGTGGTAGCCATCTTAGCAGCATTCTGGGCTACATCTACATTTTGGTTTCCGCGTTCCCCCTGGGAACATCATCTACCACCTCCATATAGTATCCCTGGAGACATAGAGTTTTTCTATACAGCGAAAACAGTGGTTTCCACAATCAATGTGACCCTTCTAATCTTTCTATTGGTCACATACATTGACATATACAGAAAGACACGGTCGGAATTCACAATTGGACTAATAATATTTTCAGCGGTCCTTCTTATGAATGCTCTTGCCTCCAATCCGTTAGTGATTTGGGTTTTTGGTTTCCGAGCGTTTGGTCTCGGACCGTTTGCCCTGTTGCCAGATCTATTTACATTTGTGGCGCTAGTCGTCTTGCTGTACCTCAGCATCAAATACTAGGAATGCCACTTACACGCACGTGGATTTCTTGGTGAACCTACGCGTGTTCGTGAGGCCTAAGCTCGCTTACATGACCAGCAAAGCTGGCGTCTCAACAAGGAAAACTGAAGGTTCATATACAAGCTGCTTCTATCGAATAGTCTTCACCAGACAAGGCGATCGTAAATGACAGGAAACATTTCGTCAGACTATAAGAAACTCATGGAGAAAATCAAAGAAACTATCATTTTCAACTCGGCCCAAGCTGTCATTCAATGGGACATGGAAACGATGATGCCGCCCAAAGCCATCGGACTGCGAAGCCAGCAACTTGCACTGATGAGCGGGATGCAGCACAAGATGGAAACCAGCCCGGAAATAGGGAAACTGCTAGAAAGCATCGAGAAACACCCAGATTACGGCAAGTTGGACGCGGTTCAAAAGCGGAACATCTACCTAATCAGAAAAAACTATGACGAACAGACGAAGCTTCCTGAAGAACTTGTTGTGGCAATAGCAAAACAGCGCCCTATTGCAGTGGACGTCTGGAAGAAGGCTAAGGCAACCAAGAACTTCGCCATGTTCAGACCTGAACTTGAGAAGAACATCGAACTGGCAAAGAAGGCCGCAGAAATCCTGATGAAAGTAAAAAGAACAGCCACACCTTACGATGCGTTGATTGACATTTTCGAACCCAAAATGACTGCCAAGGAAATCACAAAAGTATTTGATGAGCTACGAGAAGGTTTAGTTTCGTTGCTTAGGAAGTGTGAGCACGCTCCAAAACAGCCAGACACAAGTTTTCTCAGCCGCAAAATTCCAATAGACGTGCAACGCAAAATCGCCATAGCCCTCGCCGAAGTAGTCCAGTACGATGTAACATCAAAGAATGCTGGTGGAAGGATTGACCAGACTGAGCATCCGTTCACGAACGGCTATTATGACGACGTGCGAATTACGACACACTACTACGAAGACATGTTCGCCTCATCCGTGTTTTCAGTGCTGCACGAAGCTGGACATGCCATATACGAACAAGACTTGAATCCAGAATGGATGTACCAACCAGTCGGCACAGGCTGCTCTTCAGGCTTCCACGAATCCCAGTCACGCACAGTGGAGAACATCATTGGAAGGTCACGCGAATTCTGGGTATACTTCCTGCCGAAACTGAAAGAACTTACGGGAAAAACCCTTGCAGATGTGAATTTAGACAAGTTCGTTCATGCAATCAACCAAGTCAAGCCGTCAAAAATTCGTGTTGAAGCAGATGAGGTTACTTATGGACTTCATATCATTGTACGATTCAACATTGAAAGAGACCTGTTTGCCGATAAAATTACAGTGAAGGAATTGCCAGAAATATGGAACCAAAGCTACAAGGACTATCTCAGCATCAAGATTGAAAACGACTCTGAAGGCGTAATGCAAGACACGCACTGGGCAAGCGGCTACTACGGATACTTCCCAAGCTACGCACTGGGAAACATCTACAGCGGACAAATACTCGAAAAAATGGAAAAAGACCTGCCAAACTGGCGAAAACAACTCGCAAAAGGCAGCTTCACCGAAACAAAACAGTGGCTAGCCAAAAACGTTCACACCCAAGGAAACCTCTACGACCCAGCCGACCTCATCAAAAGAATCACAGGGAAAGAATTGACAGTCAAGCCATACTTGAACTACCTGAATGAAAAGTTCTCCAAGCTCTACGGTTTCTAGTCAACTTCCCTTTTTCTTATCTCCACAAACACGTTAAGAACCACTCCTCCAAGAAAACCGCCTACACCCAGACACACGCCAGTCCAGCCTGATAGCGCATCATAATAGTTGGCGCCATACAGGACGAGAATCAAGCCCACAAGCATAGCGCACAGGAAAATGATATCCTTCCAATGCACAAAAACCCCCAAGATGCCCCACGCTTTCCAGACCCCTCAGTGTATATAGATTATTCTTCCGGCAGTCACCCATCATTCTCACGTAGCGAGACTCGCTCCTTCCCCCGCCGCCGCCCAGCGAAAAATGTCGGCTTGGCCGCTGACTCGATTGATTCTCCTGCCCCCGACAAAAAAGGCAAGAAAGAAAAGAGCCCGTTGCAAAATGCAACTGCAATACCGACAACTCCATGTCCATCTCGCGGGCCAACCTTGCTCTACCTTGTCGCGTTCCGACACTTTTATATATGAGCCCCTCCGTAAAACCTCACTGGTGATGTAAAATGTCGGAACAGGAAGTAAAGAAACCTACGACAAAGGAAGAGCTCGTCAAAGCAGTGACGGAGGCTGCCGAAAAAGAGGCTGAAACTCGCAGCCGTCTAACGAGGCGACCGACAAAGCCGACAGTTTCAGGAACTGCCGCACTTCTAAACATACATAGAGACACGTTGTATACTTGGCTCAAAGAGTTCAATGTCGATTTCAAGGAAATAGCCGATGCCATACCGACACCTTACATAGCAGAGGCTGTCGATACCTGTGGGAAACCTGCGTACCTGATCGGCGAAGCGCTCGTCGGAGAGGGAAACGAAGTTGCTCACATAGACCTGCTGATCGGTGACAAGGATGGCCCTGTCGGAGAGGCTTTCGCCTCCGGCATGTCCAACCTTTCCGTTGGCCACACGCCGTTGTTGGCTGTGATAAGGCCCAACCTTCCACCTAAGCCGCACACGCTGCTTGTACCGAAAGTCACCATCAAGAACACCGAAGACATCGGAAAAATCTTCGGGCCAGCCCAAGCCGCAGTAGCAAAAGCCGTCGCAGACGCCATGGAAGAAGGAATCATTCCAAAAGAGAAAGCGGACGAGTGGGTCATAGTTGCAAGCGTTTTTGTACATCCGCAAGCAACTGACTTCCGCAAAATATACCATTACAACTACAGCGCAACCAAGCTGGCGTTGAAGAGAGCCCTAGCGAAGTATCCGACACTAGAGAAAATCTTCTACGACAAGGACAGAGCCAAACACCCAATAATGGGATTCAAAGTACCCCGCCTGTGGAGACCACCCTACCTCCAGATTTCGCTTGATGTACCAGAACTGGAGAGAACAAAGAAAATCATATCTCAACTTCCAGGCAGCGACAGAATAATCCTCGAAGTAGGTACACCTCTCATCAAAAGGTATGGAACAAAGATAATAAACGACCTGAGACAAGTGGCCAAAGACATATTCTTCGTCGCAGACCTCAAAACCTTAGACGTTGGAAAAGTGGAGGTTGACCTAGCCTACGAAGAAACCGCAGACGCTGTCGTCGCCGCCGGACTGGCCCCAGCTGAAACACTCGACTCTTTCATCAACGAAGCCAAAAGACTCGGAATATACGCCGTGGTGGACATGCTTAACGTCGAAGACCCCATAAAGAAACTCAAATCAATCAAAGAGTTCCCAGACATCATCGTCTTGCACAGAGGAATAGACCAAGAAACTGGAAGATCGCTCGGATTAGAACTTATACAGCAGATAAGACAGACCTTCAGCGACAAGCGTTTCCTGATCGCAGTCGCAGGCGGCATAGTACCCGAAACAGCAAAAGAAGCCCTCTCAAAAGGCGCTAACATAATCATCGTAGGGAGATACGTCACACAGTCGAAGGACGTTGAACGTGCCGTCAGAGACTTCCTCGAGTCAACACCTGAGATGCGAGAAGACATAGACCTGTTCAGAGTGCACGTGGAATAGCAGGTCCGAAACGCCCGCTTCAGCGGGCTTCCCAATTTTTCTTTCAAGCAAAGAACTTGAAGGCGACATAAGCTGAGAAGAAGATTACGCCTGCCATTGCAAACACATAGAGAAAGCCGAATGTCTGAGCGATGAATGGGCCGATGAAGGAACCGAAAGCTCCGCCTATACCAATCAGAGCGTTGAACGTGCCTGCTTTTCCTGCGGGGATGAGCTCCATAGACAGTGAAAGTGTGTAGACAAGAAACACGGCGTTTGCAAACCCTAGCAATGCCAAGGTCGTCGTTGTCAGTATCACGTTATATGAAGGCATCCCTAACCCTGCAATCAGTAAGAAAGCAAGCAAGCTTCGAAACATTACAATTCTGCCGATCCCTGTCTTTCCAGTTGATCGGGTAGACCTGCTACCTGCTAAGAAGTACCCTCCAACGCCTCCGGCTGAATTCAGAACGAAGATTGCGAAAACAAGACTGGTAGGTAGACTCGTATCGCTGACGATGTTGGAGACGAAGATCGGCATGGGCGTGAAGAGTATGCTTGTGGCTAACGAAAAGAGAACTAGGCCGCCGCAGAAGAGACTAACGTTCTCTTTCTTCAGCCTTTCGTTCACTGATATCCCATCCAACAGTCTAGATGCCAAGAACACGCCTCGAGACGTGAAGTCTACCGTCCTCTCCAAGCCGACCAAGCCTCTTTCAAAAACCAAAAGCGGATCCGTGACCAAAGTCACAGACAGTACAAAAGCAGCTAGATTCAGGCCAGCGCATGCGAGTAACGTGGTTGCTGGACCAAGCCCGTAGGCTGACATGAAGAACCCTAGCAATAAGCCGATAAGCCATCCAATTTCTGTGAAGCCCTCATAGAATGCAAATGTTCTCTCCCAGTCCTCGCGAGAGTAAAGTTCGGCTATCAGAACGTTTTTCGGAGCTTCATGAGCCACGTGGAATATTGACATAATTGAGTAGAGAATTATCAACAGGCTAACATCTTTTGTAAGAGTGAAAAGATATAAGAAAGCAGTTGATGCCAGAAACGAGATGAGAATGTAACGCTTATAACGTCTTGTCTTATCACAAATGTAACCCCAGAAGAAAGAGGCTGGGATTGCCAAGAACAGAGCTACTGCAGACATTATCCCTATGTGAACCAGCGAGCCGCCAATAGCGGGTGACATAACATACAGAGGCAGAAATATCGATAATAGACCGAAACCCATCTCGTGGAAAAAGAACCCCAACCGCCACATGGCTAGAGAACGTCTTAGAGGTAGAATTAAAATCTTTACCCGCACCATCCCTCATG
>Ga0315268_10009124_pt1 | contig 10315 bp, 2 predicted proteins | sample C1_top_MG_FD_204535 | JGI IMG/M metagenome (GOLD analysis project Ga0315268, IMG submission 204535) | Sediment microbial communities from Yellowstone Lake, YNP, Wyoming, USA - C1_top | ecosystem: Environmental > Aquatic > Freshwater > Lake > Sediment | place: USA: Wyoming | collected 2017-08-01 | reverse complement strand
TTACCAATAATAATATGCCGCTTTTGTCATATACCGTAAGTTGCGGGTCTGTTGTTGTGAAAGTCGATGGAATTGTCGTTAACAAGGTCTCCGGTAACAATCTGGGTCCGCTTGCGGAGGGTCCGCATACGTTGCGGGTGGAGGCCGTTAATGAGTATGGAACGGGATTTGCTGAACGAACTTTTACCGTGGATACGGTTATTCCGACGGTTTCGATAACCTCGCCGACTTCGGGAACAACCAGCGACCCGCAACCATTGTTGACCTATGCGGTGAGCGAAGGGGCTGTCACGGTAAAGGTCGACGGTGTTATCGTGAATAAAGGCTCGGGAAGCAGGCTGAATACCCTCGCGAATGGTCCACACACGGTTCGTGTGGAGTCAAGAGATGCTGCTGGCAATACAGGTTTTGCGGAAGTAGTATTTACCGTTGCAGCACCTCCATCGGTGACGATCAACTCGCCTGGAGCGGGCATGATAAATTCGAATACACCTTTGCTGACGTATATGGTGAGCAGCGGGAGTGTTGTTGTAAAGATTGACGGTGCCGTAGTAAGCACAATATCAGGTAATAATCTTGATCTGCTTGCCGAGGGTTCTCACATCGTGCGGGTGGAGGCAACAGATGCGAACGGAACCGGCTTCGTGGAGCGCAGCTTCACAGTGGATTCTATCACGCCGGTTATAACGATAACTTCACCCACGGCTGGGACGACAACCGATAATCAACCGCTCCTGACCTATGCGGTCAGTGACGGATCGGTAACTGTAAAAGTCGATGGAGTTGTTGTCACCACGGAATCTGGCAACCGACTCTCGAGGTTGCCCAATGGGTCACATGTCGTTCGAGTGGAATCTGTTGATGCTGCAGGGAATATTGGTTTTGCAGAAGTATTGATCATCGTCGATGCCCCCGTAGCATTTACTGACGACATAGAAAGCGGCACACTCAAATGGCAGTCTCAGACTGGACTTTGGCACGTTCTTGCCGCTCCCGGTACGTATGCTAATAGTCACAGCGGGTCAAGCAGTTGGTGGTATGGACAGGATACATCAGGAAATTACAATACGGGAGGGACAAACGTCGGCGATATCATCTCGATCCCTTTTACGGTTCCGAAGAATGGCGTACTTACCTACTGGAGTTGGGAACAGACCGAAAGCGGATTATCCACCTACGACACAAGGAAGGTGTATATCTCGACCGACGACGGAGTCACCTGGACTCAACTGTACCAGTCCGTAGATAATACAGCAACCTGGCATAAAGTGGAAATTGACCTTGCGGATTATGCAGGGACCAGCGTACAGTTGAAATATTCATTTAATTCGATAGATGCTGTGCTGAATAATTATCACGGTTGGTATGTGGACGATATAACCGTTGTCGGATCGATTTCACCTTTAGACGGCCTTACGGCAACAGAAAACTTTGAAACAGGCGATTTCACCCGATTCCCATGGGTAACAAGCGGAAATGGGTCCTGGATAGTCGCCTCGGCTACGAAACACTTTGGGAATTACGCGGCTGAGGCGCCCGTTACCATAGGCGACAGTCAGAGTGCGGCTCTCGAGGTTGCCGTTGATTGCGCTGCAGGCACGATGAGCTTCTGGTACTCGGTGAGCTCTGAACCATATTATGACTACCTGATATTTTATATTGATGGCGTTCAAAAGAGCCAATGGACCGGCTCTGTGTCCTGGGCGAAATCGAGCAATACAATATCAGCAGGAACACATACCTTTAAGTGGGTCTATTCGAAGAACGCGTCGACATCTGTCGGTTCTGACACGGCATGGATAGACGATATCGTATTTCCCGTACCGGTCTCCAAACCGATAGTGACGATCATCTCGCCAGCAGCCGATGTGTCGAACAATGCGACGCCGATGCTGACCTACACGGTCAGTGCCGGGACGGTCGTCGTGAAAATCGATGGGATAGTGGTCAATAAGATATCCGGAGACACTCTTGCTCCCCTAGTTGAGGGAACGCATACTCTTCGAGTAGAGGCAACGGATGCGAACGGCACGGGATTCGCTGAGAGGATCTTCACGATCGATACGATCTCACCGATCGTGTCGATATCCTCCCCACTTGCAGGACTTACGAGGGTTAATGCGCCGGTGCTGACGTATACGGTCAGCGATGGAACCGTTGTCGTGAAGGTCGACGGCATCGTGGCCAATACAGTATCGGGCAATACGCTCGATGTCCTGACGGAAGGTTCTCATGCGATTCGCGTAGAGGCAATGGATACAGCCGGAAACACGGGTTTTGCCGAGGTGTCGTTCATGGTGGACACTGTAGTGCCGACGGTTACGATCAGTTCGCCTGCTTCCGGTACGACGAGGAATAACGCTCCGCTTCTGACCTACAGTGTCAGCGACGGCGCGGTCGTGGTGAAGGTCGATGGCATTGTGGTCAATAGAATATCGGGGAACACCCTTGACCAGCTGGGTGACGGCCAGCACACAGTGAGGGTAGAGGCAACGGATGCGGCTATGAACACCGGCTACGCGGAAGCGTCCTTTAGGGTTGATACGCTGCCGCCGCCGGTAAGCATTTCCCTAGTGACATCGCCGACCAATACAACGAGTCAGACAATAGGCGGGACCAAGGAGGCGGGCGCGGACCTGAAGATCACGATCAATGCGTCGAATGATATCACGTTGGCAACAGCACCAACGGCAACGACCTGGTCCTACATGGTCAGCAGCCTTGTGACGGGGTCGAATGTAATCAATGTCAGATCGACTGATGCTGCAGGAAACACAGGGTCCGCATTCGCTGTCATTCAGGTCGACCAGACCCCGCCAACGGTCCTGATAACATCTCCGGTCGCCGGCCTGACGAACAGTGCCGCACAGTTGCTGGCGTATGCAGTAAGTGAGGGAACGGTCGTCGTGAAGTTGGATAATTGGGTTGTCCCAAAGATATCCGGCGACATGCTTAACGCACTGTTTGATGGAAACCATACCGTCCGTGTTGAAGCCACCGATGCGGCTGGAAACAAGGGGTCAGCGCAGGTATCATTCACAGTAGATACGACAGCGCCGACAATAGGAATGGGGGTATTTTCAAAGATTGCAGCCGGAACCTACCATATGACAACTCTCTTGTCTGACGGGCATATATGGACTTGGGGAATGAACTCCGACGGTGAACTCGGTGACGCTTCGCGAACGCGCCGAAGCATGCCTGTTCAGGCAGGCACTGATTCATCATGGGCTGCGATCGCCGGTGGATCGTATCATACCGTGGCATTAAAGGTTGACGGCACCCTCTGGGCCTGGGGCGATAACGAACATGGGCAGCTTGGCGACGGAACCACCATCGATTCGTACGTTCCCCGGCAGATCGGCACGGATAATACGTGGACAGCCATTTCCGCAGGCGCGGGTTCTGCCCATACGCTGGCGTTGAAGTCCGATGGCACCCTGTGGGCCTGGGGAGACAACACCTACGGACAAATAGGCGATGGCACATACATGAATCAGAGAACAACGCCGGTCCGGATCGGAACTGCGAACAACTGGGCATCTATTAAAGCGGGGGGCGGTTTTAACCTCGCCTTGAAATCGGATGGGACCTTATGGGCGTGGGGCTATAACGCAAACGGAGCTGTGGGTGATGGGACGACAACGGATAGGCATTCTCCGGTCAAGATCGGTTCTGATGCGAATTGGTCCGTGATAGCTACAGGTATCATGCACAGTATCGCAATAAAATCAAATGGTACATTATGGACATGGGGGTATAACTATTTTACTCAGCTGGGAGACAACACCATAACCAGCAGGCTATCACCTTACCAGATAGGGACCGACACCTCATGGGTATCGGCGGCCGGTGGGCTCACCCACACGATTGCCATAAAGTCAGATGGAACACTTTGGACATGGGGTTATAACAGTCACGGCCAGTTGGGAGCCGGTCTTCTCCAGTCGTATAGACGAGTTCCTGCGCAGGTGGGGTCTGAAAATAACTGGACTGCTGCTGCGGCGGGGAATTTTTATACGCAGGCGTTGAAGAGCAATGGGACATTATGGGCTTGCGGAGAAAATAATTTCGGGCAATTGGGCGATGGAACGGAAGTGGACAAGAACGCATTCGTTCAGATCAGCGTTCCGGGGAAATTCCTGATCAACAATGGTGCGGCGCTCACGAACAGCGTTGCAGCAAACCTTGAGATCTCTGCAGCCGATGTGAACGGGGTCGAGGAAATGCAGTTCAGCAACGACGGTGTTTCCTGGTCGGCGCCAGAACCGTATGCGACCACGAAGGTCTGGACGCTCGATTCCGGCAATGGATTAAAGACGGTCTCGGCCAAGTTCAGGGATGTAGCCGGTAACTGGTCGGTTGCATACTCAACTTCGATCACGCTTGATACGACATCGCCCGTTGTTGCCATAACTTCACCCGCTGACGGATCGACGAAGAACAACACTCCAATCCTGACTTATACCGTCAGCGACGGCACCGTGATCGTGAAGGTTGATGGCATTATTGTGCCCAAGGTATCGGGCAGTATGTTGGATAGCCTTGCAGACGGCTCGCATACGGTCCGGGTCGAGTCAGCCGATTCCGCGGGCAATGTCGGATTTGCTGAAGTGACCTTTATAGTCGATACAATAGCGCCTACCGTCAACCTAAGCTCCCCGGTTGCAGGTGCAACGAATAATAATAGGCCGTTGTTGACCCATACTGTAAGTGATGGTACCGTGGTCGTGAAAGTTGACGAAATTGTCGTGCAAAAGGTGTCTGGTAATGCACTTGAGGCACTTGCGGACGGTATCCATTCGGTTCGGGTTGAGGCTACTGACGTTGCTGGCAACACTGGATTCGCCGAGGTCTCCTTTACCGTGGACACGGTAGCTCCGATCGTCACGATCGCCTCGCCGGTTGCTGGTCCGACGAAGAACAACGCGTCGCTCCTGACCTACACGGTAAGTGACGGCACGGTCGTCGTGAAGATTGATGGAGTTATTGTTCCCAAGGTATCAGGGAATACGCTGGATGCACTCGTGGATGGTTCTCATACGGTTCGGGTGGAATCCATTGATGTCGCAGGCAACACCGGCTTTGCCGAGGTCTCCTTTATTGTTGATACAGCAGCTCCGATCATCACGATCATTGCTCCGGCTGCCGGTCCGACGAAGAACAGCGCGCCACTTTTGACCTATACGGCAAGTGACGGCACTGTTATCGTGAAGGTTGATAACGTTGTGGTCAACAAGGTATCGGGCAATACGCTCGATCCACTCGTTGACGGGCCGCACATGGTCTGGATCGAGGCGGCGGATGCCGCAGGCAACACCGGCTTTGCCGAAGTCTCTTTTACCGTTGATACGATCGCACCTGTGGTAAGCCTGACCTCACCCGTTTCAGGCATTACGAAGAACAAAACGCCGTTATTGTCCTATTCAGCAAGTGACGGAGCTGTTGTCGTTAAACTAGACGGAGTTATTATTCCCAAGGTCTCAGGCAATACCCTTGACACCCTTGCGGACGGAGATCATACGGTGCGGATAGAGGCGACGGACACTGCCGGAAATACCGGATCTGCGCAAGTGATATTCACCGTTGATACGGTGGCGCCGATGGTAACGATCGGTCCCGTGGCGTCGCCTACGAATGTGAACTTCCAGACGATTTCTGGCTCCAGGGAAAGCAACGCTGTTATAGCCGTGTCTGTTACTACCACTGCCTCGGTCGGCTCAATTGCGTATCCTACCGCGACGACGTGGAGTTGTACGATTACCGGGTTGGTGGCAGGAGGGAACGACATTGCCGTGACCGCAACCGATAGTGCGCAGAACAGCGCAGCAGCAGGGACGAGTATCACGCTGGATACAGCTGCGCCGACAGTGACGATCACTGCTCCCGCATCCGGTTTGACGAACAACAGAACTCCCTTGCTCTCGTATACGGTAAGCGATGGAACTGTCGTGGTTAAGGTAGATGGTTCGATCGTGAATACGACGTCAGGCAACAATCTCGATTCTCTTGCCGACGGTTCCCATACGGTTAGTGTCGAAGCAACGGATATTGCTGGCAATACCGGTTTCGCCTCGGTCACCTTTACGCTCGACACGGTGGCGCCTGCGATAACCATGAACTCGGTTTCATCGCCGACGCGGAATAAGTCGCAGACAGTGAGCGGATCAAAGGAGAGCGGATCCACCGTGACCGTAAGGGCAAATACATCTGCAACGATCGGTTCAGTTTCCTATCCATCCTCAACGACCTGGAGATGTACGATCTCTAACATGATCGTTGGCGTGAATACGATCACGGCCACAGCCAGCGATGCTGCCGGCAATACCGGGTCCGCAAGCAGGAGCATCACGGTGAGGTAAGAGGTAATAGGGCGAACAAAGGCGTCTAAGATAAGAGAATATGTAAGGGCCGACGATGAGTCGGCCCTTTTTTATTTTTGCGGATCATGGAGAAGAAAATGATAGCGAAGTCGATAAGCGCGAAGAGGGGAGATTGTTCTACGCTACTTCTTATTGTTTTGTCATAATTTCAGAACTTGCATTCCTCCGCGTCCTCCGCGGTAAATATGCTGTCAGATGTTCTCGTACAGATTCAACACGTCCTCACTTACTCGTACGCCAGCGCCTCCACGATATTCGTCTTTGCCGCGCGTTGTGCAGGGTACACGCCCGCCAGGGCCGACAGCAAGGCTGACAGTACGATCGCCCAGAAGATGGAAACCCAGTGCACGTGATACTGCATGCTGGCACCATAGTCGCCCTTGAGAAACCCTTCCAAACTCATCCATCCGATGATGATTCCTGCGCCAGCGCCGAGGACGCCGCCGACCACGCCGAGGAGCATGGACTCGATCACGACTACGCGGGAGACCTGGCTCCTGAGCATGCCGATGGACCGCAGGACGCCGATCTCGCGCGTACGTTCGAGCACGGACGCGAGCAGCGTGACGATGATGCCGAAGCAAGCGATGGTCATGGTGATGATATTGATGGCGTGGTTGACGGCAAAGCCCTGGTCGATGATCTTCCTGATCTCGTCCTTAAACTCCCGGGACGGCAATGCGAACAGCTGCCGCTCGTTCCCGAACCGTTTTACGATCTCGTCGCGCACCGATCCGACCTTGTCCTTATCGATCACGCGTACGGAGAAGGAGTCTACAAGGAACTCTTTCCAATATTTCTGGTACGTATGCAGGTCCATCAGGATCGAGCCGGAGTCCGAGCTGTAGTCCACATTGACCACGGCGATCGTGAACGTGATCGGACCCTGGGGCGTGGGGAGCACCATGGTATCGCCGGGTTTGAGGCGCTCCTGTGACGCGACCGCCTCGTTCACCGCAATATAGTTCTGATCGGGAAGCAGCCGCTCCATGTCCTCCCGCGTGCCCTGCGCCACCTTGAAGGGGCTGTACACCAGCCGCCGCTTGATGTCCAGCGTCAGGAGCAGGATCCGCCGTCCCTGGTAATCGATATAGATCTTGCGGAACGGATCAGCCGAGAGCACGCCCGGAACCTGTTCCAGATCGTTTGCCATCTCTACGGGCATGGGGATGTTCTGCGCGCCCGAGGTCGCGACAGGATGTCCGGAGGTCACGATAATGTCCCCGCGTACATACGAGTCGATCCATTCGAGCACGGACTGTTTGGTGCTGTAGATGATGCCGGAAGAGCTCACGAACACGGAGATGCCGTAGAAGATCGCGGCAGCCGCCACGGCGTTCCGGGTGATGTTCTTCTGGAGGTTCAGGCCGGCAAGCCTGCCCGAGGCGCCTACATGCGGGGAGACGGCAGTGCGGAAGAAGAACAGAAAACCCTGCAACACGGTCGGCGTCGCAAGCGATATGCCGAGTAGAAAGAAGATCGTTGCCGAGAACATGACCGCGCTGTTGTGCGTGAGCGAAGCATCCGGGAAGGTCTTGTACAGGAAGAGGAGCAGGGCGGCAAGCACGACAAAGGAGATCGCCGCAATTTTTATCCTCGTACTGGAGAGAAAACCTTCCTCGGAATAGGGCATCGAACGAATGGCGGAGACCGGTGTGATGCGCGTGCTCGCCAGGGCAGGGAATAGTGCGGCCGCAAGGCTCGCCACGACGCCGGTGATGAAGCCGATTGCGAGGTTCGGCCAGGAAATGGCGATCTCCGAGATCGAGGTCCGCATATACAGCTCGGACACGGTTTGGCCCACGGCGTTGATCGCGGACCGGGCAAAGAGGATGCCGACAACGATGCCGAGCCCGGAACCCACGAGCGCCATGACAAAGGTCTCTCCCAGGAACAGCGAGATGACCTCGTTCCGCGTTGTGCCGAGCGCGCGCAGGATGCCGATCTCCTTTCTGCGCTGCACCACCGAGATCGAGACAGCGTTGTAGATCAGGTACATGCCCACGAACACTGCGATGAAGCTGATGAGATTGATGTTCTTCTGAAAATGGGAGATGAGCACCTCGACCTGCCGGGTCCTGCCTTCGGGCGTGGTGACGGTATATCCTCCGGGAAGCGCTTTGCCGATGCGGGTACGGATCGTTTCCAGGTCCTCATTGCGCCGGAGGCTGATATCGATGCGGTCGATCCGGCCTTCCTTGCCGAACGCCATCTGCGCTGCAGGATAGTCCATGATCGCGATGCTGCCCGACATGATCTTCGCCGGTCCTTCAGGGTTCAACAGGCCGCGTACGCGAAAGGTCCGGATGCCGCGCACGGTCTGTACCTGGATGGTCTGCTCGAGCTTGATGCCTTCCCGTTCCGCCAGCTCGCGGGTCAGCAGGATCGAATCCGGCCGGGCAAGGAACAGGAGCGGGTCCGGGATGTCGGCATTGTCATTCGACAGATTGTAGTCGCGGATGTTGCTGTCCTGCAGCACATCAACGCCGAGGATCATGAGCGCGCGCTCCCGGCCGTGCACAAGGATGCCCTGGGTGTCGATCACGGGCACGGCATACTCGACGCCCGGCACCTTCTGGACAATCTCGAGAAGTTCCTCGGGGAACCCCGACGCTGCTCCCGTGACCTGGAGCGCTGCCCTGCCTGTGGCGCGGTTGATCGAATCTTCGAAGGACCTCATCACGCTCTTGTTCACGATGCCGATGGATACGATCGCGGCCACGCCGAGGCAGATGCCTGCCACGGTCATGAGCGTGTGGACCTTCTGGAGCCGGATGCGCTTGACGCTGATATGTTTGAGGAGATTAGGGAGGTTCATGATCGATTCGGTTCTTGCATGTTAAATGATATGTTTTCCATCCGCTGGAGAGACAATAAGAATTTCAGAAAGAAAGCAATTTTCGCGCAAAGTCGCAAAGACGCAAAGAAAGAATAATATCAAAGAGCCAGTTCGTCTGAAAGAACAGAGAAGAGAACTCGATCCTGGCGTCTCGTTTAAATCAGATACTTCTCTCAAGATTTTGTGTTGTCTTTCTTTGCGACTTGGCGGCTTTGCGCGAGACAGTCGCTTATTTCTTTATCGCCGAGTCCTCGGCAATGCTGCCGTCCCGGAGGGTGATGGTCCTTGTACCGTGGGCCGCAGCTTTCGAATCGTGCGTCACCATTACGATGGTCTGGCCTTCCTGGTGAAGGACGGTCAGCAGCCGGAAAATGTCCTCGCTGGTGACGGAATCCAGATTGCCCGTGGGTTCGTCGGCCAGCAGCACCGCGGGCTTGGAGATGAGCGCGCGGGCTATGGCAACGCGCTGCATCTCGCCGCCGGACAACTGCTCGGGACGGTGTTCGACGCGGTCGGCAAGTCCGACCTTCTGCAAATAGAGCTCGGCCTGCGGCTTGACCCTGGAAAAGGGAGCTCCTTCGAGCAGAAGCGGAAGCGCGACATTTTCAGCGGCTGTGAGGATCGGGAGGAGATTGAAGAACTGAAAGATGAACCCGATCCGTCTCCGTCTGATGAGGGTGAGTTCGTCGTCGGAAATGCCGTGGAGCGGAATATTGTCAACGAATATCTTGCCGGACGTTGGCTGGTCCAGACCGCCGATCAGGTTCAGGAGCGTGCTTTTGCCTGAACCGCTTGCGCCCATGACGGCAAGGAACTCGCCGGTGCGGATATCAAGCGAGATGTCTTTGAGCGCAGTGATCTCCCTGGCGCCGTGGAAATAGAGTTTGCTTATCTTGGAGAGTTTGATCATGATCGCCTCGATTCAAGGTAATTGTAGTATCTCCCGGCCGGGTTGTAAAGGAGTTTATCCGGGTAAAATAACTGATGTAAAACAGGCCCGAATTGTGCTATATATGAACCGTTCGGCATAACACCGCTTGTCGGGATATTTTGTCAAGGAGGGTATACCATGAAGGTCATTGCATTCAACGGA
>Ga0315268_10009123_pt1 | contig 10315 bp, 11 predicted proteins | sample C1_top_MG_FD_204535 | JGI IMG/M metagenome (GOLD analysis project Ga0315268, IMG submission 204535) | Sediment microbial communities from Yellowstone Lake, YNP, Wyoming, USA - C1_top | ecosystem: Environmental > Aquatic > Freshwater > Lake > Sediment | place: USA: Wyoming | collected 2017-08-01 | reverse complement strand
GCGCGCGCAGGTGTTACTGCGATTGAAACGAGAGAAGCATTCTCGCCAGCAGCAGTGCTACCGTCATTTCCATTGTTTCTGCTGCATGCGAGCAACGTTCCGATTAGGAGCACAACTACGATCAATTTTAGGTTCATTGCTGCGCCTCCACGAATACGGGATTTTCATTGAGCGACAGTGTTGCCGTACCGTTTGACACCACTATCGTTTGCGTATTGAATGCAGTTGCATAGTCCGTCACGTCCTTGCCAGTTGAGAACTTCGGGACCGCTTCCGTGACCAGCACCGAGCTTCCCTGCACGCCGACGACGGATATCGTTTTCGTGTCGCCGTGTGCGAAGGATGGTTCGTCAAAATAGTCCCACCAGGCAACGTAAATAGGTGCATTGTTCTTCGTGAACTTATATATATAGACGTTATCTGACTCTTGAATGGTCTGAATGCTGTCCCAATCGGAGCCTTCGAGCATCTCGGTCATTTTCTTGTAGGTGTAGTACCCAAGTTTCTTAACACCGAGACCGAGGTCGGATGGCGTCACGCTCGTCGGGTCCCAACCGTCGTAAATAAGCCCGGTGTGGTCGAAGTAGCTGTCGTCATATTTGAACCCTTCCATGAGACCGAATGCGGGAAAGATCTTTTTTACGCCTATCGAAAGAGGATACACGAACCGCTTAAGGTAATCCAAAGCCTGTTGCTGCTCGGTTTGAAGTGCGTAATCGAACGGGGACGGCATTGTCGACGACGGATCGCCGCTGTATGCCCCCATTTCCGTTATCCAGAACGGCATCTCAGGAAAGCCATCGGCGTCAAGCACCGTATGGATGTGATCGGCGGCCTCTTTTGCGCCACGGTAATCGCCGGTTGCATTACCGTACCAATGGAAATCCATCACATCCACATAGTTACCGCCAAGTGCATCGAGAATGGGCTTGTACTGCAGATCAAAACTTGCAAGATAATCCGCAATCGGCGGCATACCGGGTACGCCGCCGATCAGCACCATGCAGTCCGGACACACCTCTTTGATCGCTGTGTAGGTAACCCGCTGCAGGTCGGCAAAACGGCTTTTCACGCTGTTCGGCTCGTTGCCTACTTGCCAGTATTTAATCGGAGCGGACAACCCTGCGGAGGCATAGGAATCGCCTCCGTAGCGCTGCACCACTGCCTTTACAAATGCGACGTATTTCTGCTCATCTATTGGAGAATAGGAATTCGCAAGACAGCGACCTTCGTCAACAGGTCCCTGAGGCGCGATGTTCGCCAAAATATGCATACCCGCAGGCACGCTGCTCCACTGTTGGTCGTACCGGGTAAACGTATACGTCGGGTCTGAAAGGATCGGCTGGACCAGGAACCAGTACGCATACACACCGTCCCGCGTCCAGGTGACGCCGATGTTCGTTGCGTCTGTATATCCGTTATCGGGATATCCCGGTTTTGCGACCGAGGCAGGATGAAAACCGAACGGACTTTCGAGCAACACATCCCGGATGGTGAGCGTCGCGCTCCCTGTAATAGTTCCCGAGGTCGCCGAAATAACGGTTAACCCGCTGTTTATAGACTTCGCCAGTCCCCCTGCATCGCTGGTCGCGATCGCCGAGTTTGATGAGGTCCAGCTCACCGCTGTGGTAAGGTCCTTCGTACTTTCATCCGAGTAGGTCCCGGTTGCGGTGAACTGCTGCGTTTTCCCGAGATCAATGCGAGGGTTGGCAGGCGCTACAGCGATCGAGACAAGCGAAGGGGTCGGTGTGCCGTTATTGCCACCACTCTTACTGCATGCGAGCATCATTCCCATCAAGATCACCAATATGATCATTTTCATGTTCACTGCCGCACCTCCATAAACACGGAATTTCTACCCAGGTCCCCTGTCGCCGTCATTCTGCGAGTTTGTTATTTGGAGTATTCACCGGCTATTTTGCTCATTGTCTTTACACTATTTCCATTTGCCTTGATGAATTCAAACCATTGAATGTATGCGTCTTTCCTTTTAAAGTAATCGAACTCGTGCCAAACAATTCCAAAAACCTCATCTTCCGGCATATTCCTATATTGTTCTTGAAGAATAGGCAGCGCGTCATCCACCGGCATATCATTCATTACCGTTGAACATACTCGTATCGTCAATTGAGTCAGATCTCTTTCAATTGCTCCAATAAACGGCCGGCTCTCGATTGGCGCCAGGCTTCTTAAAGGCCCTAATTTGAGATATGAGTTATCAGCGTTGCCTTCACCGTAGATAAGAACAGGGGAAGTCATGAGCGAAGGAAAGTCGAAAGGAAGGCTTCCTGTTGTGGAGCTGACGATATCATCAGGTGAAGCTAATGCAGCTACATAAGAAAATCCATCGCTCACCGTCCCCAGATAGAGAGCGTCATTAACCGTATCCGTTCCTTTGGAATAGACATTGACGTAGCCATCCCAATCAGGGTGTGTCAAGGAATGATGTTGAAACCCAAGCTCATGCCCCTGCGTCTTCCATTGCCTGACTAAATCCAGACGCGCGCTGTCGTTTGCGATAAATTTACCCCATTGAGGGGTGAAGGCGAGCGTTAATTTAAATCCATATGCATCGGCTTTCTCAACCAGTTCAATTACTGTCGGCCAGAAAAATTCCTGCCAACTTAAGTCTTTTGAACAGACGTCATCGGTAGTCGTACCATTGGAAATCAATCCAGCGGGAAGATTATTGTCTTTGCAGGCTTTATAACCCGCTTCGAGATGAATCATGATGAAGGTGCGTTTGACCGCGGCTGGGGACACCTCCACAACGACCGGGCTGTCGCCGAGCGTGAGCGTGGCGCTTCCGCCGGATACAGTGACGGTGCTGCTGTTGAACGCGGAAGCATAATCCGCCACCTCCGCGCCCGAGGAGAACTTCGGCACCACCTCCGTCACGACCGCCGATTTCCCGTTCAGGCCGGATAGCGCCACGCCAATGGTCTTTCCTGGCGTATACGAACCGTCATTGAAGTAATCCCACCATGCGGCGTATATCTCCTTGCCGTTCTTCACGAACTTGTAGATATACACGTCGCCGGTTTCACGCACCGGTTCGATGGAGTTCCAGTCCGAACCCTCCAGCATTTCGGTCATTTTCCTGTACGTGTAGTAACCCAGCTTCTTTACGCCGAGCCCCGCGTCGCCGCTGTCCACGCCGTCATAGATCAACCCGGTATAGTCGAAGTAGCTGCCGTCAAATTTGAATCCTTCCATCAGGCCGAAGGCGGGAAAGATTTTCTTCACACCGAAGGAGAGCGGATACACGAACCGCTTGAAATAATCAAGCGCCTGCTGACGCTCGGTCTGGGCGGGAAAATCGATGCCCGCGATAACGGGCGCAGGATCTCCGCTGTACGCTCCCATTTCCGTTATCCACACCGGCAAGTCGGCAGGGAATCCATCCGCCTGCAGAACCGCGCGGATGTGATCGTACACCTGCTTCGCGCCCCGGTAATCGCCCGTTGCCGAGCCGTACCAGTGAAAATCCAGGACATCGACGTATTTCCCGGCCAGGGCGTCGAGGATCGGTTTGTAGTCCTTATCGAATCCGTCGATGAACACATCGGCCGGCGGCATGCCCGGAACCCCGCCGATCAGCACGGTGCAGTCCGGGCAGGCATCCTTGATGGCCGTATAAGTGATGCGCTGCAGGTCCGCGAACCCGGTGGTCGCGCTTCTCGGCTCGTTGCCAACCTGCCAGTACGTTATGGGATTCGTGAGCCCCGGCATGTCGTCGATCCCGTCGCCATCGTACCGCTCCACCGTGGCCTTGACGAAGGCAGCGTACTTCTGCTCATCTATCGGAATATAGGAGTTCGGCAGGCAATACCCCTGGGCGTTGGTCGGCTGCGGAGAGATGTTTCCGAGGATCCGCATGTTTGCCGGGACGGCCCTCCATTGTCTGTCATAGTCTGCAAAGGTATAGGTCGGCTGGCTGATGTTCGGCTGGACCTTGAACCAGAAGGCGTACAGGCCTTCCCGCGTCCAGGTGACGCCGATGTTCGTAGCGTCTGTATATCCGTTATCGGGATATCCCGGTTTTGCGACCGAGGCAGGATGAAAACCGAACGGGCTTTCCAGCAACACATCCCGGATGCTGAGCGTCGCGCTGCCTGTGATCGTTCCCCAGGTCGCCGAAATAACGGCTGATCCGCCGCCGAGGGCCATCGCCAGGCCTGCGGTATCTATTGTCGCGGTCTTTCCGTTTGCGGTTGTCCAGGTTGAAGAAGATGTCAGATCTTTTGTGGAGCTATCGGAATACGTTCCTGTTGCGTTGAACTGCAGCGTTTTCCCGAGCTCGATGCGCGGGTTCGCAGGCGTTACAGCGATCGAGACGAGCGAAGGGGTTTCGCCTGTGCCGGTAGCATTGTCGCCGTCACCTCGTGTGCATGCAGGCACTACCGCCCCCAGAATTGCCGACAGAATAATCGTGAAAAGTATTCGCATTTTGTTCTCCTCGAGCGCGGAAGATCGGCCTGAAATGTCGTTGATCCTTGGTTCATTTGACACCCGGAATTCAAACAAGTTGCATTGTACCATATAAAAATATGCATGTCGTTCGCCCCTGAAATACTATGAACGGGGTCACGCTCTTGATTCATTTTTCGCTTGACAGATCCCGCATTATCAGGTATATCTTACCTATCTGATCAATCTGATTTAACGGTATTTACGGGAGGTCGCATGACGACAACAAAAAAAGCGAGCTGCTGCGCGGTTGAGGCGCTGGTGACCGTGGACGAACGGGGGCAGATGGTCCTGCCCAAGGAGCTGCGGGAACGGGCGGGCATCAAGGCCGGCGACAAGCTGGCCGTAACAAGCTGGGAAAAGGACGGCAAGATCTGCTGTATCGCTCTGATCAAGGCGGGAAACCTCGAGGCCATGGTCAAGGGCATGCTTGGCCCGCTCATGGGCGACATTCTGAATAAGTGATCCGAAAGGAGGCAGTATCATGAACCCCTCGCGTTCCTGCTGTGGAAGTTCCTGTTGTGCTGGTCCGTCCGACCGTGTCAAAACGAGGCTCGACGCAAACGTTTCCCAGAACGACATCAGAGCTGTGTACGACAACCTGGCGGGTGTTTACGACATGTGGGGCAAGCTGACGGAGTCTCGCGCCCGGAACCGCGCGATCGAGCTTGCGGCCATCGAAGACGGGCAGCACATCCTTGAAGTGGCTGTCGGCACCGGTCTGGCGTTTTACGAGATCGTGAAGCGAAATCCGCACGGGAGCAATGTCGGCATTGATCTGTCTCCGGGAATGCTCGAAAAGGCCAAACAGCGTCTGAGCTCGCTGCCAAATGCAAATTACTCCCTAGGCACGGGCACTGCCTTCGATCTCCAGCAAGCCACGGGCTCCATCGATCTGCTGGTGAACAATTATATGTTCGACCTGATCCCGTTCGAGGACATGGATAAGGTACTGCGGGAATTCAGGAGGGTGCTGAAGCCGGGCGGCAGACTGGTCCTCGTCAACATGACCGAGGGAGCGACGCCGGCCAGCCGTTTCTACGACCTCATCTACCAAGTATCCCCCAAAACAATGGGCGGCTGCCGCGGCGTGAGAATGACGGACAAGTTGAAGCAGCATGGCTTTATTGTCGAGGTCCGGGAATATCATCAGCAGCTGCTGTTCCCTTCCGAGGTGATCCTGGCCCACGCATGATGAACCTGGATCCCGACCTCACTGACAGATCGACCATACCAAGGAGTCTCGTATGCAAATGCAAACCCTGAAATTCGTCAAAAAAACCGCTCCTCCCTGGAGCATCGGCGAGGTCGCCGCACCGGCAGGTACGGTGTACCGCATCTCGTCGGACTGGTCCAGACAGGACACCTGGGGCATGATCAAAAGCAGGATCAGCGGGTTCCGCATGAGCTACACGGTAGCACCGGGACTGTACGCCGTGGGCGAACCAACAGCAGATTCCGATGTGCTGGTAACGGCAAATTACAAACTGACATTCGATATCGTGCGGCGCGCGCTCAAAGGCCTGAATGCCTGGCTCCTGGTGCTGGACACCAAGAGCATCAACGTGTGGTGCGCTGCGGGAAAAGGGACCTTTGGCACGGATGAGCTGGTCAACCGGATAGCCGCGGTGAAGCTCGATGCCGTAGTGAGCCACCGCAGGCTGATCCTTCCTCAGCTCGGTGCGGTGGGTGTGAACGCAGCCGCGGTGCAGAAGAAGACCGGGTTTCGCATTTCGTTCGGCCCTGTGGAGGCAAGGGACATCACCGCATATATCCAGGCAGGTTACAAAAAAACGAAAGACATGGCGACCATGAGGTTCCCGATGCTCGACCGGCTGATCCTCACGCCTATGGAGATCAATCCAGCCATGAAGAAGTTCCCCTGGATCGCGGGAGGCATTCTTCTGGTCTTCGGTCTCCAGCCCTCGGGCATCCTGTTCAGCGAAGCGTGGGCGAACGGCCTGCCCTTTTTGGCGCTTGCATTGGTCTCCGTCCTGGCCGGCGCGCTTATCACGCCTGCATTGCTTCCGTTCGTCCCCTCCCGGTCCTTTGCAATAAAGGGGTGGATCGTGGGCGTTTGTTGCCTGTATCTTTCTACCTTATATATTGGCGTGCAGCACCCGCTTCTGCTCGCTGCTGCATACCTTTTGTTCCCTGCGCTCAGTTCGTATATCGCGCTCCAGTTCACGGGCGCGACCACCTTCACCGGCATGTCCGGCGTGAAGAAGGAGCTCAGGATCGGCGTGCCTCTCTATTTCACCGCAGCAGGCGTATCCCTGGTCCTGGTGGTCCTGTTCAAGATCAGAGAATGGGGGCTTATATGAAATATCTTGCTGATGTCACGACCCTGCAGTATGCTTCCGACAAATGTACGGAATGCGGCAGATGCGTCGAGGTCTGCCCGCGAGGCGTGTTCGAGATGCGCGACAAGCGCGCCGCAGTCACGGACAAGGACAAGTGCATGGAGTGCGGCGCCTGCGGACTGAACTGCGAGTTCGGCGCCATCTATGTGAACGCGGGCGTCGGCTGCGCAGCTGCTATCATCAACAGCATGATCACCGGCGGTCCGCCGACGTGCGGATGCGACAGTACGGCGGCGAGCTGCTGCGGGTGATGATCGGACATTTTCGCTTCACAGGAGCAGGCAGTGATCATATCAGTGATCCTTGCTCATCCGAGCATCGGAAGTTTCAACCATGCCATTGCCGACACGGTGCGAGACGTCCTGAACAACAGCGGACACGAGGTCCGGTTCCACGATCTCTATTTGGAGCAGTTCGATCCCATCCTTCCTGTTTCCGAGGTCCCGAAGCATGCCGAGCTTCATCCGCTCATCAGGCAGCACTGCGACGAGATCGCGGAAGCGAACGGCATCGTGACCATCCATCCCAACTGGTGGGGCCAACCCCCCGCGATCATGAAAGGCTGGATCGACCGGGTGATCCGTCCGGGCGTGGCGTACGAGTTCATGGAGAGTGACACCGGCGAAGGCGTGCCTTGCGGCCTGCTTCGGGCAAAGACCGCGCTCGTGCTGAACACGTCGAATACCCCGGATGACCGGGAACAGAAGGTTTTCCACGACCCGCTCGAAACGATCTGGAAAAACTGCATCTTCAATCTGTGCGGCGTGTCACACGTACTCCGAAGGACCTTCAATGTCATGGTAACGAGCACGGAGATGAAGCGCGCACATTGGCTTGTCGAGGTCCGGGATTTGGCTGAACAGACCTTCAGGTCATAGGACGATCAGCGCGAACATGTTAATTTGGTTTATTCTGTGTTAGAATACAGACAACAAGGAGGACAGTATGCTCAAAAAGATCATCATCGCATTAATCGCACTCCTGGTCATCGCGGCAATTTCGCTGTTCGTGTTCCTGCCCAACAGCCCGGACCTCAAAGCCTACGAATTCCTGAAACAACCGCGCCTCACAACGCTTCCTGATCAGAAGATGCTCGTCGTCACTGCAGCGGGAGACCCGAACACGGTCGGCAACAAGGCCTTCGGCCTGCTGTTCAAGACCTTTTACAAGATTCCCGATGTTCCTACAAGGACACGGCAGGCTCCGCGTGCCCGCTGGGTCGGAGATAATATGAACACTAAATCGTCCTGGACAGGCTACTACGCGCTCCCGGTCCCGGCGCAAACACAGAAACTGCCGGACCTGCAGGCTGAACCGGGGCTCAAGATCGAGCTCACAACATGGCCGTACGGCGAAGTTGCCGAGATCCTGCACATCGGCCCCTATGCTGAAGAAACCACGGCCATAGACTTGTTGCATCGCTTTATTCAGAATCAGGGATACCGTATCATTGGCGAGCATGAAGAGGAATACATCAAAGGCCCGGGCATGTTCTTTGCGGGCGATCCGAAGGGGTATTATACGATCATCCGGTACCGGGTGACGAAGCCCTGATAATAAAGGAAGCGACTGAGCCTGATTTTAGCGAACAAGAATATAGATCAACCCGATAGCGAGCACGACTGACAAGAGAAACGACAGCTTGAGCCTCGCATTCAGCACATCAATGCTTTGGACCAGAACCTCCTGACGTTCGGCCATGCTTTTTACCAACTCCGCCTGATCTTTTTCATTCTGCTCAAGCCGCGCAATGCGAATCTCAAGAGGATCGGCCGGATCGGTCTTGGCTGCCTTGTTCCTTGCAAGCAAACCGGTCGCGGCATCCAGGATGACCGGACCGTATTTAAGCAGCTCCTTCCAGGGTACTTTGGTAAGGACCCGGATAATAAAAGATGCAGCCATCCTGACCTCCGATCGTTCGCATCCTGCGAACCTGCCTGACCACGTTGTCTACTGCCCTGTCCCTTGTTCGTTCTTCCTGACCAGCAACCCAGTTGTCGAAACCAGCAATCTGTATTCTTCACCGTTTTTCACGTTGACGAAGGTCGCGGACCCGTATTCGGCGTCCAGCACCGGGTTAAGGAATGCAAACCTTCGACGAAGCTCGAACATGTTAACGGGCCTGTCCTGGGACAATGTATACACGGTCCGCACTTTTGTTGTTTCATCATTCAGCATTGCATAGCGGCCCGCAACGCGATCGAGCTCATACGAGGTGTGCAACCCGATGATGTTCGCCAGCGGCTTCCATTTGAGGATATGAGCGTCGACATACAGCTGATCGCCGGCAAGCGTAAACTCTGTTACCCTGCCATCCGGCAGGGTGAACCGGGCCCTGAACATCTGCTCCCCGGCCGGCTCGATCTTCACGATCGCCGCAAGCTCCTCTTTCGTCAGGGCATGATACCCCTGAAGAGCGATGCTTATGAAGCCGAACAGACAGGACAACGAGATCATCAGCAGCGTGACCACGAAGTTCATGGCTATTTTGAATACGTTTCTTTTCTTCAGGGAACCAATGGTCAGTAACGTAAAAACGAGGCTGAGGAGCGCAAAAAGGATGACAGCGATGGGCAGAGGATTCGACAAGGTCATGGCTTCCCTTTCTCTTCCGGAGTTTTGGGTGATCGCTCAGCGTGGGAGTCCATCAGGCTGACCAGCTTCGACCAGTCGTAGGAGAGGAGGTTCATGATCTGTTTGCGGATCGTCCGGATCGCGGCTGCTGCGTCTCCGTCCGCTTTCAGGCTGTACAATGGAATGACCGCTCCAAAGGCCCGGTCAAGGTACGCCGGGATCGGCTCCAGCACGTCTTCGCGCCGGGTGTAATACGGGTCTTCGCCCGAAACGCAGGCCGTTGTGAACACGTTGAACTGCCTGCACCCGAACGGCCGGACCGGGTGAATGGAGCAGGAGCTCTCGATCAGGAACGGGCAGCCTTGCGCTGCAGGGACCGCAGCCAACCGGGCCCGCAGCAAGTCCCGCAGCGGGCCGGACATCTTTTCCGATGCATACCAGTAGATGCCGACGATCTCATGGGGATATAAAGGCAGGTCTGTTTGATGGATGCAACACGTGCCGCACCCCTTGCCGCACGCCAGTTTTTTCTTTTGCTTCTTTTCCGCGTCCCGGATCGCAATGGCCACGCCGGTATCCGCGATCGCGTACGCGTCGAGCAGCGGAGCCATCCAGGAAAGACGGCGTTCATCTTCGGGGAAGCTCAGGCGTCGCGAAAGCCCTGCGGTTGTTTGTTTTTTGTTCTTTTTCATGAGTGCTGAGTGCTTGCGGTCCTGTTCCGATCGAACGAGTAACGACCGGACATACAATAACAAGCAGCGAAGGGAATGTCAACATACAAGGCTGGCCGAGATCATATTCGGCGCAGTTACAATAAGGAGACTCATATCTGTATGATGGCTCCTAATACAGCCCTTGGAGAATTGAAAACCGCTCTTTAACCTTAGTCGATTCCATAGGTCGAAACA
>Ga0315268_10009122_pt1 | contig 10315 bp, 8 predicted proteins | sample C1_top_MG_FD_204535 | JGI IMG/M metagenome (GOLD analysis project Ga0315268, IMG submission 204535) | Sediment microbial communities from Yellowstone Lake, YNP, Wyoming, USA - C1_top | ecosystem: Environmental > Aquatic > Freshwater > Lake > Sediment | place: USA: Wyoming | collected 2017-08-01 | reverse complement strand
ATGGGGAGCGTCGGCTCCGGGTCTCGAAGGTAGCCGACATCGCCGATGCCCACTTGCTTCACTCCGCCGGTCAGCAGGCAGATGTCGGGCTCATGCCGGGCGTTCAGGCCACTCTCGCGGCAGCCTGGCGCGACCGCGGCTTCGGCGACCTCTGGGGGTACGCGCTCGTCGCCGCGGGAGCGGCCGAGGCGATGTTCGAGACGCACCTCAGCGTCTGGGACATGGCCGCGCCCCAGGTGATCGTCGAGGAGGCCGGCGGGCGGGTGAGCGACGTGACCGGATCGCGCCGGTGCGATGGCAGGTCGTTCGTCGCCTCGAACGGGCTGCTCCACGAGGAGCTGCTGCGGCGGCTGGCCGGCCGCTAGGCGCGGCGGGCGCGCGGCGGGGCGGCAAGGGCGGGGCGGCGTCGGTTCCTCGCATCGAGCCGCGGCAGCCGCGGGGTGACGGCCGGCCCGGCAGCACCGGCGCCCGTGTCCGTCCCATGCGCCCCAAGCGGGCCGGGGCGCGGCCGGCTGGCAGCGACGGCCCGGGATCAACGGCCTGCGATCGTGGGCTGGCCGCATTACGCACGGGGCCACGCGCGGGGCCGGCGCGGAGACGAGCGTGCGGCGGCGGTCGGGCCGGCGCGGATGCCCCGCCATGCGGCGCGGCCGGTCACTGTCGCCCTTGTGATCGATAGGACGGACACGGGGGGTGGCAGGAGTGTCCCCACGAGTGGTGGGATTTGAGCAAGGACCCTGACACCGGCTGAGCCGGGCAGGCAACCGGGCCGGTTCGGGAGTCGGGTGCAGGCTGGCAACGGGTGGTGCGGCTGGCGACCGGGGACAGGGCTGCCAACCGGGGACAGGGCTGCCAACGGAGGATCGGACGCGCTCGCGCGACCGGAGACGCTGACCGGCCGCCGGGGACGCGGCTATCGTACGTCAGCGTCCGAAGCGCTCGAGCAGACGGCGGACTGACGGTGAGAGGGCCGTCCCGGGGATGAGGTCGGCGGCCTGCTCGGGAGGCCCGGCGCGGACGGCGAGCGGCAGGACGCCGGCCCAGGCCGCCCGGGCGAGGTCCGCGGGGTCGTCGTGCGCGGGGCCGGACCTGAGCTTGGCCGACGCCTCGGCCAGGGGGATGCGGAGGACGGCCGTCGCCCGCAGCTCGCGGGCGTCCGGTGGGCGCACCTCGGCCCAGCGGCCGGGGACCAGGCGCTCGGTGAAGGCCGCCAGCGCGGCGAGCTTCTCGGGCGCCTCGCGGACAGGCACGGCCCGGCCCAGGATCACGACCGAGCGGTAGTTCGCCGAGTGGTGGAAGGCGGACCGGGCCAGGACGAGCCCGTCGAGCAGGGTCACGGTCAGGCAGACGGGCGCCCCCTCGGCCAGGGCACGCATCGCCCGGCTCGCCGCGGAACCATGAACGAGGACATCGTCGCCGACCCGGGCGTGGAGCACCGGGATGACGTACGGCTGGCCATCGACGACGAAGCCGAGGTGGGCGACGAGGGCCGCGTCGAGGATGGCGTCGATCGTCGCCCGATCATAGGCGGCCCGCTTCGGCAGCCGCCGCACCCGGACCCGCTCGGTCGGCGGGAGGCGCCCGCTCACGCGCCGGCGGCGGCCAGCGCCTCGGCCAGGATCCGGAGCGCCAGGTCGACCTCGTCGGTGGTGGTGACGAGCGGCGGGATCATCCGGATGACCTGGGCGTAGGCGCCGGCCGTGAGCAGGATGAGGCGGCGCTCGAGCGCGGCCGCGACCACCGCCTTCGTCATCTCCGGGTTCGGGACGCGGCCGTCGCCGACCCCCGGCCGGACGAACTCGAGGGCGACCATGAGGCCGAGGCCGCGCACATCGCCGATCGTCGGATGGCGCGGGGCGAGGGCCCGCAGGCCGGCCACGAGCTGCGCCCCCCGCTCGCGGGCGTTCTCGACCAGGCCCTCGTCACGGATGACGTCGAAGGTGGCGTTGGCCGCGGCACAGGCGACGACGTTGCCGCCGTAGGTGCCGCCGTGGGCGCCGGGCCGCCAGCGGGCGACGAGATCCTCGCGGCCGATGATCCCCGACAGCGGCAGGCCCGACGCGATCCCCTTGGCGAAGACGAGGACGTCCGGCTCCACGTCCCAGTGGCGCACCGCGAACAGCTCGCCGGTCCGGCCCATGCCCGTCTGGACCTCGTCGACGATGAGGAGGATGCCGAGCTCGCGGGTGATCTGGCGGAGGCGGGGCAGGAACGTCGGCGGCGGCACGACGTAGCCGCCCTCGCCGAGGACCGGCTCGACCAGGATCGCCGCGACGTGCTCGGGGTGGGTGAAGGTGCGGAGGACCAGGTCGAGCTGCTCCTCCCAGTCGCAGGAGCAGGCGGCGTCGGGCGGGTGGGCGCCGCGGGGAGCGCGGTAGCAGTACGGGTAGGACGTGGCGTAGACGGAGCCCGGGAGCGGCTCGAAGTCGGCCCGGTAGACGTTCCTGGCCGTGGTCAGGGCCATGGTCTGGGCCGTCCGTCCGTGGTAGCCGCCGCGGAAGACGATGATGACCGGGCGCTTCGTCGCTGCCCGGGCGAGCTTCACCGCCGCTTCGACCGCCTCGGCCCCGGAGTTCGACAGGAACGCCTGCCAGGGTCCCCCCGGCAGGATGCTCCGGAGCCGTTCGTGGAGGCGCAGCCCGGGCTCGTGGTAGACGATGTTCTGCTGGCCGTGGAGGAGGAGCGCCGCCTGGGCCTGGACGGCGGCCACGACCCGCGGGTGGGCGTGGCCGGTGTTCGTCACCCCGATGCCTGACGTGTAGTCGAGGTAGCGCTCACCGGCGGTCGTGATCAGCCAGGACCCCTCGCCGCGGGCGACGTCGATGCTGGTGACCCGCGACCAGACTGCCGGCACGACCGAGCGCTCGGGGAGGGGGGCGGCGGCGCCGGGCAGCTCGGCGGCACGAGCGTCGATCACTGGTCTGACTCCTCTGCGGGGATGCTGCCGGGCCGGGGTCCTCGCCCGGGTTGGGCCGGGCTCGCCGACCGTGAGCATACGCTGGTCCGCGGCCTGCCAGTCGCGTTCCCCCGTGGATCGCCGGCCGGTCGACCCGGACGCCCGATCACGAGGAGGGGTTTCGCCGCTGGGCCAGGGTGGAGAAGAGGACGGAGCCGACCGCGATCACGAAGATCAGGGTGCCGATGACGTTGACCTGGACCGGGATCCCGATCCGCGACTTGGCGTAGATGTACATCGGGAAGGTCTGGACCTTGCCCGAGGTGAAGTTGGTGATGACGAAGTCGTCGATGGACAGCGAGAAGGCGAGCAGCGCGGCGGCCATGATGCCCGGCAGGATGAGCGGGAAGGTGACCTTCCAGAAGGTCGTCCACTCGTTGGCGCCCAGGTCCATGGCCGCCTCCTCGAGGTGGCGGGGGAAGCCTGCCAGCCGGGCCCTGACGGTGACCACGACGAAGCTGATGTTGAACATGATGTGGGCGATCAGGATGGTGAAGAAGTTGAGCGGGAAGAACGGCGGCCGCCCGATCGCCACGAACATCGTCAGGAGCGATGCCCCGAGCACGATCTCCGGCGTCGCCATGGGCAGGGCGATGAGCATGTTGGTGGCGCCCCGGCCGCTGAACTGGTAGCGGACCAGGGCGAGGGCGATCAGCGTCCCCAGGATCGTCGCGACGAGCGTGGACAGGAAGGCGAGCTCGAGGCTGAGGATCACGGCGTCGGCCAGGCCGGCGACGCCGAGCGGGTTGAGCCAGTAGTCCAGGGTGAAGCCCTGCCAGACGAAGTTGCTTCGGCCGGCCGGGTCGTTGAAGCTGAAGAGGATGATGACCAGCACCGGCAGCATCAGGTACAGGATGGCGAAGCCCGTGTAGAGGTACAGGACGTTCGCCCGGAACCAGCGCCAGGCGCGCCTTGCCACCGGCTGCTGCACGCGTTCGAGGGTAACCGTGGCGGCCGTCATCGTCAGACCCGCCCCGCGGTCAGCTCTTCGGTGCCCAGCGCCCGGGCGTAGATGGCGACGGCCACGAGGATGCCGGCCATCAGGATGAAGCTCAGGGCGGCCGCGGTTGGATAGTCATTCTGGGTCAGGAAGCGATTCTGGATGACGTTGCCGATCATGCGCGTGTCCGGGTTACCCAGGAACTCGGCGTTGATGTAGTCGCCGATGGCCGGGATGAAGGTCAGCAGCGAGCCCGCGAAGACACCCGGCAGGGACAGCGGGAAGGTGACCCGGACGAAGCTCTCGGAGATGAAGAAGGCGCCCACGAGCGCCCCGGCCAGCGCCCCGCCGACGGCCAGGAACGGCGGCCACCAGCCGAAGATCTGGCCCAGGAGGAGACCCAGCCCGCCGCCCAGCGCGATCCCGGCGATGGCGCCGCCGCGCCGCCACGGGCCGGCGTAGAGGTCCTCGGCGGCCTCGACCAGGCGCCGGTCGATCTTCTCCAGGGCAACGTAGATGGGCAGGGTCATGAAGGGCAGGAAGTCGTAGGTCAGGCCCGAGATGACCGCGATCGGCGTGGCCAGGACCCGGAAGTCCTCGGGCAGCAGCCCGAGATCCTTGAGCGGGCCGAAGACGATGCCGCTGTCGCCCAGGATGATCTTCCAGCTGATGACCCGGAGCAGGAAGCTGGTGAAGAACGGGGCGACGACCAGGAACAGGAGGAGGTTCTTGGACCGTCCGCCCTTGAAGGCGATGGTGTAGGCGAGCGGGTAGGCGATGAGGAAGGTGAGGATCGTGGCCGCGGCGGCGTAGCCGATCGACCGGAGGTAGTAGCCCCCGAACCGCGAGAGGGCCTCGGTGTAGTTCGTCCAGTTGTCGAGCGAGAACGTGAACCCCTTCTCGAGTGACCCGCTCCAGAGCGAGCTGATCAGCATCTGGAAGCCGGGGTACACGTAGAACACGAGCAGCCAGAGGATGCCGGGGGCGAGCAGGAGGTACGGAACCAGCCGCTTGTTCCGCCTCAGGAAGATCGCCACCCCCCGGCTCCCGGTGCTCGTCCGCCCGCCCGGCTCAGCCCACGCCGAGGACGCTGGCGAACTGGTTGTTGAAGTACTTCTCGTCGTCCTCGCTCAGCGCGCCGAAGTCCACCAGCCGGGCCTGGACCTCCGCCGGCGGGAAGGCGATCGGGTCCTCGGCGATGTCTGGCTGCTTCTCGACCATGATCTCGTCGGCGCCCTTGACCGGGCAGAGGTAGTACACGTACAGCTCGACGTCGGCCGCGTTCAGCGGGTCGTAGTAGAAGTCGACCGCCAGCTCGGCCGTGTACTTGTGGGCGGCCCCCCTGGGGATGAGGAGATTGTCGGTCCAGATGATCCCGCCCTCGTCGGGGATCGTGAACCGGAGGCTCTCCTTCTCGACCACCGCCTGCTCCATGTCACCCGACCAGGCCATGGCCAGGACGGCGTCACCGGACTTGAGGTCCTCGGCGTAGGAGTTGCCCTTCACGTCGCGGATGATGCCCGCGTCCTGGGCGGCCGTGATCGCGGCGATTGAGGCGTCGCACCCGGCCCGGTCGGGCTCGGCCGGGTCGAGCCCGAGGCTGATCATGGTCAGCCCGATCGTGTCCCGCATCTCGGTCAGGTACTCGACCTTGCCTCGCCAGCGGGGGTCGTCGGTGAACAGGGCCTTGACGCTCGTCAGCGGCCCGGTGACCTTCTCGTCGTAGCCGAGGCCGGTCATCCCCGACTGCCACGGTGCGGCGTAGTCGTTGCCCGGGTCCCACGACCTGCTTCGGAAGCGGTCCTTCAGGTTGGCCACGAAGTTGGGCATGTTGGTCTTGTCGAGCTTCTCGAGCCAGCCGAGGCGGATGAGCCGCTGGGCCATCCAGTCGGTCAGGGTGACGACGTCCCAGCCGGTGTCCTGGCCACCGCTCAGGGCGTCCTTGATCGTGCCGAAGAACACGTCGTTGTCGTCGATGATCTCCTGGTAGTTGACCTTCGTCCCGTACTTCGCGCCGAAGCGCTCGAGCGTCGGGTACCTGTTGGTCTCCTCGTCGATGTCGATGTAGTAGGTCCAGTTCGCCCAGTTGAGCTCGGCGCTGGGTGTCTGGACCGGTGCCTCGGTGGGGGCCGCGGTCGGGGCGGTCGGCCCCACGGTCGGCCCCACGGTCGGCCCGACGGTCGGCCCGACGGTGGGCGCGGCCGACGGGCTCGTGCCGCTCGTCCCGCAGGCGGCCAGGAAGGCCGCCACCCCGGCCAGCGCCGACCCCTGCAGCATCCGGCGCCTGGTGATGAGGGTGCCGAGCGCTCGTTGCTCCTGCTCCGCCATCGGTCCACCTCCTCTGCTCGCCCTGATGCTTGCCCCCGTGCTACTCCGCCCCGGGCTGGGCACCGCCCCCCGTCTCTGCCTGGTCGACCACGAACGAGTGCTCCGGCCGCCAGGCGAGCTGTACGCGCTCACCCGGCCGCTGAAGCGCGCCGTGGACCGCGCGCCCGGTGTTCTGCTGGTAGACGGTGACCACTGCGCCGAAGCGGGTAGCCACGCTGAACTGGGTATGGACACCGACGTACGAGACGTCCCGGACCGTGCCCTCGAGGGTGTTCCAGGCGGGCAGCGCTTCGTCTCCGGGGCTGACGAGGCGGATCTTCTCCGGCCGGACGCCGATCGCGACGCGCTCTCGACCGCCGATCAGCTTCAGGGGGACCAGCACGGCTGCCTGGTCAGCCAGCCGGACCGTGGCCTCGTCGTTGTCATGGCCCACGACGGTCCCGTCGAGCAAGTTCGACTTGCCCAGGAACCCGGCGACGAACCGCGTGGCGGGGCGCTCGTAGAGCGTCTCGGGGTCGGCCAGCTGCTCGTAGTGACCCTGGTTCATCACGGCGATGCGATCAGACATCGTCATCGCCTCTTCCTGGTCGTGGGTCACGTAGATGAAGGTGATGCCGACCTCCTGCTGGATCCGCTTGAGCTCCAGCTCCATCTGCTTGCGCAGCTTGAGGTCCAGGGCCCCGAGCGGTTCGTCCAGGAGCAGGACCGCCGGCCGGTTCACCAGCGCTCGCGCCAGGGCAACCCGCTGGGCCTGGCCCCCGCTGAGCTGGCTCGGCCTTCGGCGCTCGAAGCCCACCAGCTCCACCAGGCGGAGCACATCGACGACCCGGCTCCGGATCTCGTCGCCCCGGATTCCCTTGCGTCGCAGCCCGAAGGCGACGTTCTCGAAGATGGAGAGATGCGGGAACAGGGCGTAGTTCTGGAAGACGGTGTTGACGTTGCGTCGGTACGGCGGGAGCCAGGTGACGTCCTGCCCGTGGAGCTCGATGTGACCGGAGGTGGGCTCCTCGAAGCCGCCGATCAAGCGCAGGGTTGTCGTCTTGCCGCAGCCAGACGGACCGAGCAGCGAGAAGAACTCGCCGTCGTGGACCTCGAGGCTGATGTGGTCGACGGCCAGCACGTCCCCGAAACGCTTGCTGACGTCGACGAGCCGGACCTCGACCGCGGCCTCGGCCAGCACGCTCTGCCTCGCCCTCCTCGTGCCTGGGGCCGTCGCCCGCGCGGCTGACGGGCGGGCCGGCGGCCCCGTCCGGGGCCTTGGGCCGGTCTGCTCCGGACCTGTCGGAGCCTGTTGGTGGCGCGGAGGATAGGACCGGTCGAAAGGCCTGTCAAATCGATGTCGATGGGCCCTGATGATGGGCCTGAGGCCGCGAATCTGCCCCAGGACCTTCTCTGAATCGCGCAACCTGCCTGGCCTGCCGGGGCTGCTGCCCGGATGCCGGAAGGCCTCGGCAGGTTGACGGGGTGGGTCCAGCCGGGCGATTCCCGGCGCTCTCCGGCCGGCCGAGGTACGATTCGCGGCCCGCACGCGAACGAGCCGCCCTGCGTGGCCGCGGTCGGCACCATCGCAGCTGAGCTCTGGAGGTACACCCGACCGATGACCATCCTGACTGAGGAGGCGATCCTCGACGCGCTCCGCACCGTCCGCGACCCGGAGCTTGGCCGCGACCTCGTGGCCCTTGGCATGGTCAAGGGGATCGCGATCGAGGGCTCGCGGGTCACTCTCACCCTGGAGCTCACGACCCCCGCCTGTCCGCTCCGCGACCAGATCGAGCAGGACGCCCAGGCGGCGCTCAGCGCGATCGGCGCCACTGCCGTGGACATCACCTGGGCCGCTGCCGTCCGCAGCGCGGCGCCATCCGCCGGGCCGCAGGGCCTGCCCGGGGTGAAGAACGTCATCGCCGTTGCCTCGGGCAAGGGCGGCGTCGGCAAGACCACGATCGCCGTGAACCTGGCGGTCGCGCTCGCCCAGGCGGGGGCGGCCGTCGGCCTGCTGGACGCCGACATCACCGGCCCGAACGTGCCTCTCATGCTCGGGGCGCAAGGTGTGCCCACGGCCAGCCTGGACAGCCGGATCGAGCCTCTCGAGCGCCACGGGGTGAAGGTCATGTCGATCGCCTTCTTCGTGCCCGACGGCCAGCCGATCATCTGGCGCGGCCCGCTCGTCGGCGGCGCGATCCAGCAGTTCCTGCGCGACGTCGACTGGGGCGACCTGGACTACCTCGTGGTGGACCTGCCGCCCGGCACGTCCGACGCGCAGATCACCCTGGCCCAGGCCGTGCCGATCTCGGGCGCCGTCCTGGTCACGACTCCCCAGCAGGTCTCCCTGTCCGACGTTGAGAAGACGCTGGCGACGTTCCGCCGGTTGAGTGTCCCCGTCATCGGCGTCGTCGAGAACATGAGCGCCTTCGTCTGCCCACACTGCGGCGAGGAGACCGAGATCTTCGGCCACGGCGGCGGCGAGCGGTTCGCCGAGACCTGGGACGTGGAGCTCCTCGGCCGGATCCCGCTCGAGGTCACCGTCCGCCAGGGCGGCGACGCGGGCGTCCCCGCCGTTGCCCAGCGCGAGCCGGGACCGGCCGCTCAGGCGATGACCCGGCTGGCCCAGACGGTCGCCGCCCGGATGAGCGTCCGGGCTGCGCGCGCCCTGCCCATCCTGACGATCATCTGACGCCGGCCGGGGCGGCACGGTGGCGGGCCAGCGGAGCCGAGCGCGGGCCCGAGTGCGGGCCCGCCACTGGCTGTCCGGGGCGCAGCGGCTGCGCGGTATCATCCGGGCGACGTCCGGAGCCAGGAGGATCCACCCTGAGCGAGAACGCGCGCCCCGGCAGCGCAGCACCCGACACCGCCGGGACATCTCCCGCGCCGCCGCCGGTGGTGGACGAGGTGCCGCCCGCGGGATCATCCGGCCCGTCCGCCCCTGGTGCCGGTGAGCCGGCGCCCGGCCTTCGCGACCAGCTTGCACGGACCATCCAGGCTGCCCGTCGCCTCCTCGGGGCCCACCTGGCCCTGGCCAGGCTGGAGCTGGGGGCGATCGGCCGCGAGATCGGCCAGATGGCGGGCAAGATCGCCGCCGCGCTGGCGATCCTCGCCCTCCTGGTCGGTGTGCTCGTCCCGGTGGGCTCGGCCCTGTTCCTCGGGGAGTGGCTCTTCGGCTCGATGGCCTGGGGGATCGTCCACGGGGCGCTCACCGGGCTGGCCGTGGCGGTGATCCTCGTCGTCTCCGCGCTCCGGGTCTCGAAGTGGCGGATCGCGGCGGCCACTCTCCTCGCCTTCCTCGTCGGCCTGCTCGCGTCGCTGGCGCTCGGGCTCGGCTGGGCGCACGAGGGCTGGCGGCAGCTGGGCGAGTCGCTCCTGCCCGGGATGGACGGCGGCAACCGGCCGCTCGTCAGCGCAGTCCTGTGGAGCGGCGGCGTGCTCGCCATCCTCGGGCTCCTCGCCGGGGCCCGCCTCGCGTCGCCCGGGGAGCGGGTCATGGGCGCCGTCTTCGGCCTCCTCGCCGGTGTGGTCGCCGGCGCCCTCGTCGGGGCGCTGTCGGCGATCTCGTACTCTCTCCAGGTGGGCGTCGCCGTCGGGATCGTGGCCGGCCTCGCCAGCTGGCCCGTGTTCGCCCTGCTCGCCCTCCGCGGTCGCGACTGGCAGGCCTTCCGCAACCGCTTCGTTCCCTCGGTCACGATCGACAGCACCCAGGAGACCCTCGAGTGGATCCGAACCCGGATGCCCGGCCGGAAGGCCTGACCGCGCCCCTGCCCGGGACGCCCGATCCCGGGTCCGCGCTCCCGCCCGCTGGGCGGTCGGCCGACGCGGCCGTCCCTGGCGCACCGGCACGGGACGAGCCGGAGCCTGCTGCAGGGGCGCAGCAAGCATCGGTCCCGGGTGCACCGTCACCGCGGCCAGCGGCGTCCGCCGCCCCCGGCGAGGCTGCCGGTTCCACGGGGCGGGTGAGCTGGGCCGATCGGGGGGCGGTCTCCCCGGCCGACGCGGCCAACCTCGCCGCCGCCCTGGCCGAGATACAAGCTGCCCGCCAGGCTCTCGACGACGAGCGCGCCCGGCTGGGGTCCGCAGCCCGGTCCGCCGTGGACGTCCGGCAG
>Ga0315268_10009121_pt1 | contig 10317 bp, 9 predicted proteins | sample C1_top_MG_FD_204535 | JGI IMG/M metagenome (GOLD analysis project Ga0315268, IMG submission 204535) | Sediment microbial communities from Yellowstone Lake, YNP, Wyoming, USA - C1_top | ecosystem: Environmental > Aquatic > Freshwater > Lake > Sediment | place: USA: Wyoming | collected 2017-08-01 | reverse complement strand
TTTGCGCCGTCGCGATGGCTTTAAGTTGACCGATACGCGCATGTCGGCGCGCGCGGTGCAAGGCGAGGTGCATTACTGCATCTATTGCCATGACCACGACGGCGATTTTTGTTCCAAGGGCTTCCCCGAAAAAAAGGGCGAGCCGGAGTTGGGTTTTAAAATTAATCCGCTGGGTGTGACACTCACCGGCTGCCCGCTGGAAGAAAAAATCTCCGAGATGCACGCCTTGAAGCGCGACGGCCACAGCATCGCCGCGCTCGCCATGGCGATGGTGGATAATCCGATGGTGCCGGCCACCGGCCACCGCATTTGCAACGATTGCATGAAGGCCTGCATCTATCAAAAGCAAGAGCCGGTGGATATCCCCCAGATCGAGACGCGCGTGCTCACCGATGTGCTGGGGCTGCCCTGGGGCGTGGAAATATACGACTTGCTGACGCGCTGGAATCCGCTGCGCGCGCGCCAATATTTACCCCAGCCTTACAACGGCAAGAAAGTGTTGATCGCGGGCATGGGCCCGGCGGGTTTTACGATGGCGCATCACCTGACCATGGAAGGCTGTGCCGTGGTGGGCATCGACGGCTTAAAGATCGAGCCCTTGCCGGAAACGCTGATGCACGGCGCGATACGCGACTACGCAGCCCTGGAAGAGCAACTCGACACGCGCATTATGGCGGGCTTTGGCGGGGTGGCGGAATACGGCATTACGGTGCGTTGGGACAAGAATTTTCTGAAGCTGATTTATCTGAGCCTGGCGCGGCGCAGTCTGTTTCAAGTGTTTGGCGGTGTGCGTCTGGGGGGCACGCTGACGCTCGATGATGCTTGGGAATTAGGCTTCGATCATGTCAGCATCGCCACCGGCGCCGGACTGCCGCGCGTGGTGGCGATCGAAAACAGTTTAGCGCGCGGCATGCGCCAGGCCAACGATTTTCTCATGGCTTTGCAGCTCACCGGAGCGGCCAAAGCCAGCAGTCTGGCCAATTTGCAGGTGCGCCTGCCGGCGGTGGTGATCGGCGGCGGCTTGACCGCCATCGACACCGCCACCGAGGTGCAGACGTATTACATCGCGCAGGTGGAAAAAACTTTGATGCGTTACGAAAGGCTGGCGCGCACCATAGGCGAAGCACGTGTGCGCGCCCAGCTGGATGAGGAATCCATCGGCATCCTGGAAGAATTTCTCGAACATGGTTTGGCGGTGCGCGCCGAACGCGCCCGCGCGGCAGCAGCGAACGAAGGGCCGAATTTTATTCCGCTGCTACATACCTGGGGTGGCGTGACCGTGGTGTACCGGCGCGGCATGAACCAATCCCCGGCGTATTTGCGCAATCACGAAGAGGTCGCCAAAGCGCTGGAAGAAGGAATTTTCTATGCCGAAGGTGTGCAACCCTTGCGCGCGGCGCTGGATCGCTTCGGCTATGTGGAAGCGCTGGAATGCCAACGCCTGGCACGCACCACGGATGAGAAATGGGAAGACACGGAGGCGCGTCTCACCCTACCCGCGCGCGCGATTTTCGTCGCGGCGGGCGCGACGCCCAATACCATCTATGAGCGCGAGCATCCGGGTACCTTTGCCATGCAGGGCGTGCATTTTCTGCCCTATGAAGACACTGAGGAAAATCTACAACCGGTAGCGGTAGCACCGAACAACAAGGCACAACACACCGGGCCCTTCACCTCCTATGCAAAAGATAATCATCGCGTGAGCTTCATCGGCGATACCCATCCGGTATTCCACGGCAGCGTGGTCAAGGCCATTGCCTCCAGCATGCGCACTTATCCGAAGATCATGGCGACTTTTGCGCGCGACGATGTTGCATCGGGAGAGAAACTTGAACATAACGCCTTCCGCGAGCGTATGACGCACTTGCTGCAAGCGCGCGTGGTGAATGTGCAACGCCACAGCCCGAGCGTGGTGGAAGTGCTGATCCGCGCGCCGATGGCGGCGCGTAATTTCCGGCCCGGACAATTTTTCCGGCTACAAAATTTCGAAACCTTAAGCCCGCTCTTCGAGGGTACGCGTTTGCAGACCGAAGCCTTGGCGCTGACCGGTGCGCATGTGGATGCGGACACCGGCTTAGTCTCGCTCATGGTGCTGGAAACCGGTGCCAGCTCGCGCCTATGCGCCACGCTGCAAGTCGACCAACCAGTGATCTTGATGGGCCCGACCGGCCGTGCCACCGAGCTACCGGAAAACGAAACGATTTTAGTGGCGGCCGGGCGGCGCGGCGCGGCGGTAATGGGCATGCTCGGTCCAGCCTTGCGTGCGCGGGGTAATCGCGTGTTGTACTTCGCTGGCTTTCGCACGGCCGACGAAGTCTATCAACAAAATCGCTTGGAACAAGCCGCCGACGTGGTGATCTGGTGCACCGCCAGCGGTCGGCCGGTTATCGCGCGACGTCCGCAAGACCGGGCGCTCACGGGCGATTTCATCAACATCGTGCAGCGCTACGCGGTGGGTGAATTGGATACGGGAGACGGTGTTTCCGGCATCGCGCTCCCTAAAGTGGATCGCATCCTTGCCATCGGTAGCCGTTATTTGCTGCGCATCATGCGCGACGCGCTGAATGGCAGCCTCAAACCGTATTTCAAGCCGGAAGTCACCGCCATCGGTTCCGTGCCCAGCCCGATGCAATGCATGCTGCAAGGGGTATGCGCGCAATGTCTGCAATGGCAGATCGACCCCGCCAGCGGCCAACGCACACGCGCCGTATTTTCCTGCGCCGGACAAGATCAGCCTTTGCAATGGATAGACTTGGATAATCTCGATGCGCGCTTGGCGCAAAACGCAATGGCGGAGCGCCTGACGGATGTTTGGTTGGATTATTTATTGGCGCGCGGTGAAATTCCACGCGTCTAAACCACATCAACGCACGTCGCAGCCCTGCATGCGGTCGTGATAACGGGCGCGAAATATCAGGCGTTTGCGCATGTCGCTATCGTTAAAACCGGTGCGGTCATGCAGCACGTTATTACAAATCAAACCCATGCCGGGCGCGAGCCGCGCTTGAAAAATATAGGGCGAATCGCTGACCAAGATGCGCTCTAGCGCAGCGACCGCGGCGCGTGTTTCTGGCTTATCTTTCCATGCGATGCTTTTAGTGCGCGCGGTGTAGCGCATATGCAGCGCACCGCTCTTGGGCAACACGGAAAACACCGGGCCGGATTCCGCGGCGCGCGCGATTTTGTCGTCGTCCATGCGCGCCGGAATGGTCATGGCGTCCGGCTCGCTCAACGCGCGCACGTGCCCGGGATTCTCGTCGCGCAGCAAGATATAGGCGATCTCGTGATCCAGCAGCCGGTTCTCGCCGCCCGCTTCCGCATCCTGCACGCAGTGCAAAATCATGCCGCAGATGCGGCGCGCGGGCGGGTTGTAATAACCGTCGCTGTGCCAGCGTATCGGCTTGTTAGTGTAGGGGATGTAGTCGCCGCGCGGGCCGCTTTCTTCTTCCGCCACGGTGAGCGAGGAAATCGCATCTTCGTCCGCGAGCAGATTGTGATCGAGTTGCACCAAGCCGAATTGCTCGCCCATGCGGCGCGGCAAATCTTTGTCCGCCGCGGTGTGCGCGGCGCTGGCGTAAATCGCCATATTGGCGCGGCGGCAGCGATTGAGGATCGCCGCGTGTTCGGTGGGCGTCAGATTTCTGGGGTCGGCGACTTCGACGATCAATTCTTCCACGCGCTGCGGGTAAGCGCCGAGTTTGCGCGCGCGCCAGGATTGATAGCCGGATTCATCGGCGAGATCGAAGGGGTTTGCCATTTACTGTGCCGTTTGCTCCGGCTCCGCTTTGGGGAAAAGTCCATTGATCAGTTTCTGCACGGTTTCAATCGCTTCGGGCGCTTGAAATTCGATGACCTGATCGAGTATCCAAGTTTTATCTTGATCTTCCATCCGTTCGCGTATGACGTTCGCCAGATAGCGTTTGATAGCGTAATTCGGCTCTTCCGGCGGAAATTCGAAGGTCGCATAATCCTCGGTGCGGCGATTTAGAAAATCCAGAAACTCTTCTTGGTAATCGCGTTCATCGCGATCATCGTTGAGCAAATCGCGGATATTTTGTTCGACATACTCGGCCAAATGCACCCCAGTCGACTCGATCAGCGCGGTGCGCCGCTCCTCTTCCACGCGGCCATAGAGCATGCGATCGGCGATATGGAGCATGAAAGCGCTCATCTCCGCGATTAAGCCAAAGCCGCGGCCCGGCGTACCAATATCGAAATTGGCCTTGGAAATATCATCAACCGATTTATTGGCCATTTTCCAAAAATTCAGCGCAAGCACGCTGGCGGTTTCATCCGCTGCGCGCCCGGCGTCTTTTCTAAACCACGTGGTTTTGATGCGCAACTTCGCCATTAGTATCCCTTCGCAACCGGGCGGCTGGGATCGGCGATCCACTCGCTCCACGAACCGGCGTAGAGCTTGCCGCCCTTCAGTCCGGCGATTTCCATCGCCAATAAATTGTGGCAGGTGGTCACACCCGAACCGCACATGTGAATGACTTGCTCCGGTGATTTGCCATCCAAAAATTCCGTATAAAGTTCGAGTAACTCCGCGGGAGAAAACAGCGTGCCGTCCAGCGTGAGATTGTCGTCGAAGGGTAAATTCTTCGCCCCCGGCACATGTCCCGCTACCGGGTCGAGCGGCTCGATCTCGCCGATAAAGCGCATCTCGGCGCGCGCATCGACAATCAGTGCCGACTGCGTGCGCGAGGCGTTTAAGACGGCATCCGTATCGGCCAGCATGTCATTACGCACTCGCGGCACGAAGGATTTAGGTATGACTTGCGGCACATCGGCCGTGAGCGGCAATTGCTCGCGCTGCCACTTTGGCAAACCGCCATCCAGCAGCGCCACCGCGTCATGTCCCAGCCAGCGCAACATCCACCATAGCCGCACCGCGATGGCGCCGAAACTATCGTCATAGACCACGACTTGGGTTTGATTGTCCACGCCCCAGGCACCGAGTTTCTGTGCGAAAACTTGCGTATCGGGCAAGGGATGCCGGCCATTGACGCCGTTCTTCGTACCGGACAAATCTTCGTCGAGATGCGCATAGCGCGCGCTGGGAAGATGTCCTTGCGCGTACGCGATGCGTCCGGCTTCGGTATGGGTCAGCGTAAAGCGGCAATCGATCACGATCCAGTTTGGATCGGACAAATGCTGCGCGAGCTGTGCGGTACTGACGACTGTGGAAAACATGCGGCCTTCACAAGAACAAAAAGGCCGGCGCGCCGCCGGCCTTTTTAAGATGGAATCGTGATCCCATTAAATCAATAGCCGCCTTTGCCGTACGGCTTGGGCAGGCCCGCCACACGCACCGCTTGCCGTGCCGGCTGCATGGGGAACAAATCATAAAGCAGTTTTTTCCAGTCTTTACCTGGATGCTGCTCATCAATTTCTTTGAGAAAATTGCGGAAATTCGGCGTGTGCCCATGCTCCTTGTATTGGCTGCGGAGGAATTCCACCACCAGCCAATGGTCGTCATTCAGCGTAATTCCTTCTTCCGCGGCAATTACCTTCACTGCCTCGTCACTGAAATTCGGCTCGAGCAAGAACTTTTCTTCGTCATAGTCGAATTCCGTGCCGTCAATCATATAACCCATAGTGCTCTCCTCTGTTCATACCTGGTTAACGCAAAAGAAATTAACTTACCGCCACAATCGACTTATGCGGAATAAAAATTCCGCAACCGAGTTTGCGATGGGTACCCAAACCTTGTTCCTGAATCTGCAATGCATGTTCCATCGGCAAACCATGCAACATGAGGCTATAGCCGTATTCGATCCCTTGCGCCGTAGTCAAGGTTTGGCGTCTGCCACAAATAAAACGGCTGTCAATTTTATACGCATCCAACTCGTTCAGGATAGCTTGCGTGAACTCGCGCTCATCCCCATGCCCGGTGGTGACGCAATGCGCATATAAGGGCGTGTGCCACGATAAAGGCCGTAGCTTGCCCGCGCCAATGGCGAAGGCTTTGTCACCGAGTTGAAATTCGCGCCCGGTTAGCTGCAATAATTCCGGCGCGCGCGCGCGCGGGATGCGAAAAACCAACTTACCGCGTCGATTTAGCATCAAATTGCCATCCCCGAGATCCGCACCTTGCACCGGGTGAATTCCCAGCAAGGGTTCATCCGCGATCCACGGCATGAATTCTACCAGCGCCAAGTACAGCGGATAGCCGTGATCCTTAGGCAACAAGGCGCCTTTCAATTCGAATTGAATATCCGTTACTGCGACTTCGTTCATATCCTGTTTGACGAAGTCCTCTTCTGCTAGCCAACCGATGGTATATCTCCCTTCTGTGGTACGCTCAACACGCCCAGCGGAGTTGACGCGCCACCCCGCTTGCGTTATTGCCCGGGCCTGAGTCGATCTCAAATAAGGCGAAGCGCTGCATTTCTCGAATTTGTACCCATAAAGACGTGAATCCCATTGCGGGTTCCCGCAATGGCTATTGTATTTTCAAAGATGCGCATTAGAATTTAACCAAGTTGCTCATTTTTTCCAAGAGGGCGAGTTATTATTGTATCTTGTAACCCCTACAAGATAATCAAATAGATAGGGATGAAGCAAGAGCGAAACAATCCATCCACCCCTAAGGGGGTGTTATGGATACTCCTTTCGGGTAGTGCGCGGCTAACTACTCAGAATGATAGTGCCAAGGAACAGCACGGCAGTAATATTTCAACCACTGTATATGCTTGTGCCGACCCGCAAGTCGGTTAGGCAAACGAGGCCTGCATGCGATGGGCACGGTATTTCGCGCAGGAATATTTAGAGTTATCATCGGATTCTTTGTGAACGGAGAGACACGTCATGGCTAAGAAAATGCACGATACGCCTATGCTAGACCAGTTGGAAAGCGGCCCGTGGCCTAGTTTTGTAACCGGTTTGAAGCGGATGGCCGAAAAGAATGATATGGCGGTCGACCTGCTCGGCCAACTCGAAGCCTCCTACCGCAACAGCAAGGGCTACTGGAAGGGCGGCACCGTAGGCGTATTCGGTTATGGCGGCGGCGTGATCCCGCGCTTCACTGAACTCAAAAAAAATGACAAGCCCGTATACCCGGACGCCGCCGAATTTCACACCCTGCGCATTCAACCCCCTGCCGGTATGCACTATAGTTCGAAGCTGCTGCGTGACATGAGCACCCTGTGGGAAAAACATGGTTCCGGCTTGATCGCTTTCCACGGCCAATCCGGCGATATCATGTTCCAAGGCTGCACAACTGCTAACGTACAACCCGCCTTCGACGAACTCAATGAAATGGGCTTCGACCTCGGTGGTGCCGGCCCCGCACTGCGCACTTCCATGTCCTGCGTCGGCGCCGCGCGCTGTGAAATGTCTTGCTTCGACGAGGCCCGCGCACTGCGCACCGTGATCAACAACAACCTGGACGATATGCACCGTCCGGCCTTGCCTTACAAATTCAAGTTCAAATTCTCCGGCTGCCCGAATGACTGCGTAAACGCCATTCAGCGTTCCGACATGGCCACCATCGGTACCTGGCGCGACAACATTCAAGTCAACGAAAAACTGGCAAAAGAATACATGGCCACGCATGGCATGGACAAGCTGATGACCGACGTGGTCGGTCTCTGCCCGACCAAAGCGCTGTCGGTCAAGAAAATCAGTGAAGTCTCTAAAGCCGAGGGCATCAGCAGCGTTGCGGTGAATGACACCCACGCTCTGCAAATCGAAAACCACAACTGCGTGCGTTGCATGCACTGCTTGAACGTCATGCCGGGCGCCTTGCTGCCGGGCAAGGACCGCGGCGTCTCGATCCTGATCGGCGGCAAAGGCGTGCTTAAGATCGGCGCGACCATGGGCACCATGGTGATCCCGTTCATGAAACTCGAATCCGACGAGGATTACGAAAAACTGAACGAACTCGGTCGTAATGTCCTCGACTTCTTTGCCGAGAACGCCCTGGAACATGAGCGCACCGGCGAGATGATCGACCGCATCGGCCTGGTCAACTTCCTGGATGGTATCGGCCTCGAAGTGAACCCGAACATGATCCTCGAGCCGCGTTCCAACCCATATGTCCGTATGGACGGTTGGGACGAGGAAGTGGAAAAGTGGAACGAGCGCCAAGCCGGCTAAATTCACCTAATCGCTAATACGTTCTACAGTGCTTAAAGAGGAATAAACATGGCAGAAATGCGTCAACCTATCGAATCCGGCGCACCGGATCCCAAACCGTACATGCACCCGACCATGGTCAAGAACTATGGAAAATGGGTGTATCACAACCATCCGAAACCCGGTGTCTTGTATCACCGCGCCGAGAGTGGCGATGAAATTTGGACTGTCAAAGCCGGCACACAGCGTCAAATGGATGGTTACACTATCCGCAAACTGGCCGACATCGCCGACCAATACGCTGAAGGCTTCGTGCGTTTTACCACGCGCTCCAACATCGAGTACATGGTCACGGATGAAAAGAAAGTCGAACCGCTGATCAAAGCCCTATTCGATAGCGGCTTCCCGGTTGGCGGCACGGCTAACTCGGTATCCATGATTGCGCACACCCAAGGGTTTTTACATTGCGACATTCCAGGCACCGATGCCTCGGGCGCGGTCAAGGCGCTGATGGATGATCTCTATGAAGAGTTCATCAAATGCGAAATGCCAAACCGGGTAAAACTTTCCACTTCTTGCTGCGAAATCAACTGCGGCGGCCAAGCCGACATCGCGATCATCATGCAACATACCAAGCCGCCCAAGATTAACCATGATTTGGTGGCAAACGTATGTGAGCGTCCTTCGGTCGTGGCGCGCTGCCCGGTCGCGGCGATACGTCCCGCGCTGGTAAACGGCAAGCCATCCCTGGAAGTGGATGAGAAAAAGTGCATTTGCTGCGGCGCATGCTATCCCCCTTGCCCGCCGATGCAGATCAACGATCCGGAACATTCCAAGCTCGCGATCTGGGTGGGCGGTAAGAACTCCAATGCGCGCTCGCGTCCGACCTTCCATAAGTTAGTCGCTTCTGGCCTGCCAAATAATGCACCGCGCTGGCCGGAAGTAAGCGAAGTGGTCAAGAAAATCCTCGGCGTCTACAAAGCCGATGCGCGCCCCTGGGAGCGCATGGCGGACTGGATCGAGCGTATTGGCTGGCCCGGCTTCTTCGAGAAAACCGGACTGCCTTTCACCAAGTACCATATTGATGATTGGAAGGGCCACCGTCGCACCCTCAACGCGTCGGCGCACATCCGCTTTTAAAGGACGCATCTTTCCCGATACTCAGCCTGAGATCGGGAAAGATGTTATTGAAAAACCTTACTTAAACTAGGGACTTTAATGAAATTTGCCATTATGGTCAACGAAGGTGTGTATCAGCATCAAGCGACTGACAGCGCTTATCAATTCGCCAAAGCAGCAATTGAAAAAGGCCATGAAGTCCCCCGTATTTTTTTCTACCACGACGGGGTTTACAACGCGAGCAAGCTAACCGAGCCGCCGGCAGATGATCGCAATATTGTGAGCCGTTGGCAAAAGCTGGCGAAAGAGCACAACATCGATATGGTGGTGTGCATCGCCGCTGCAATGCGTCGCGGTATCAAGGAAGAAAATCTGGCCGAGAATTTCCGTATCTCCGGTCTGGGTCAGTTAGTCGAAGCGGGTATCCAAGCTGACCGTCTGGTCGTGTTTGGTGATTAATGGGGGAAGAGATGACTGAAGCAACTGGCGGTATCGACTTCGAAGATGAAGACACATCCGGCGTTATCAAGAAGTTCATGTTCGTAAACCGTAAGGCGCCTTACGGCACGATTTACGCGCTGGAGGCACTGGAAGTGGTGCTGATTAGCGCCGCGTTTGATCAAGATGTGAGCTTGGCATTCCTGGACGATGGCGTGTATCAACTCGTCAAAGGCCAGCACACCAAGGCGATTGATGTCAAAAATTTCTCCCCCACTTACCGGGCGCTTGAAGGCTACGACATCGAGAAACTCTATGTCGAAAAAGAATCGCTTGCGCAGCGCGGTCTGACCGAGGCCGACCTGTTAGTGGACGTGGAAGTGATGAGTTCCGCGGATATCGCCAAAATGATGACAGAGCAAGACGTCGTCATCAGCTTCTAAGGGAACCAAGATGCTGCATATTGTGAATAAATCTCCGTTCGAAAATCAAACCTTGGATAGTTGCCTGAGAGTCGTGGGCGCCGTGCAAGGTACGGCCTTGCTGCTCATCGAAGACGCAGTGTTCGCAGCAACCAAGGGCAGTATCGTTGAAGGCAAGATCAAGGCCGCAATGTCCACAATTAAAGTTTACGCCTTGTGGCCTGATGTCGAGGCGCGCGGCATGCAAGACCGCGTA
>Ga0315268_10009120_pt1 | contig 10317 bp, 9 predicted proteins | sample C1_top_MG_FD_204535 | JGI IMG/M metagenome (GOLD analysis project Ga0315268, IMG submission 204535) | Sediment microbial communities from Yellowstone Lake, YNP, Wyoming, USA - C1_top | ecosystem: Environmental > Aquatic > Freshwater > Lake > Sediment | place: USA: Wyoming | collected 2017-08-01 | reverse complement strand
ACCGGATCGAAGGTCGCACCCAACACTGCCGCAGGAGCGGTGTCCATCACCACCAATGGACAGGGCAAAGTACCGGCTGAGTCCGACACGGATCGCAGGCGGGTCATGATCTTCGGGATGTCGGTCGACGGATGGGCGAAAGTGGAAAGGGAGTTTCTGCTGCGTATCCGCTCATCCAGATAATCAAACCTGAATTGCCTGTCCGAGACCCCCGCAGGCGCGTTGCCGTGATCAAAGACGGCCACGGCGATGGCGTCCAGATCGTTCAACGGAACGCCATAATCCTCGAAAGTTTTGGAGACCGCTGGGAAATCAAGATCTTTCAATTCCATGCGATGGACCGCGGATGGCAGGCCATGGGCCTCATCCTCCGAAACGATCCTTATCCCCAGCGCCTCCACTTTATCGAGTTCGTCGTTGAGGGTCGCGGCGGCGGAGGGCGTCATGTACACGGGAATTCCGGCGCGGGCATATTCTTCGATCGCCCAGGCCGAGGGGCCGCCTCCCATCAGGTGGCCTGTCAGCAGGATGGGGGTCCGGGTGTGAAGCGCCTGTTTAAGACGGCGGTGGACCATCATGGTGGGCGAAGGCAGGACGAGTTTGAATCCGTTCTCGATATCGAGCTTTGAATCGTAAAGAAAAATATCCTGAGTGCCGGTGCCGATATCGATCGTTAGGACCTTCATTGGGTCGGTTATAACATGAAACACATTTATATGACTTAAGACACTTCTCTTTTTGGGTGTTCCTTTGTAATATAGTGTTCATCACATATGCGATCCTGGCATGAGGGCCAAACAGCCGGTTTGAATCAGTTTTCAGTTTGTACTTTTTATCATTAATAATCTGCCATGCGCTGGCTCATTGGGAGTCCGATCCGGAATCCCGGCATGGACAGCCTGTGTCCAGCCATCGGTACGCCATTTGGGAGGATACGCAGGCCGGCAGGGATGAAAATTCTGCTGCTTAAAAGACGGGAATATTTTGTATTGTGTTTCCAACGGGAGGATCCATACCCGAAATCCAAGTGAGGAGAATGAAAATGATCCAGAAACGTCTTACCCCAATTTTGTGTGTCGTTATTTTGATCCTGGCCATGTTGGCCTGTTCGAGCGGCGCCCCGGCCGCTACGGCCACACCTGTTCCACCGACCAATACCTCTGTCCCACCTACAAATACGCTTGAACCCACTTCAACGCCGCTGCCCACGGCCACACCGAATGTGGCGGCAACACAGGCGTACAACGATATGTTCGCTTTGGTGGAGAAGGCAAACAGCACCGGCCAACTGCCGTCGACGAAGGGGATATTTTATACATTGAAGGATTTTTCGTACGAGTGGGCCCAAATGAACTACTATGATTTTTACGATACCGGCCTGATCGTGGATAACTTTGCGGTTAAAGCCCATTTCAAATGGTCCAGTGCAATTGCCAACCCTGAACCAAGCGGATGTGGCTTTGCCTACCGCGTCGGGGATAATGCAAGTCATTATCTGGTATATCTGGATAGGGCCGCCGTCAATATGGGGGTTTATGTTCCCAATATCGACCGCAGCGGATCCTATCAAATTGGAGCGGCCCAGGGCAGCGGCCATATGAAACAGGCTTTTGGCAATCCCGCAGAAGCGGATTTTGCCCTGGTGGTCAATGAAGGTAATGCCTATGCCTATGTTGATGGGGAATTCAAGGCTCAATATAACCTGTATTCCGACTACTATAAATATAAACAAGGCGCCCTGGCTTTTACCATCGTGTCGGGTACCAACAAGGATTTTGGTACAAAATGCGATATGACGAATGTGGAATTGTGGAAGGTAAATCCGTAAAGGGATCCTGACCCGGGCAAGATGAAGAATGATGCACACGTCTTCCAAGGCCTGGCTCATTCTTCAAATTTTCCCATTTATGGGTTTCCGTGCATTTCCGGCAACCTTTCAAGAATGCCGCTTGTAAAACCATGTTTTCCGACGTACTATAGTGTCAATCGGGGACTATCCAGCTTCCCCGAAATCCTATTATGGAGAATGTAAATGCATAGGAAATCCTACAGCCCCATTATGCTGGCAGGCCTGGTCTTGATCCTTGCTTCGCTTGCCTGTGGCGGGATTACGCCCGCCACACCGACCTCCGTGCCCACGGATACGCCCATTCCGGCCACGGCCACGAATCCGCCCGAACCCACTTCCACGCCGGTGCCCACGGCTACACCGAATGTGGCGGCCACACAAAGATATGATGATCTATTTTCCAAGGTTCAAAAATTCGCCACTGATAAGTTAATACCGAACACGAATGGTGAATATATTGAATTGCCCGATTTCAATGAGTCATTTTCCCAAATAGGTTACTACCAGTCCTATCCAACCAAGGTTGAAGTTGGGGCCTTCGTCTTTATTGGACATTTAAAATGGGAAACAGCCACCGCGACTTCGGACGTTTCCGGCTGCGGCATCCTTTTTGCCCAGCAGCAGGATACCAGCGACTATGCCGTTTTTCTGGATAAGTCGCGCATCTTTTTCTCATCCTCCACGCCGCAGTATTATTCGGAGTTGGGAAAAACCCGCGGCAGTGGACGCCTGAACCTGGGAAACCCGGCAGAGGCGGATATGACCCTGCTGGTCTACAATAATTATGCCTATGTCTATGTGGATGACAAGCTGATCGGTGAATATACCCTGTCCAAGGATAAGACCCTCAAAGGTATATTCGGTTATGGCATCATCTCCGGCACCAACAAGGATTTTGGCACGCGCTGTGAGGTCACGAATGCGCGTATCTGGTCCCTGAACCCCTAAGATCGGTTTTGATCGCAGGCTTCTTTGAAATGAAAATCCCCGCCATTTTAGTGGCGGGGATTTTACCTTGTAATTTGCAAATATCCAAACTGAAGTCCCTATTTTCCCCGTGTTCATTAAGATCAAAGCTGGGACACTTGTGCAGGAAGCAGTATTACACCATCTTTTCGTAATCTTCCGGCAGCCAGCAGCACAGCACCAATTCCCTGGCCGCCTTGACCTCGTCCATGCGGCCAAAAGGTGTGGTGCTGGGCGCATTGTGAAGGAGCTCGGGCTGTGATTTGGCCTCCCCGGCGATCTTGATCATTGCATCGGCGAAGGCATCCAGTGTGTCTTTGTTCTCGGTCTCGGTCGGCTCGATCATCAACGCTTCGTGGACAATGAGCGGGAAGTAGTTCGTCGGCGGATGAAATCTGTAATCCATCAGGCGCTTGGCGATATCAAGGGCGCGCACATCCGAACCGGCGAATTGTCCCTCGGCTACAAATTCATGCATGCAGATGCGGTCGTATGGAACATGATATGTGCTGCGCAGGCGGGCCAGCAGATAGTTGGCATTCAATACCGAGTACTCGGAAATATTGCGCAGTCCTTCCGGGCCGTGCATGGCGATATACGTGAAGGCCCGTACATGCCCGCCGCCGAAATGACCATGGAAGGCTTTCATACGCCCGATGGATTTCTTCGGTGTGAAGTAACCGAACAGGGGGGGAGTCTCCTCATCGCCCTCTTCGATAATGCCGACCAGCGGTGTCGGCAGGAAGTCTGCCAGGTGAGGGGCGACACCCACCGGACCCGAACCCGGTCCGCCGCCGCCGTGCGGGACAGCGAAGGTCTTGTGCAGGTTGAAGTGCATCAAGTCGAAGCCGATGTCGCCGGGGCGAATGATGCCCAGCAGCGCGTTCAGGTTCGCGCCGTCGCCGTAGACCAGGCCGCCGCAGCCGTGCACGATCCTGATCACCTCCTCAACATGCTCGTCGAACATGCCGAGTGTATTCGGGTTGGTCATCATCAAGCCGAAGACCGTATCGTCACATTGTTCCTTGAGGGCTTTCAGGTCGATATTGCCGCGTTCATCGGATGGGATCTGGACGATGTTCAGGCCCGTCATTCCGGCGGAGGCGGGATTTGTGCCGTGCGCCGAATCAGGAATGAGCATTTTGAGGCGTTTTTCATCCCTGCGTGATCTGTGATAAGCGCGCATGATCAACACGCCGGTGAACTCTCCGTGTGCGCCGGCTGCGGGTTGAAGGGTTACCGCTTCAAAGCCGCTGATCTCCTTCAGCCATTCCTGGAGTGTGAACATCAATGCAAGGTTGCCCTGCACCGTCTCGATCGGCTGGAGCGGATGGGTGAACAGGAAACCCGGCAGGCGGCAGGTATCCTCATTGATCTTCGGGTTGTATTTCATCGTGCATGAGCCGAGCGGGTAAAAGCCGTCGTCAACGCTGTAGTTAAATTTGCTCAGGCGTATGTAGTGACGGACAACGTCGACCTCGGCCAGTTCGGGAAGAGGCAGGTCGGCCCGCAGAAGGGCTTCAGGCAGCCTGGCGCGCGGCACATCCGGTTCCGGAAAAGTGACGCCCTTGCGCCCGGGCGAAGAGAGGTCAAAAAGGGTTGGCTCGACGATCTTTGCTTCCACAGCGATTTTGGTCGAAGTGTCACTCATGGTCCACCTCCGAAAGTACATCGACCAGCATATCGATATCTTCCCTGCTGTTCATCTCGGTCACTGCGATCAGCAGGTGGTTCTTGAGCGCGGGATAATCCTGGCCAAGATCGTACCCGCCCAGGATGCCGTGCTCAAGCAAATGAGCATTGACTTCAGCCGCCGGCCTGGGACAGCACAACACGAATTCATGGAAGAAGGGTTCAGGAAAGCACATGCCATATCCTTCGATCCTGCTGAGTTGTTCGGCGGCATAATGTGCCTTGTGGAAACAAAGCTCGGCGACCTGTTTCATGCCGCTCTTTCCAAGCACGGACATGTAAACTGCGGATGCAAGTGCCAGCAGGCCCTGATTGGTGCAAATGTTGGAAGTGGCGCGCTCGCGCTTGATGTGCTGCTCGCGGGATGTCAGGGTTAGAACGTAGGCGCGCTGACCGCGATTGTCCACGGTCTCGCCCACCAGTCGCCCGGCCATCTTGTGCACAAAGGTTTTCCTGGTGGTGAAGAAACCCAGCCAGGGGCCGCCGAACCACATCGGGATTCCAAGCGGCTGGCCTTCGCCGACGACAATGTCCGCACCCATGGCGCCGGGTGTCTTGAACAGCCCCAGCGCGGTCGGGTTGGCGACCACACAGACCAGGGCGCCCTTGCCGTGCGCGGCCTCGACCAGCGCGGTGTAATCGTAGACGCGCCCAAAGAAATCGGGATATTGGACGATGACGAGCATCGTGTTCTCGTCAATGAGGGAGGCGAGCGCTTCAGGCCCGGACTCCAGGTCGGCCTCCGGGTTGTCGCCGGCCACTTCCAGGCCCATGCCCTGCGTATACGTGCGAATGACGGCGCGATACTGGGGATGAACGGTGGGGGAGGTGACCACCTTTTTGCGTTTGCCGCGGAATTGGGAGAAAGCCATATTAACAGCTTCCGCTGCGGCCGTGGCACCATCGTAATGGGAGGCATTGGAAACGTCCATGCCGGTCAGTGCGGAGATCAGCGATTGATATTCGAACATGGCCTGCAAGGTGCCCTGCGAGATCTCGGGCTGGTAGGGTGTGTAGGCCGTATAAAATTCACCGCGGCTGATAATGTGATCGACCACCGACGGGATGTAATGGTTGTATGCACCCGCGCCGAGGAAGGAGACCAGGTCGCCGTGCACATTTTCGTTGCTTTCCGCCAGTTCCGCCAGTTCCGCCGCGACTTCCATTTCGGTCAGCGCCGGAGGCAGTTCCAGGTTGGGAAAACGATGTTTGGCCGGGATGTCTTTGAACAGGTCTTCAAGTGTCTTGACACCGATGGTGGCCAGCATCGCGTCCCGTTCTTTGGGGCTGTGGGGTATGTAGGTCATGGGTCCTCCAGTGTTCGGCGATCGGTTTCCAGTATCCTTCACTGGACACAGATCACCGGTCACTGATCAATGCGTTCTTTCCGCGCAATACTTTTCATAGGCGGCCGCGTCCATGGTGTCGCCTGCCTTGCCGCCTTCAACCTTGACCATCCAGCCGGCGCCGAACGGGTCGCTGTTAAGCGTCTCAGGCTTGTCGGACAGACCGCTGTTGACGGCTGTCACCTTGCCGGATGCGGACGCATAAATTTCAGCGGAGGCCTTCACCGATTCGACCGAAGCGATCGGTTTCCCGGCTTCGAGCGTGTCGCCGACTTCGACCAGCATTTCCACGAAAACGATGTCCGAGAGCTGCGATTGGGCGTAGTCCGTGATGCCCATCGCACCGCTGGCGGAGTCAAACCATTCATCTGACCTGGTGTATTTCAAACTGGCGGGAGTGTTCATTGTTTTGTTTCTCCTTGTTGTGTAATGTCGGCGAATCAAAAGAGGACGCACGACGCATGAGCGTATAACGTGCGTCCTCTGTAAATTGACCTGAGAGATTATCCCTTTGGTTTCGATGCCGGCTGAAGAACACGGCCCGGCCCAACCTGCAGGGATTTACACCGTCGGTGTCCTGTGAAGGACTTTCCAGAGTAGTTCGGGGCAGGGTCCTTTTGCCTGAGAGTTTCGTCTGGCTTCGCCTTGTTTCCAGACTTGCACCTTCGGCGTCCCTCGCTTGCGTTCAGGATCTCTTCCCTGTACCCGTTCAATTGTTACATCCATTTTATGGGGCAGGCAGGGGAACGTCAAGAGGATAATGCTCCTGATTTGCGGTGGGAGTCCCCCCGGCCGTACTTTGGGGATAACCAATAAAAAAGGCCTGCTGTGAAAAGCAGGCCCGGCTGGGAAATAACCATTATTTGACCAGATTACTTCGCACCCAGTCCCCGATCAGCCAATACTTAAAATCCTGTCCCTGGTTGGTTTGAATACCGCCAATAATTCCATAAATGAGGGCAACCATTGGCATAAAGCTGAAAACACAGGCAATGGGGAGACACAGCAAGCCAATAACCACAGCTGTCAGTGCCCCGCCGATGGCCCAGGTTATCCCGGCCAATATCCCCCCGCCGACCCACCATACCAATTGAAAGACAAATGACTGCATTGCATGGAAGGCTACATAACGTGAGCGATCCTTATAGATCATATAGATCACCAATGCTGCTATCGGGCCAAAAAATCCAGAGATCAGATTTACCAGGACGCTCAAATGAGCGATCATGGCCCAGCTTCGTTCATCGCTTGGGGAAAGAGGCGGGGGCGGAGAATAGGTTTGTGGGGCAGACGGTTCAATTGTCAAGTTATTCCTCCTCAATTATGAAATATGTTGTGCATTTTACCACTAATCCAAACTGCACCTTCTTTTTCGTGAAAAACAAAAAAGACCCGCAAATAATTGCGGGTCTCTCGTAAGCCGGGGAAAGGGTTTAGGCCCAGCCTTGATTCTTGATGAAGTCTGAAACGAACGGCACGTTGACAGATTCACCTTGGTATGCCTTGTAGCCAATATAGAGCATATAAATGGCGCCAGCGATACCGGTGCAAATACCGATGATCACAGCAGCCAAAATACCTGAAATAACCCCGTTTAATACTGCCAGGATCAGCGCCTGAATCGAATGGAACTTTATGAATGGACGATTCTTTTTATCCTCCATCAACAAAGCCACAATTGCGATGATCCATCCCACTAAGGGAATGTAAGCGAGCAATGCCCACAGCTTATCATCGCTGGTGAGATCGGGAGACATGGGTGCTTGAGACATAAATTATTCCTCCGGAGTTGGTTTAAGATTTATATTATTGTACAGCTAATCAAGGCAAAACGCAACCAAATTGAACAGAGACATGAGTACTATTATGTTAAAATGCACAAGATGACAAAAATTGTTTTCATGGGCTCACCCGATTTTGCCGTACCGTCCCTGCTTGCACTTTCCAAACAGTATGAAATTGCCGGCGTTGTGACCCAACCCGATCGTCCCTCCGGGCGCGGGCGCGAACTCAAACCGCCTGCAGTTAAACTGCAGGCCATGGAGCTCGGACTCCCGATCATTCAACCGGAAAAATTGCGGCAGCCGGATGCGATGGAACAACTGCACCTGTGGGCCCCGGACCTGATCGTGGTGGCTGCTTTCGGTCAGATCCTGCGCCCGGACGTGCTGGCCTTGCCCCTGCATGGGTGTATCAATGTCCACGCTTCGTTACTCCCACGCGGACGCGGCGCGGCGCCCATCCAGGCCGCGATCCTGGCCGGAGACCCCGAAACCGGCGTAACGATCATGCAGATGGACAAAGGGGTCGACACCGGTGCGATGTTAAGCCGGCGCGCCATCAAGATCGAAGAGGAAGATACAGCCGGGTCGTTGTTCGCAAAATTATCCGCGCTGGGAGCCGACCTGTTGGTCGAGACCCTGCCGCGTTATTTATCGGGCGGGCTAAAACCTGAGGCGCAGGACGAAAGCATGGCCACCTACGCGCCCATGTTGAAGAAGGAGGACGGCTTGCTTGATTTTACACACCCGGCAGGGGAGTTGGCCCGCCGTGTGCGTGCATTTAATCCGTGGCCGGGCGCATTCTTTGAGTGGAATGGCGGGATACTGAAAGTCCTTCGGGCGCACGCGGAAGGTCCGTTGTTCTCCGCGGAAGGTCCGCTGCAGTCCGCGGAGTTGGGAAAGACTCCAGTGGGGTACAGAATGGTTTACAAGGGACAGGCGGCTGTTCGGACGGGTAATGGTGTTCTCATCCTGGATGAAGTTCAGCCGGCGGGAAAGAGACCCATGAGCGGCAAGGCTTTTATAGCGGGGGTGCGCAGTTGGGAAATCCAATCCGGATAAAAAGCATCCACTTTTGAGCGCGGGGGTTTATAATGGCAAACTAAATTCCTGGAGGTGAAGCATGTTTAATTTAAAGGTGTTTGTTGCTGAGTTGATCGGCACCTTCGCTCTGACTTTCATCGGCGCGAGCGCGGGTATGGCGAATGCGGGTTTGGTGGGTGTGGCGTTGGCGCATGGCTTCGTGCTGGCGGTCTTTGTCTACATTTATGGCAATGTCTCCGGAACGCATGTCAACCCGGCGGTGACGTTTGGCCTGGCACTGAACGGAACGGTCAAATGGGGCCAGGCAGTTGTTTATTGGATCGCTCAATTCCTTGGTGCGGTCCTGGCTGCATACCTGGTCAAGACCTTCTTTGGCGACGTGAAAGGCGGAGCGACGGTTGGATCCCTGACCTCATCAGCGCCCGTCATGGCGATGATCGTCGAAGCAGTACTGACCTTCTTCCTGGTCAATACCGTCCTGCATGCCGCGGTGGCAGGCAAGGCCGGTCCGTTCGCGGGCTGGGCGATCGGCACCACGCTGGCTTTTGCGATCCTGGCAGGCGGCCCATTGACCGGCGCTTCGCTCAACCCCGCGCGTACTTTTGGTCCGGCATTGTTCACGGGTGCGGCAGCCAATCCGATGACATACATGATCTATTTTGCAGGCCCGTTTTTGGGCGCAGCAATTGCGACCGGCATTTTCAAGTTCTTCAATGGTCCTGAAAAAGCTGCAACCCCTGCGCCGGTTGCAGCGATTTCAAGCCCAAAGCCAGTTGTAAAAACTGCTGCAGCTCGCCGCAAGTAATACCATGTTTTAAACGGACAGGACTGGCAATAACGCCAGTCCTGTTTTGTTATAAAATAGGGTGTCACGAATGGACGAATAATACGGAACAGGGAGCAAGTCCCATGTCAAAGTACATTGCCGCAGTTGACCAGGGCACGACCAGCACTCGTTTTATCATCTTTGACCATGGGGGGAATGTGGTTGCTGTTGACCAGAAGGAGCACGGGCAAATATATCCCAAACCCGGATGGGTGGAACATGATCCGCTCGAGATCTGGGAGCGGACCCAGCGCGTTATGCGCGGAGCCCTGGATAAAGTTGGGGCCAAGGCCTCGGACATTGCAGCCATCGGGGTGACCAATCAGCGTGAAACCACCGTTGTCTGGGAAAAGAAAACGGGCCGCCCGATCTGCAATGCGATCGTCTGGCAGGATACCCGTACTGATGTGATCTGCAATGAGCTGGCAAAGAATGACGGTACCTCGATTTCGCCCGGCACAGGCCAGGATCGTCTGCGCTCCAAAACCGGCCTGCCGCTGGCCACTTATTTTTCCGGCCCAAAGATCCAATGGATCCTGGATAATATCCCCGGTGCGCGCCTCCGCGCCGAAAAAGGCGAACTGCTTTTCGGCAACATGGATACCTGGATCATCTGGAACCTGACGGCCGGCCTGCATGTGACCGATGTGACCAATGCCTCGCGCACGTTGTTGATGGACCTCAACACATTGGACTGGGATGACGAGATCCTGAAATTGCTCAATATTCCGCGCAGTATGCTGCCGGAGATCCGTTCCTCCTCCGAGGTTTACGGCCCGGCCAGGGGTGTGCTGGGCGGTGTGCCCGTTGCAG